>Ga0075366_10000184_pt1 | contig 27407 bp, 32 predicted proteins | sample EndMethybrTD3031_FD_72351 | JGI IMG/M metagenome (GOLD analysis project Ga0075366, IMG submission 72351) | Populus endosphere microbial communities from Tennessee, USA - Endosphere MetaG P. TD hybrid TD303-1 | ecosystem: Host-associated > Plants > Roots > Endosphere | place: USA: Tennessee...
CTCCAGTTCCAATCCTCAACCCGCCCCGAGCCCCGCGCGCGCCCGGATAGCTGGCAACGGAGTAGGTACCGAAAAAATCTCTGAAAGGGTGGCAGCGGCGACCGAAGAACTAGCAACCGGACTGAGCCAAGCTTCGGCGGCGGCCGAAGAGCTTCGGCGGTCCATGGAACAGATCGCCGCAGGCGCCGATGAGGCCGCGGGTGCATCCCAAGAGCAATTGGCGGCGATCAAGCAGACCGCGGGTAATCTGACCACCTCTCGAGGGGAAGCCGATAATTCAAGGCGAAGGACCGAAGCTGCACAGGTCCTGCTGGCCGAAACTGGCGCCCAGATCGGCGCCTCCGTTCAATCCATCGAACGCAACTCCGAGCGGCAGGCAGCTTCGGCAGAAATTATCGGCGAGCTCGAACGAAGAGCACAGGATGTGAGCGAGATTACGGGTGCCGTAAGCCGGATTTCCGACCAGACAAACCTGCTTGCCCTCAACGCGGCTATCGAAGCAGCACGCGCCGGAGATCACGGGCGAGGCTTCGCCGTAGTCGCGGAGGAAGTCCGCGCCCTTGCCGACGTCTCTGACAAGAGCGCTTTGCAGGTGCAAAGCCACGCTGAAGAGATCCAGGCAAAAGTCCGCGATGCTGCCGGAACGGTCAAGGCGGCGGCGGCTGCCGCGGTTGCACAGGCCAAAGCGGGACAAGCTGTCATCCAGACGCTGTCTGGACTTCGCAAAAACATGGTTGAACTTGCTGACGGCAGCCTCGAGACGCTCACGGCGGCCATCGAGGCGGAGCGCGCGATACAGGAAGCGCAAAAAGGCGCCGAACTCGTCGCGGGCGCGGCCGAGGAACAAGCTTCGGCCGCAAGCGAAGCTCAATCGGCGGTTCGTCAACAGGCTCAGTCTCTCGACCAGGGCCAAGCGGCCGCCCAGGCTCTAGCATCCTTATCTGAGAATCTGCGCGGCGGGAAAGCAGACCAATCCGCGCCCGAGCAGATAGCGAGCACGGCCGAAGAGCTATCAGCGACCATCCAGGAGTTGTCCAGTGCGGCAAGCCAGATCTCGACGGCAGTGGAGCAGATCAACCGCGGAGCGCAGCAGCAGGCCGCAGCCGCTCAACAGACGTCGGCTGCGCTGGCCCAAATCGAAAAAAGTGCTCGGGTAGCGCAAGAAAGAGGCGAGCTTGCGAAAGATCGCGTCGCGATAATGGGAAAAGAACTGGCCGATGCCCACAAGACCGTCGAAGGGTTGATCGAAGGCGTGATGCAGGCCCTTAAAGAAACCCGCGGGAGCCTCGAAACCATCGTCTCTTTGGAGGCCATAGGCCGGAAGATCGAAAAGATCGTCGACGCGATCACTTTGGTGAATATTCAGACCGGCATGCTCGCGGTTAGTGGCGCGGTGGAAGCGGCACGCGCCGGCGAGGCCGGCCAAGGTTTCGCACTGGTCTCGAACGACATCCGATCCCTCGCGCGCGAAGCGACTGACAGCGTCGAGATGATCAAAGATACAGTGCGCGGCATTCTCGACCAGATTGCGCTGCTACGCCGCGATCTCGAACAGATCATCGTAACCGGAGAGAGCGAAGTTCAAAACAATCGGGCCGTGTTCAAGACGCTCGGAGACATGACCAACGAAATCGTTGCACTTGGAAACGCCAACAAGGCTATTCAGCAAGGCGCTGACGCAATCCTCGCCGCCGCGGCCGAGACATCGACGGCTGCCCGGCAAATCGCCGCAGCCGCGGAAGAGGCAAGTTCCGCCTCGCGCCAGGCCGCCACGGCATCCGCCGAACAGGCCCAAAGCGCCGACGATCTCGCCGCAGCCATCGAGGAGATCGCCTCTCTTTCGGACGAACTAAAGAAACAGAATGGCTGACGTCAACAAGACCGCAAAACCGGCCGACGATCGCTTTTTAACGTTCAGAAGCGAGGGACGGTTTTATGCCCTACCCGCAGCTTCTGTCACGGAAGTCGTGCGAGTACCTCCGCTTGCGCGTGTCCCCCACGCGCCACGGAGCCTGATGGGTCTTATCAACTTGCGCGGATCTGTGATTCCCGTTGCAAGCGTGCGTGCTCTTTTGGGAAAGGAAGGCGCGACGACTACTCCAGCTTCTCGTCTAATCGTCCTCGACGGAGCTTCACCTGTTGCACTGGCGGTAGACGAAGTCACAAACTTGGTGCGGATTGCGCCCGAGAAAGTGAAAATCGCAGAAGCTGACGTCGCATCGGAATCCGGCGAATATCTGCGGGGCGTGTTCGAAGACAGCTCCCATGTCACCAAAATCCTGGATATTCAGGAATTGCTGCGTCGGGCGTTTGCTCAAATTGTACCCAAGCGCCAGGCAATGGCTGCCGCTGTCGGCGCGAACCCGCAAAGACAAGTGGCGGTCGAGACCGCCCGGTCACGTCTAGTAACATTCGAGGTCGCCGGCCAAGAATATGCCTTTCCTCTCGACGTGGTGCGTGAAATCGTTACGACGCCCGACGACCTGACCTTTGTCCCGGGAAGCGACGACGCAGTGCGCGGCGTCATGCCTTATCGCGACGGCCTGTTACCCTTGCTTTCGCTACGCAGGCTTCTCGGCTTGCCCTCGACGGTCCTGTCGCGGGAGAAAGTATTGGTTGCCACCATAGGCGATCTCGTGATCGGGTTTGTGGCGGATCGTACGCGTGCAGTCTTGTCGGTTGAGCCCGACCGCATCGAATCGGCACCTCTCGTGCTGGCCGCGCGTGCGGGCGGAGAAGCCCAGATCAAGGCAATCTATCGAGCGGAGAACGGCCGGCTCGTTTCGATCCTGGCCCCGGAGCGGCTATTTCGGGAAGAAGTAATGCAGAAACTGGTCCATGGCAACACCACGATGGAAGCGAAGGTCGATGAAGGCGGTCACGTGTCCAGGACGGACGAACTCCGATTTGTGGTTTTTCGGCTTGACGACAACGAGTTTGCGCTGCCGATCGACGCCGTAGACGAAGTCGCGCGTGTACCTGATCAGATTACCCGGCTTCCCAAGACTCCAAAATTCCTTGAAGGCGTTGTCAATCTGCGAGGCGAAGTCCTTCCGGTCATCGATCAGCGGCGCCGATTTGAAATGCCGCCGACCACGGTCAACGGTCATAGGCGGCTCGTAGTGGTTCGGACCGATCGGCATCGCGCCGGCCTCATCGTCGATAGCGTCACAGAGGTTTTGCGATGCGCTCCGGACCTGATCAAACCCGCCCCGGATCTGACTGGGGAGGCGCTTGGCTTGGTAAACTCCGTTATCAATCTCGAAGCGTCCGGCAGGATTGTATTGCTGCTCGACCCCTCTGAGCTGCTCACGCGCGCGGAACGCGGCCTGCTGGATTCCTTCAGCAAGGAGACGCGCGGTAAAGAGAGCCGGCAGACGAAGCCGTGATCAAAATACTGGTGGTCGACGACTCGGCTCTCGTTCGCAAGCTGATTGGCCAGGTCTTTTCGACGCAATCCGATTTTGAGGTCCGGTTTGCCCGCAACGGCCGAGAGGCGCTCGATACTATCAGAGTGGCGCGTCCGGACGTGGTAACCCTCGACGTCCATATGCCCGAAATGGACGGGCTTACCTGTCTCGACAGGATCATGATCGAGCAGCCCTGCCCCGTTATCATGGTGTCGTCAATGACTGCCGAAGGCGCTGACGCCACACTCGAAGCCCTGCGGCTTGGGGCGGTCGACTTCGTCGCGAAGCCAACCCGAGCGGTGTCGTTGCGGATTGAAGAGTTGGCGCAGCCCTTGATTGAGAAGGTACGGGCGGCAGCAGGCGCAAAATTAAGAACCTCCTTGAGGCTGAGGGACAAAGTCCGGCATCGAATGCGCAGCGGCGCCCGAAGCTTACGCCACGAGCCCCCAAAGAAACCCAAGGCCGCCTCGAAGGGAGAAGGCCTGGTACTGGTCGGCACATCGACTGGCGGGCCGCCGGCGCTTGAAGCCCTCCTCACCGGTCTTCCCGCATCCTTTCCCTGGCCCATCGTTGTTGCCCAACACATGCCGGCTACGTTCACCGGGCCCTTGGCCCGCCGCCTGAACGAACTCACCGAGCTCAGTGTCCAGGAGGTACGGGACCATGTCGCACTCAAACCCGGGCATGTCTACATTGGTCGAGGCGATGCCGATGTGATCGTTTCCCGACGGGGCGCCGGTCTTGTTGCAATGGCTGCGCCCAGCCAGGCCGAGTATCCGTGGCATCCAAGCACCGATCGCCTTGTGCGGAGCGCTATGAACTATTTGCCCCCGAGCCAGTTAATCGGCGTGCTCATGACAGGCATGGGCAATGATGGGGCTGAGGCCATGGCACTCGTCCATGCCGGCGGGGGCAAGACGATAGCTGAGGCTGAGGAGACGGCGATTGTTTGGGGTATGCCGGGGGAATTGGTCAAAGCAAACGGCGCGGATTTCGTCGTGCCCCTTTATGATATTGCGTCCGAATTAAAGAAGTTGGTGCGCTGATGCCGTTAGTACGTAACCCCACTCCGACGGTAGAGCCTCGTGCACCGGACGAGCGAAAGCCAGTCCAAGTACTTGCCTCTGGTTCCGACGAGGAACGTTGGATCGCCGCACGTAGTGCAGCTGAAACTCCTGAGGGACTATCGCTGCTCACCCACGCGCTCGCGGTGGAGCGGGTGCCGCGCGTCCGCGAAGCCATGTTTACGGCGCTCGCAAAGATAGCTACGCCTGAAAGCGCTTCCGTCGCCCTTCCCTATTTGCGATCTGAGGACGCAGCTCTACGTACGCAAGCCCTTGACGCTCTGCGCGCCATGCCCGCAGTGGCGGCCGAGCATCTTTCGCAACTTCTGGATGACAGCGATCCTGATGTCCGCTTGCTCGCATGTGAAATTGCGCGCGCCCTTCCCACGGGCGACGCCAGCCGCGTTCTCGGAGAACTCATCGAAAAAGAAACCAATTCAAATGTCTGCTCCGCGGCCATCGAAATTTTGGCCGAAACAGGCGACGTCGCGAGTTTGCCAATCCTCGCACGCTGCGCAGCGCGTTTCCCGAACGACCCGTTTCTGACATTCGCAGTCAAAACCGCCAGCGGCCGGATCGGTTCATCTGAACGATGACCGATCCACCGCAAATGACGGAGGACGAGTTTCGCCGGCTTGCCGAGTTTCTGTATCGGCGAACAGGCATGGTTTTCACTGAGTCGAAACGCTACTACGTCGAGCGTCGTGTCTGGGAGCGTATAGACGCAACCTCGAGCCCGTCTTTCTCTGTCTACTTTGCTCATCTCCGCAGCGAGGTACGCGACGAGGTCGAGCAGCTCATCAACGCCTTCACTGTTAATGAAACCTACTTTTATCGTGAAGACCATCAGCTTGCCTGCCTGACGACGGATCTACTTCGAGAACGTGTGGCAACGAAGCGGCCGGGAGATCCGATACGAATTTGGTCTTCCCCCTGTTCCACGGGGGAAGAGCCGTATTCCATTGCGATATGGTTGCTGGAAAACTGGAAGGACGTAGACACCTACGACATCGAAATAGTGGGTTCTGACATTGATACATGCGTCCTGGAGGCAGCGGCGGTGGGCATTTTCGGCAAACGCGCCCTGATGAGGCTATCACCTGAAGTCATCGCTCGCTATTTCCATGCGCTCGACGACGAGCGCTGGCAGATCCTGGATGACCTCCGTCAATCGGTGCGGTTCACCCGGGTCAATCTCATCGAGACAAAGGAAACGCGGCCACAGGGTCGCTTCGATGTAATCTTTTGCAGGAACGTGCTGATTTACTTTGACGACGAATCCCGCCGCATCGCGGCAGAAAATCTATACGATAACCTCTTGCCAGGCGGCTTCATCTGCCTCGGGCATACCGAGTCCATGAGCCGTATCTCGCCATTGTTCGAGGTCTGCCGTTATTCGGAAGCGATCGTTTACAGGAGACCAGAGGAGTTGCGCCGTGCCCGATAACTCCAGCAAGCGGGTTCTGATCATCGACGACGCCGCACTTGTCAGGGCATACTATCGCGCGGCGCTCGAAGCACACGGCTTTGTGGTAGGAGAGGCTTTGAACGGATTGGAGGGATTGGAAAAGCTATTGCTTGAACCCTTCGATTTGGTGATCGCCGATATCAACATGCCGCAAATGGACGGAATAACTTTCCTGCGAACACTGCGATCGAAGGAGCTTCCAGTGTCGTCCATCCCGGTTCTGGTGACGAGCACCGAAGCCGGACCACACGATATAGCGGCTGCGCGAGGCGCGGGGGCGAACTACTATCTTGTGAAGCCGATCAAGCAGGAAACGCTGGCGGAGTATGCCGCTATCTTCTGCGGGCGCCCACGATGAACGAGTTCCTCGAACAATTCCTCATTGAATCACGGGATCTGGTAGCGCAAGGCACCGACGATTTGATGGCACTCGCGGAAAATCCGAGCGACCGGGAAAGGCTCGACGGCGCATTTCGGGCCTTCCACACTTTGAAGGGAGCTGCGGGAATCGTTGAGTTCGGCGCGATGACGCGTACGCTGCATGCCGCCGAGGATATCCTGGCTTCGCTCCGCTCGTCCGAAGAGCCGATCAATCCGGACACCCTTGATGAATTTCTGACGTGTCTCGACCTGACATCTCGCTGGCTGGACGCTATGCAGTCCGCTGGCGAGGCGCCATCGACTGCTGAGGCCGATGCTGACGATATGATCGCGCGACTTGTCGGTTCACGTGGTGCTGCCGAGGTCGCGCACGCGTCAGCACCGGGGGACGATACGTGGGTGGGACGGTTGAGCGTCGCCGCCGGCAGCCATTTTACGGAGTACCGTACGGCCCTTCGATATATCCCGTCTCCTGACGCGTTTTTTCAGGGCCTCGACCCGATGAATGTCGTGGCCGCTCTCCCCCATCTAATGACCGTCGATGTGGTGTTGACCGACCCGGACGTTTCTCTCGAAACCATGAATACGTTCAACTGCAGCCTCGAAATCGTGGCGCTGATGGAGGCAGCTGGCGAACAAGTGCGTGCGGCGCTCCTCAATGTGCCGGGCAAGGTTGAGGTTCGCGAACTGGCCTCTACAGCCATCAGACAATCGGAAGAAGTTCAGACCAACGCAAGGTCGTTGATTGAGGCTCAGCTTCTGGTGTTGCAGCAGTCCGATGTGGACAGAAGTGTCGGTCGACGAGCCTCCGCTGGACGTACAGCCGTCAACGCTTTGCTCTACCTTGGAAGATCCGAACTTGCCGCCAACGTTGAGCTTGCCATTGCAACGACCAAAGCTGAAAATAGCCCGGATCCCTTGATCGCCGCGATCGAACAGGCATTGAGCGGGACTGGACAACCCGAACGTCACAACAACAGTCCCACCGCTCCCGTCGTTCCCCGTGCGTTGCGCGTAGATATGGATCGTATCGACGCGCTCGTTAAACTCGCGGGCGAGCTAATCGTGGTCAAGAATGCCATTGGGCACGCTGCAAAGTTGGTGCACGAAAATGAAGATCCTCGCGCCGTCATAGCAACCTTGCGCGAACAACACGCATTGTTTGAGCGATTGGCGACAGAACTGCAAAGTGCGGTGCTTCGTATCCGGGTTCTTCCCTTGCGCTCGGTATTCCGTCGCTTTCCCAGACTGGTCAGAGAGATCGCCGTCAGTGTTGGCAAGACCGTAAGGTTCATCACCGAGGGTGAAAGCACCGAGGCCGATGCCACGATCGTGGATGCGCTCTTCGAGCCATTGTTGCATGTCCTGCGCAACGCCGTGGACCACGGGATCGAGCCTCCAGAACAGCGCGCGTCTGCCGGCAAGCCGGCGATGGGAACTCTGATTTTGCGCGCGCGTCGTGACGCCGACACTGTCACGATCGAGGTCGAAGATGATGGAGGCGGCATTAACGTAGATCGGGTGCGCGCCGTTGCACGCGCCCGGGGGATTGCTACCGCGGAATCATTGACGGCGATGTCCGATGCGGAAGCGACGGGCTTGGTTTTCGCCGCCGGCTTTTCGACCGCCTCCACCGTAACCGATCTATCGGGCCGGGGCGTAGGCATGGATTCCGTTCGAACGGCCGTCGAGCGTTTGGGCGGCAAAGTTACCCTCGAAAGCCAAGCTGGAACTGGGACCAAGGTCGGATTGATGCTTCCATTCAGCCTCATGATGACCCGGCTAATGACTGTGGAGGTGGCCGGACAAGCTTTCGGGCTACCCCTAGATAATGTCGTGGAGACCACGATTGTCCCTCGCGACCGGATCGTCCCAATTGGTGCCGGGCGGGCGTTCGTGTTGCGAGACCAGACGATTCCGCTCATCGATCTGGCGGATACCCTCGGTATTCAGCGCACAGACACGCTGAGTCGAAGCCCCGCCAAGGTCGTCATAGCCTCGGCGGCAGGGCAGATCGGAGCTATTGAGGTCGATCGGTTAGGAGAACGGATGGACGTCATGCTAACCCCCATGGAGGGTCTATTGAACGGGATGAAAGGGGTCTCCGGGACGACGTTACTCGGGGATGGGCGTGTCCTGATCGTCCTGGACGTCGAGGAGATCCTCAGTTGACCATTGTCCTGCACGACGCCAACACCATCCGCCTGATCGGAACGTGTCCCGCAGATGACGGGGAAGTATTGCTGCAGCATCTGCTGGCCAACCCGCAAGCCGAAGTCGATTGGCGGGGGTGCGAAAGCGCACATGCTGCCGTGATCCAAGTCATCCTGGTATCCAGACGACCGCTCCGCGGTCCCCCGGCTGGCCCATTTCTAGAGCGGCTCATTGACCCCGCCCTGCGACGCGCAGGCTGCCAAGTTCCACCTTCCCCCCGGGGTCCAGAGGTGCGAAAACGTTGAAAATATTGGGTTCCGGTCCCGTCGGACCGTCGCGGAGAATTCATGCCTTACAAGCTCCTAATTGTTGACGACAGCAAGCTGGCCCGGATGTCGGCGGCAAAGGCGCTGAAGACTCTGTATCCTGACTGGACACGCCTAGAGGCGTCAAACGCCGACGAGGCGCTTTCTTTGGCCAAGGAAACCCCGTTCGACGTTGCCCTGTTGGACTTCAACATGCCCGGGCGAGACGGTCTGCAGCTTGCCGCCGATCTGCTTGCCTTGCGGCCCTCTACCCCACTCGCCGTAGTTTCCGCCAACCATCAGGAAGAAATCGTCGGACGTGCGCGCGACATCGGAGCGGTGTTCCTATCCAAGCCTCTGAGCGAACAGGCTTTCGGCGCCTTCCTTCAGGACGCGGTGCGGCGGCTCGAACTGGGCAATGCATGACCTCAACGCCTTCCGATTTGCTTACCGAATTGCAGCTCGATGCCCTCACCGAATTGGTGAACATCGGCGTCAGCCGTGCAGCCTCCAGCCTGCGTGAAATGGTCGGTGCACAAGTGCATCTTTCAGTGCCGACAGTCACCCTGGAGTCCCGAGCGCAGGCGATTGCCATCCTCGCCGAACGAGAGATCTCCAACCTAGTAGCTGTCCACCAGGTCTTCGAAGGCGATATTACCGGCCGAGCGTTGCTAATTTTTCCCGAGACGAAGAGCCTTGAACTCGTCCGTGCAATCACCGGCGGAGATCTTCCACTGGAGGATATCATCGAATTGGAGCAGGAAGCATTGGCCGAAACCGGCAACATCCTCCTGAATAGTTGTCTCGCAACAATCGCGAATATGCTCCAAAGAAGTTTGAAGATGTCGCTGCCGGAAGTATTGCGTGGCAGCGCCGCGACTTTCTTCAGCCTGGCGCCCCCACCCCACGCCGGGGATGTTGTGATGTTCCTTTTCATCAATTTCGCGGTGCGCGAGCGTGATATCAGCGGCTACATCGCAATGATCATGGATCTTCCCTCGCTCACGGCCTTAAAGCATCTGCTCGACGAATTCATCGAACGCGCCACGGGCGAAGCGACGCAACCACACAATGATCTGGCTTGAGCACGACCAATTTGCTGCCACCTTCGACGCTTTGGATTCGGGTGTCGTTGTTTTGGACAGTGACCAGCGGGTAGTCTGCTGGAATTATTGGTTCGCGTCCGCGAGCGATATTTCTTCCGAACGAGCCGTCGGAAAAACAATTTCCGAGCTGTTTCCCGAGCGCTCCCTGGCTCGCTTGACGACTTCTATCTCGGAAGCCCTCGACCTCGGCTCGTCTGCCCTTCTGACCCATTCCCTCAATCCAAACTTACTCCCGCTTCGTACGCGCGCGGGCTTGCCTCTCGTTCACAACGTATCGGTCCGACCATTGGGAGGGCGTCCCTATTCGCATTGTGTGCTCCAGATTGCCGACGTCACCGGCGCCGCCCATCGCGAACAAGTCCTCCGCGAGCGCCAAAATGCGCGTTATGACGCCGTCGTCGAGAGCGCCCCGGACATCATTCTAACCCTCGACGCAACCGGCGTCATCCAGTTCGCGAACCCCGCGGCGGTTCGGGAAACACAATTCGAGCGTTCCGAGTTGGTTGGACGGGATTTAAGTTTCTTGTTTGAACGGCCTGATCAATGGGAAAATCTCTGGCAGATGATCCTGGGGGGCGATCGGTCGGTACGTCCGATCGAGCTGGTAGCCAGGCGCAAAGATGGTTCGCGAACTTTTCTCGATGTCTCGGCATCGCGATGGTTGAGCGAGGGGCGGGCTTTCGTCACTGCGATCCTGCGCGACATGAACGAGCGTCGTGCCGCCGAAGAGGCGCTCCGGGAATTAAATCTCAACTTGGAACATCGCGTAGCGGAGCGCACGCAAGAGCGCGACCGGGTATGGCAAGTCAGCCTCGATATGATAGGCGTAGCGGCTGCGGACGGGACGTGGATCAGCGTCAACCCGGCCTGGACCAAGGTGCTAGGCTGGCTGCCGGATGAGATTCGAGGCAAGACCTCCGAATGGCTCGAGCATCCCGATGACCGCCGGAAAATGCGCGACGCTGTCAGTCGCTTGGCAGTTCCCGAACAGACGTCGAATTTTGAAAGCAGCTTCCGCACCCGTCATGGGGACTATCGTGTTCTGTCTTGGACGGCAGTCAATGTCGATGGTTTGCTCTATTGCGTCGCGCGTGACGTCACGGAGCAACGCCAACAACAGGAGGCTTTGAACAAGGCGGAAGACGCCTTGAGGCAGGCTCAGAAGATGGAGGCCGTTGGACAGCTCACGGGCGGTCTGGCTCACGACTTCAACAATCTGCTGACGGGGATATCCGGCGCACTTGAGCTGCTGCAAATTCGAATTTCGCAACGCCGCTACAAGGATGTGGAACGTTACATATCCACGGCGCAAGGAGCGGCAAACCGCGCTGCCGCGCTGACTCATCGATTGCTGGCATTCTCACGGCGACAGACGCTGGACCCGAAGACGATCGACGTGAACCTGCTTATCGCCGGCATAAGGGACTTGATCAGTAACACGGTCGGTCCCGGGATCGAAATCCAAACGGCAAACGCAGCCGATCTGTGGACCACACTTGTCGACCCAAACCAGCTCGAAAACGCTTTGCTCAACCTTTGCATTAATGCCCGCGATGCGATGCCACATGGTGGCAAGATCAAAATAGCTACTGAAAATCGTTTCTTGAAGGACGCCGAAGCCCTTTCCGCTGAAATGAGGCCCGGCGAATACGTCTGTTTGTCCGTGTCCGACACGGGAACGGGAATGAGCGACGAGGTCATTCAGAGGGCGTTCGATCCCTTTTATACGACAAAGCCGACGGGCCGGGGCACTGGCTTGGGCTTATCCATGATCTACGGGTTCGCGCAGCAATCTGGTGGCCAGGTTCGTATTGAGTCAGCCGAGGGGCAAGGTACGACGATCTATCTTTTTCTTCCCAGGCACACCGAGGAGGCAACAGCTGCAGACGAAGCGGCCGATTTCACGTCGGCGCCACGCGCCGGCGCAGGCGAGACTGTACTCATCGTCGACGACGAACCCTCAGTCCGCATGTTGGTCGGCGAGGTACTTGCCGAGCTTGGGTATACGGCACTTGAGGCTTCCGATGGCGGCAGCGCGCTTCATGTCTTGCGCTCGGACACACGGATCGACCTCCTCGTTACCGACGTCGGCTTGCCGGGTGGCATGAATGGACGGCAACTTGCGGATTTCGGGCGCACAGCCCGTCCTAATTTGAAAGTACTTTTTATAACGGGCTACGCTGAAAAAGCGGCAATTGGGGCTGACGGATTAGATTCCGGCATGGCTATCCTCACCAAGCCTTTTGCAATGGATGGTCTCGCTACACGCATCAAAGAACTTCTGGTCCGTTGATGGATTTCAGCTCAGTTGAACACGCTGCGCGACCGGGCCGGCAAGCACCGTGCTCGCCAAGACTCTTTTAGGCGTATCGAGGAACACACTTTGACGAAACCCAAACGCCTGGTGTCAGTCTTATTGGTTGAAGACGAAACCTTAATACGCATGATGATCGCAGAGATGGTTGAAGAACTAGGCCATTCGGTCGCCGGAGAAGCGAGCAATATTACTGATGCGTTACGATTGGCACAAACGGCGACTTTCGAGTTTGCGATTCTTGACATCAACTTGGGCGGCTCCAAGATAGATCCCGTAGCAGAGATTATCAGTGGCCGCGGGGTGCCGTTCATATTTTCGAGCGGTTACGGTCTGGCGGGCGTACCCAAATCTTTCAGCGATCGCACGGTATTGCAAAAGCCATTTCTGATCGAGCGCCTTGGCGAAGCCATCGAAGCCGCGTTGAGATAACGCCAACAACTTCGCGCTTCCAACAGCAAGTGGGAACTAGGTTGCTACGCGCTCATCGCCTCTGCTGGGGCGTCGCGCGGCAGACAATGAAAGTTGAGCCCCTCTAGCTACCCACCTTTTTGTGGATCGCTTCCACCGCCCCACGGTCTGCCTGCTTTACTACAGGATCGACGTATTCCGAATGGTGGAGGTCGCTCGCGGCGGAGAGTGCTCCGGCAACAGTGAACGCAATGGCGCTGAGCATCCTGCTCATCATCGAAATCATGCGGAACTACTACGTAGCAAAACAAGAACTTAAATATTCGCCTCAGACAACCGCGCGACATTCGCAGCGACGATCTTGTGGTAGTTGTCGATTATCAGCATAGGATTACCGCCACGCATAATAATCGTCCTGGCTTCGTCCATGGCCTCAATCTTTTCGGTGACCACTAGCAGTATTTCATCGGATGTGCTCATGCCGAGCGCCATCATGCTAAGGCGAATCTCAACAACTTGAGCAACTGCAGCCATCAGAGTGATCAACTGGAACCAAGATTGCATCGGGTATCCCTTGCGAACATATCATTGGTAACGGTCTTTCTAGTTGTTCGTTCCTAAGAGTGCGCAGCAGGACTCGCGCTCGCTAACTGCGCCTTGGCACCGGGAAGCTGTCGCCTTTATCGAGACGAGTCTAACTCGATAGCCGGTGGTCGCTATCAATTCGAGAATGGATCCCGCCCCTGCCGAGCCGACGCACTCGCAACAACGCAGCCAGCCCAACAACGCATGTCCGGAACAAATGTCGGTCCGGGCATCTTGGTCCTAGCGAAAGCGAAAGGATATCCCATGTCCAAAAATAAACCGATCACTGAAGCGGAAGCTGGTCAGCAAATACAGCCCCGTCCCCATGACACCGGTAGCGGCGCCAACGAAACCATCGACGGATTGGATTCAACCACCGAAACGATGCGCCGTGCTGCGGAGGATACACCATCAGGGGCTTTACCCGACGATGTCGAAATCGTGCCGGTGTTTGACCGGGCCGACCTCGCACCGAAAGTTTAGGCGGTCATGGTCAAGAAAAAGCACGGCGTAATCATCGAAACACCAATGGAAGCGCGGCAAGCCGAGCCCGGCCCGTCGATACTGTTGCTTCTCCTAGTCAGCATGGGCATCGCGGTGGCAGCCATAGCCGCTATCTGGTTCGTGTTCTTCCAAACATAGAAGAAGTACCCGCGAGACACGATTTCTGGTGGAAGCGGCTAATGGTTGCTCTTGATAGAGACCTGACTAAGCAGCCGTGGTTCCGGAACTCTTAGTCTCAGCCCCGGCGCCAAGATCGGGTAGTCGAATGGCGTCCATGCAACGGCGGGTCGCCTCCGCCAGACTGGAAGCGGCCACGTCGGCGTGCGCATTTTCACGCAGGCTTTCAAGCATGCCGTCGTCGATCTCTTTTGCGCAGCACGCAAGCATTATGATCCCCTTTGGAAATTTGCGGCGCAGGCGCCTGACAGAGTAACGCATGTGAGCCGGCGTGCTCGCATCCATGTAAATGAGACAGATGATAGAAATGCCCTCGGTCTGAAGCCGCAACACGTTTGCGGTCGATAGCGCCTCCGGGCCTTCTGTCCTCGCCTTGAGGCCGTGCGCGGCTGCGAGTTGGCTGAGCATGATTGCTGCCGCTTCATCGATGAGGCTCCTTGCCGCGATGCACAGGACCGGGGCATCTCCTTGCCACTCCGGCGGTAGATTTTCCGGCAACAGAACCGGGATATCCTCCTCGGCCGAGTGATCGCTCGCAACGCTCTCCGCCGCTGACGAGGCCTCGGGGTTGGAGACCACGTCAGGCTTTGGAGGTGGGCGTTCGCCGCCATCCTCAAGATTGTCGACTAACTCGCTTACCGCATCTCGGATCCTGACTAGACGCTCGTCACTTAGAACACCGCGGTTGGCATCGGCTTGGGCCAGTTGTAAACCTTTCAGGGCAACCTCGTCGTAATACGACGCAAGCGATCGTTCCTTCAGGAATTCCTCGGCTTTGTCCGCGGCTTCCGTGGGGTCGCCGGCCAGCATACGCTGATAGAAGATTTCAGGGGGCGAAAGCGCCGGTCTGTCACCAAACATGACATCGAGAAATTCAAGCCGCTCGACATGGCGCCCCAGCACCACGAGGCACACCGTGAGAGGTGTCGCAAGGACCAAGCCGATCGGGCCCCAAAGCGCCGTCCAGAACGTCGCGGAGGCGACCACGGCTACAGGCGAAAGACCCGTGCTATGTCCGTAGACCATCGGTTCTACGACATGCCCGACAACGGGCTCTACTACGAGGAAAAGTGCCAGCGTCCAAACCAGCATTGACCAGCCAGGATCAGCGGCAACGGCCAGCGCAAGCGGGAAAGCCGCCGCGATGACGGCGCCGATATATGGCACAAAGCGGAGGACAAGGTCGATCTCCTGGAAGTCTTTTTCACCGCTGCCATGTCGATCCTATTTTGCAGAGCAATCGAGAGCTGAGCGGGCGAGGAGTACTGAGGCGCGATGACTGGCTAATTGCACAGCAAAGAGTTGGAAACAGGCCAGTAGCGCAGCGGGCCCCGGATACACCTCGGCGCACCCGGCTTTCCTCAATTCGTCTTCCGTGAAGCCTCCACAGAGTACGCCGACCGTGCGAACTCCCGCCTTACCGGCCGCTTCCGCATCGTACGGCGTATCACCGATCGCGATGGCGTCGGCGTCATCGATCTTAAGCTTCTTTAGAACAATCTCGAAGATGTCCGGCGCCGGTTTTGATTCATCTACGTCGTCGGAAGAAGTTGTGAGGTCCACGAGATCGACGACACGAGCGATGTCGAGATACTCATCGACTTCATCCTTCTTGGCCGAGGAAGCAACCGCGATCCGAACTCCAGCGTCGCGAACGCGTCGCAGCAGGTTCGGGACCGCCGAGAAGGGACGCACAAGAGGCAGATATTCCGACTTGAAACGCTTGCCACGCCACTCCTCCAGTTCCTTGCCGTAGTCCCGTTGTTCGTCAGCTGACAGGAAGGGGGAATGAGTTTGTCACCTCCCTTTCCTATTTGGCTTCGCGCCTGTTCGAAGCTCACATCGTGGCCGAACTTAAGCATGGCTTCCTGCCATGCCAGCGCGTGGAGATCTACCGAGTCCAGAAGAGTGCCGTCCAGATCGAAGATTGCGGCTTTCGGCAACTCACAGTCCTCCATGGTTGGAGCGCATTAGGTTCGCATCGGCATAAAGCGTGTTCTTCGCCATGCGACGGTTGAGATCCGGCGAGCCGTCCCACCATACCGGACCACGCTCGCCGAGCGCCTGCTTAGCCTCGTCCACGGCCCCAAGCGCCGCTGATTCAGCCTCGCGGTCGGCCGCCTATTGCGATTGGTCAGCACCACGCGACCGATCGCGACCTTGTTCATCTCGCGGATGGTTTCCCGAATGACGGCGAAGGCATCGTGCCCGACTTTACCGTCAGAACGTAGGTAATGGGGGCGAATGATATATCGCGGATCGATTTCGCTGCGATCGACGAAGTCGTCGATCCCGATCGTTCGCGTCGATTCCAGCGCGACGTTCTCGAGCTCCCCCTTTGTCACCTCGATGAATGTGTCGGTGTCGACCTTGTAGCCCTTGACGATGTCCTCGTTGTCGACCTCCTCGCCGGTATCAGCGTCCACCTTGGCGTACTTGATGCGGTGGCCGGTCTTTCGGTTGAGCTGGTTGAACGAGACTTTTTCGGATTCCGACGTTGCCAGATAGAGCGCGCTACCGGACAGGTGACGGAGGAAAGACGCAGGAAGTCTTTCCAGTTAGCGCGGGGGGCCATCGCGAGGGAACTCCATTACCGGTGCCGGATTCAAGACGAACGGCCCAGCTTGGTTCCGACACCGCGTTCCTTCCAATAGGATGATTTTTCTCGATCAGGGTCCGAGCGGACTGGGCATTTGTTCTTGTTATGTTCTAATTCGGAATGAGGGACCCCGGAAATGAGGGACCCCAGTGTCCTAAGTTAAACCCGGGGGTGTCCTATTTGAATTGTTCACTTGGGAACTGATTCCCCGCCGTCTGCATACTAAGATCGGAACTTGCTGAACCATACGGTTAGGACCCGTAAGCAGGAGGTGTGTCATGCAGCGTCGCCGTCGTTCCGTTCCCCACACGTTTGAGGAAAATCTTGCAGCCGAGAAAGCCAAGCTGGAAGCTCAAGTTTCTCAGCTCAAACCTGGTCCCCAGAGGGATGGGGCGCTCAAAAAGATTAGACAACTAGAGACCGCCCTCCATATGAACGAGTGGCTCACCTCCCCGGGGCTTCGGCCGCCAGAACCAGCCTAGAAGAAAGCAAGGCCACCTCATGTGTGGATGGCCCCCGACTTGCAAGAGTTTTTTCGTGATGAGCAGTGGTCGCTTGCAGTCATGTGTCCGGCCTTTCTTTGCGGTCTCACATGACCGCTGGCCTTGATGGATTCCGCGGATCGAGGCCTTATCAGTTGGTCGGGATTGTAACCCCGCTGAGGCGGTCAGGTTTCTCTCGGTCTGTCGGATGACCGACTGTGCCATCACGTGTTTTCACTCTCGCAAGCTTGCTGCACGCTGCGGCTTAGCAGGTCATACTGCCACTGCTGCGTGTCGGTAGATGTCCTGTCGGCGCATGATGGCCCAAGCCACACGTGCCGTTTTATTTGCCAAGGCGACTGCCGCGACCAGCCTTGGCTTTCGACCGAGCAGAGACATTAACCGGGGGGCGGTCTTGGCTTGCTGCGAGGAAAGCAGCACCGTGTGGGCGCTGTTGACGAGCAGGCGGCGAAGATAACTATCCCCTCGTTTGCTAATTCCACCGAGGCGGGCTTTGCCTCCGGTAGAGTTTTGTCGCGGCACCAGCCCAAGCCAGGCGGCGAACTCTCTGCCACTGCGGAATATGCTTGGATCTGCAACCGTTGCTGCGATTGCAGTGGCGATAATCGGCCCTATTCCCGGGATGGTGGCTAGACGTTGGCTGACTGGATTGCTCTTGTGCCATGCCAGAACCTGCGTCTCGAGCCCAGCGATCCGTGTCTGGGTATCTTCGATCTGGTTTACGATCACCTTCAGCACCTGACGGGCAATATCCGGTACACGCCGGTCGTTCTCGTCCATGACAACCGCAATCAGTCTCGCCACTTTGTGCAGGCCCTGCGCCTCGATAAGACCCAACTCAGCCAAGTGCCCACGCAGAGCATTCACCAGCATGGTGCGCTGGCGGATCAACAAATCCCGAGCTCGATGCATCATGAGCGCCGACTGCTGCTCCACCGTTTTTGCCGGTACGAAGCGCATCGATGGACGCCTAACCGCCTCGTAGATCGCCTCGGCATCGGCCACGTCGTGCTTGTTGCGCTTCACGTAGGTGGGCGGCATGAGGCGGGCCTCATCGCCGAGCGCAATCAACTCGCGCGCCCAATGGTGCGCGGTCGCACAGGCTTCCATGCCGACGAGACACGGCGGAATCCCGGCAAAGAACGAGAGGACCTGGCCGCGTCGCAGCCGCTTACGCATCACTACGCTGCCTGTTTCGTCGACCGCGTGAAGCTGTAATTGCCAGATCAAGACCAAATTGTAGTAATATCGCCCATGGATGGCTCCCGTTGCTGGTGACCTTTGACGACCACCATCCTGGCACATCGATGCCGTCAGGGGGCCATCCACCCCATCAGTTGGCGTGTCTGGTCCCTTTGATGCAGATCAATGGTCCCTTTTGGTTCCTGCCGACCGTTGGGGCATGAAGCCTGCACCCGAAAAATCGAGGCCGGGTAACAAGCGCCGACAACCAAGCCGACACGCTCAGAGGAAATTCGACGGGTCATCGAGGAGTACGCGGCCGGCCTGAGCGAGATCATTAAGAAGCTCCGCCGCAAGCTGCATTGTTGCCGCCGTAGAATCGAAAGAGATCACTCACCCATTCGGCTGATGGAAGGAAAATGCTGAGCCACTTACATCGTGGGTATCACCGCCCAGCCATCGGCATCCATCGGTGACGGAGAGTTTCGCGCTCCCGCCCGATCGATCCGGAGACGCGCTACATATGATCAAGGGCCCCACCGCGGCGCAGTGCCGTGAATTTGCAGACCACTATAAGGCCCGGGCGAGAGACGCCGGTATTTCTCAAAAGCGAGCAACGCTGTTTGCGAGCATAGCGCGAAGTTTCAGCGGCCTAGCAAACCAACTTGAAATGCTGGCGGACGACATAGCGCAGAAACCTGGCAGGTAAGGTCTGGCCTCCGTTGGCGGGCTTGTGAATGAGAAGCGGCCCCAGCCATCTCTCAAAAACTGGGGCCGTCATCCAATGCACCAGGCCGGAAAGCTTAGCTGGTGCCAAGCAGGAACGGGCCTAGCGACGCTCCGTTCCTAAATTAGCGGTTCACGCTGGCGGGCCTTTTTCGTTCTCATGTGTTCTTGTCGGTCGGCGGTATGGCCTCGGCAGTGGCCTAGTTTGCATTCTGTCCGGTACCGGGCATAATTAGAAACCCTAGGTGAGCTCGGTGATTAAGGTCAAAAAAGAGACCACGCCCCATGCGCTACTATTTCGACATGCGAGAGGGTGACGAGATCGCGCCCGACGAAGAGGGTATGGAACTAACCAGTCTCGCGAAGGTCCAAGAGGAAGCTGCTCACACGCTTGCAGATATGGCGAGGGACACGGTCCGACAGTATCACGACAGGAATGCTCACCGGATGTCGGTAGAGGTCCGCGACGATGATGGACCTGTGCTTGTGGTCGCGTGCACCTTCGATGTTAAACGGCACAGACAGTAATGCCGCCTCGCTATGGAACCGACAGCCATGTCCGCATTCCCTCGGACTCCTGTCCCCGAAATTAAATCGGTATCTACCCATACAAATTGGGGTTAGGTTAGCGGCCGGAGAGATGATCCCGTGAATGCCGCCCGCTCGAGCTCCCCTTATCGCGAGAGCATTTTTAGATGCCGCGAGAGGGCCGACCAATGTCGTTTGGACGCGGAAGGCGCCCGAACTGGGCCCGACGAAGAGGCGTGGCTAGACCTCGCGGAGGATTGGGACAAGTTGGCGGAGGCGTTCGAGCTGGTAGACGGGCCAAAGTGGTTGCAGTAAGGTCGCCTCCGTTGGCGGCCTCTTTCATTCCAGAAACGGCCCCAGCTACTGGAAAGAAAGCTGGGGCCGCCTTCTCCCGGTAGGAGGCTTTAGGAGGCTCATACCGGAAGCGCAAACCTGACTCTCTTAGCCGTTGTTAGTTCCTATGGGCGGGCCGATTACGTCGTACTCAAACGCCACGCCTTCCCGGTCGTTTTCCGCAAACCATGCCTCCGCGGCGGCGGCATTCGCGAACACCTTGATGTGCTCGACGTCCCCGACCTGCTTGCTCGTGTCGACATAGGCCCAGACAGTTGTGCTCATAGATCCTCGCGCAGACCTTTGAAATAAGGATGGCGCACCTTTCCTTCTGCAGATTTTGCGCGGTACTCGATCTCGGCGAATAGCTCCGGCTCCACCCAGATGCCCTTGTGTGCAATACGCTTTGCGTAGGGCTGGGTTTTGCGGATCAGCGGCGTGAGGCGCTTGCGCAGTTCGGCGGATGACTTCTTATCGAAGCCGTGATCGACCTTCCCGGCATAGATCAGTGCATCGCCCTTGCGGCGGCCGAGGTAGATGCCGTCCCAGTCGTTGCCGTCCAGCGCAAAGCCCGCGATGGTCAGTGTCTCGCGCTGCGCACAGGTTGTCTTGACCCAGTCCCTGCCGCGGCCTGATTGATAGTGGCTGTCGCGGACTTTGGAGACGACGCCTTCCAGCCCGACCTTGCACGCGTGTGCGAACATCTCGTTGTCGTCGACCTCGAAGCTATCGCTGAACTGGACGTCGCTTCCGTCGATGATCTTCTTTAGATGCGTCTTGCGCTCGATCAGCGGCAGCTTTCGAAGATCATAGCCGTTGAGATAGAGAAGATCGAAGGCGACCAGGACGATCTTTGCCGACTGTCCCTTCAGCTCGTTCGACAGCCTGAGCATGGAGGGGCTGGCGCGGTCGGATGCCGGTGAGGATGCAGTCGAGCGGGTCCGGCAAGCGCTCGCCGGCCGCCTCGCCACGGGCAACGAGTTGGCGCAGCCATTTTCCTTGATCGCGTTGGCCCGGCGTTTTGTCCAAGTCGGCCGCATCTCCGATGCGATTGAGACTCTTCAGGATGCGCCGTCGCGGATCGAGCACAAGGGGGAGCGCTGGTGGGAAGCCGAGGCGCATCGCGTCATGGGCGACTTGCTCTTGCAACGCACCCCCGGCGCCCCCAATGGAGCGGAAGATTCTTACCAACGGGCCATCGAACAGTCGCGGCAGCAGAATGCGAAGTCCTTGGAACTGCGCGCTACCACTAGTCTTGCCCGCGCGACCAGAACAAGCGCACCGAGGCTCGCGATCTATTGGCGCCGGTCTACGGGTGGTTCACCGAGGGCTTCGACACACCTGATTTGCGAGGCGAAGGCACTGCTGATCGAACTACACAAGTAGAAATGCCGAACAAGCGGTAAGGAGGGGGTAGCTGCCCGCCGCCCATGGCCTCGATGTATTTTGGTTGCTTTAGCAAAGCGTGGACCGGGCGATCGAATGATAGCGACTCTCAGCAGGTCCGGTTGGGGGATCAGTTACAGACATCGCAGAGCGTCCAAGCAACGTCCGCTTCTGTCGCCGAAAGCGATGATCGATCGGCAGGTGAGAAGCCTCCGTAAATCGGGGAATCGCAAATGAGAGGTTATGGAAGAAGCGGGCCGTTGGCCGAGGCTTGCTAGTGTTTCCAACAGATGGTGCAGGAACGCTGCTTGGCCTAGCCCGCAACGCAAGCGTTGGCCTGTCGTTGATCTCAATCGTGAGTATCGAGAATATGAAGCGGTGGTCCATTTGATCTCCGCCTTCCTACCATGGACCTAAGATCAATCTGCAGCAGATCATAGTCCTGGCGTAATATAGTTTGGACGTGAACCGCCGCGCGTGCGGCCGTATTGGCATCTGCCGCGCCCGCTGCGAGCACACAGAGCGACCAGTTATTTTCAGCGTGCTTTGCAACACGATTGATCGCTATTTCCCGGACGTCATGACAGCCCGGCTGCTTTCTCACTTCTAACAACGCTCGACGCTGCAGTTCCGGCATTGAAACGCGGATCTTTAGCATAGGGCTGCCTCGGCTGGTTCGGGGCCGCTCGGCCTATATACATAACAAAACAATTCGGGTTCCACTAGCGAGCTTCGCCCAGGCTGGGCATTCGCACGGCAAAGTCCCCTTGGAGAATCGGCGCGCGCTGCGAGTCACTGGTAGCAGTACGGCCTTGGCGCCGAGCCCGCCCGGCAGCGGCGGCCCAACCACTTAGGCGGCCCCTCTGATAGGCGCGGAGGCGGTGAGGCTGATCTTCCCTTTGGTTGTGATGCGGAAATGAGTCCGCATGGGCTGGCCGTCATCCCCCGCTAATCGAGGGCCACGCCATCTGGCTCCGGCATCAATGCCTGCCTCCATCTCGAAAGCACCTCGGCGCGATCGTGCCAATCGTAGGACCCAGTAGCTTTCCATTGCAGATCGACCTCGAAAGCTTCCGCCCTCGCAGCATTCAACGATCGCCATGGCATTATAGAGGTTTAGCAAACAATGCCGCTTACAGGAGCCGATCCAATCGACCACAACTCCATCGAGGCCGTCCGGGGGCGTCCGACATGTGCGCAATCCTCAAGGGATGCCAGCATTATTGGAACGAACCTGAGAGCAGGTTGTTCGCTTTTCGCTGCAACACTTCTTGGATTCTCCGGGATTTTCGTGCACACCCATGGAGTGCATATGATGACTGCAGCCTATCTCAGGACACGCTCGCCAAGGCCGCTTGCCAATAAAGCCCGTACCATCGCCCATCGCATCCGTATGCAGTGGCTGCAGCCGCGACTGCAGCAGCTTGGGCCATATCGGCCCTGGTGAATCGCCGCCTGGCCAGGAATGCTGAGAACGACAACCCGCCCGCCGGTCAGTTCCTGGAGGTAAGCGGCGTCCGGCTCCACTATGTCGAACGTGGCTCAGGCACGCCGCTGGTCCTGCTGCACGGCAACGGCAGCATGATCCAGGATTTCGAAACCAGCGGTTTGATTGATCTGGCCGCCAAGAACTATCGCGTCATCGTTTTCGATCGTCCTGGCTTCGGCCATAGTGATCGGCCGCGTAATGTTGTCTGGACCCCGGCAGCCCAGGCTGAACTGATTAACAGCGCTCTCGAACGGCTGGGCGTCTCGCATGCCATCGTTTTAGGGCACTCATGGGGCGCGTCTGTGGCGGTTGCGCTGGCGCTCACATATCCGAACCTGGTCAAAGGTCTGGTTCTTGCCTCGGGCTATTACTATCCCTCGTTGCGTCCAGACGTGGTTGCTATGTCCGCCCCCGCGGTGCCGTTAGTAGGCGATGTCTTGCGGTACACTATTTCACCCATCGTAAGCCGAGTTATGTGGCCGCTTTTGATGACCAAAATCTTTGGAGCGCGGCCGGTGCCGAAGAAGTTTGAGGGCTTTCCGAAAGAGATGGCCCTTCGTCCTTCTCAGATTCGCGCGTCAGCTACGGAGTCGGCGCTTATGCTTCCGGACGCGTTTCACTACCGCGACGAATACGAAAATTTGAAGATGCCCTTGGTCATCGTCGCGGGCGACGAAGACCGATTGGTCGACATCGATGCGCAGTCGGCGCGGCTGCACCTCGACGTTCCCCAGAGCAGGTTTCACCGCGTTCCCGGAGCTGGCCACATGATCCATCAGACTGCGACCGGCGCAGTCATGTCTGCAATCGACGAAGTGGCGATCGCGAGGTCCGCGTTGGGCTGAAACGCATTCGACGAAGGAAGGGCGCAAGGCCGGCTGTTTTCCAACGAAGTGCCCATGCGGGTTTGCCACGAAAAGCACTTGCGGGTTGCAACCACCGTGGCCGGCGTAGCCTTGGAATGTCGGCACCCACGCCACCATTATGGATGAACGCGCATACGACCTATCGGAAGTGTCGAAGGAAGTTCCGCAGCAGGCCTTTCCGAAAAAGCGGAACCGCCAGCACCCAACGCAGTTGTTTCGTTGGGCAGCTATTGAGGAATTGAACGATGAAAACCGCTCTGATTATTGCTGCAGCCGGTCTTACTCTGGCGGCGAGTGTTGTAAATGCTGAAGAAGCTCGCATTGGCGTTGGTGTCGGACCGGTTGGTGCTGGCGTAACAGTTGGACAAAGTCCGAGCCACGAGCGGCGGACCACCGTCATCAGGGAACGTGAACCCCGTGATGAAACAGTGGTGATCCGGAAGGAACGTCGAGAGCCTCGGGAAAAGGTGATCGTCCACGAGCGCGATTAACGCGTCGAGTAGCGTGTGCACGAAGGCCTCGCCCCGGATTCGGGCGGGGCTTTTCTGTTCCTAGCTGTCAAGACCGCCCCTGATGTCGTGTCGCTTCCACCGCATATCACTCCGCATCTCACCGTCGAGGACAAGATGAAACAGTTGATCGAGGCTGAACTTGTTTACATTTTCGCCAGTGACACTCAGATCATCGCCAACCTGGAAGCTTCGCGGACGAGCGACCAAATCGTTCTGTCAGAGTCGTTCGACATTCAGCCCCCGGCACAAGCTCTTTCCGACACCACCCTCCACGGCGATCGGCGGATACGCGCTTCGCTCTCGGGCGAGGTTGCCATCAGGTACCGAGCGGTAGTCGAGAACAACCTTCGGCAATTGCTTCCTTCGTCCGGATGGCAGCACGTGTGGTCCGACCTGCCAGGCGAGGTACTCCCGTTTCTGCTGCCCAGTCGCTTTTGCCCGTCCGACAAGTTCATGCGGTTCGCACAGCGCGAGTTCGGAGGCGTGGGCGACGGGGTGGCGCGGATCATGGCCATACTTGAGTGGCTTTACCGTAACGTCGATTACGTGGTCGGTGTCAGTAACGCGGGGACCACCGCGGAGCGGACGTTCGTGGACCGGGCGGGAGTTTGCCGCGACTTTACCCACTTGGGGATCACGCTGGCGAGAGCGTTAGGCATTCCGGCTCGAGCGGTGAGCGCTTACGCTCTGCAACTGGACCCGCCGGACTTTCATGCCATCTTCGAAGTCTACCTAGAGAACGGCTGGTGGCTAATCGACCCAACCCGGCTGGCTCCAATCGAAGGCATTGTACGCATCGGAAGCGGCCGCGACGCCTCCGATATCGCGTTTCTCACCTCCGACAATCAATGCCAGATGGTCGCCCAGACTATTCGGGTTTCCAACGCCCCATAGACGTTGGCGCCCCGAACTCTTCCTTGCGGGGCCGGTCTTGGCGGCCTCCTTTCCAACCAGGGCGGAACAGAAAGAGGGGAGAATTGGTAACCCTAGACGCCCGGCGGGCGTGAAAGAGGAACGTAGCCGGCTTCAGCGGATTAAGGATTCCTCTGTTCCACCCATGGGGGTCACAAAATGGCGAAGGCGAAGTCTACCAAGTCAAACCGCGCACCTCTTGGGACCGCAACGATCCACGACCAGAAGCTCGACCGCGGTGAAGGCGGCGAGCTTCATCAAACCGCGTCGGGTAAAGCAGCTGTTCTAACCACAGCGCAAGGAGGAGCCGTCTCCGACGATCAAAATTCTCTGAAGATAAGCCCGCGAGGGCCGACGTTGCTCGAGGATTTTCACTTCCGGGAGAAGATCTTCCATTTCGACCATGAACGTATCCCAGAGAGGGTCGTGCATGCGCGCGGCTATGCGGCGCATGGCTTTTTCGAAAACTACAAGTCGCTATCGAAGTACACCAGAGCTGATCTTTTCCAGCGTGCGGGAGAAAGAACACCTGCGTTCGTCCGCTTTTCGACCGTCGCCGGCAGTAAGGGTTCCTTCGATCTAGCGCGGGATGTCCGAGGCTTTGCTGTAAAGCTGTACACGCAGGAGGGTAACTGGGACATTGTTGGCAACAACATCCCCGTTTTCTTTATCCAGGACGCGATCAAGTTTCCGGACATGGTCCACGCGGTGAAGGAAGAGCCGGACTGCGCCTTTCCGCAGGCCCAGTCGGCCCACGACAATTTCTGGGACTTTATCAGCCTCACCCCCGAAAGCATGCACATGATCATGTGGGTGATGTCCGACCGAGCAATCCCCCGCTCGTTTCGGTTCATGGAAGGTTTCGGCGTCCATACCTTTCGGCTCGTGAACGCCAAGAATGAGTCCACCTTCGTTAAATTTCACTGGAAACCGAAGCTGGGACTGCAATCCGTCGTTTGGAACGAAGCCGTCAAGATCAACGGCGCCGACCCCGACTTCCATCGGCGGGATCTTTGGACGGCAATCAGAAACGGCAACTTTCCGGAATGGGAATTGCAGTTGCAGTTGTTTGATCAGGAGTTCGCCGACTCCTTCGACTTCGACGTACTTGATCCGACGAAGATCATTCCGGAAGAAGCTTTGGCTCCGATTCCCGTGGGTCGCCTGGTCCTCGATCGCATGCCCGATAACTTCTTCGCGGAAACCGAGCAGGTCGCCTTCATGACCCAGAACGTTCCGCCAGGTATCGACTTCTCCAACGACCCGCTGCTGCAAGGACGCAACTTCTCCTATCTCGACACGCAGCTAAAGCGTCTGGGAAGCCCCAACTTCACCCACATCCCGATCAATGCCCCCAAGTGTCCGTTCGCTCACTTCCAGCAGGACGGCCATATGGCCATGCGAAATCCGGTGGGGCGGGTCAACTATCAGCCGAATTCGCTCAGCGAAGGACCAAGGGAGTCACCTCAGCGCGGTTTCATACCTTTCGCCGACGTCGAACAGGGCCCCAAACGTCGTCTACGCGCTGAGAGTTTCGCGGACCACTACAGCCAAGCGCGACAGTTTTTCATCAGTCAAACCATGGGCGAGCAGGCACACCTCGCTGCCGCTCTGACGTTCGAACTCAGCAAGGTCAAAACCCCAGCAATCAGGGAGCGCATGGTCTCGCATCTCCTGAATATTGATGAGACGTTGGCAAACAAGGTCGCCGGCAAACTGGGCTTGCAAAAGATGCCAAAACCGGCCGACGCCGCCATGCCGACCCGGCAGGACCTCGACCCCTCCTCCGCCCTGAGCATCGTTGAGAACGGCCCTGAGCGTTTCGAGGGTCGAAAGCTCGGTATCCTCGTTACCGAAGGATCGGATGCCGACCTGCTCAAGGCACTCAAGGGCGCCCTTGATAAGGCCAGGGCGACCTTTGAGATCGTCGCCCCGACGGTAGCCGGCGTGAACGCAAGCGATGGTAGCTGGATCGATGCCGACCAAATGATCGATGGCGGTCCCTCCGTTCTCTACGACGCGATTGCCATTCTACCGGCAGCGGCCGCGATGGACGACCTACTGCTGGAGTCCGCGGCGCGGGATTTCCTTGCCGACGCCTTCGCCCATTGCAAGTTCATCGGATACGTTGAATCAGCCCTGCCGCTATTCGAGAAGTCAGGCGTTGCAGCTGAAGACTTCGATGAGGGCTGCATCCCCTTGGGGAGCGCGAAGGATGCAAAGTCGTTTGTCGATGGCCTTGGAAAGCTGCGCGTCTGGGGACGCGAGCCAAATGTAAAAATGCCGTAGAACCTTCCGAGATGAACCTATGGCAAACAGCTGAGCGTGAAGGCGGTTTAGAACGCCGGCTTGAGCCGCTCCAAGATCAATTGAAATGGCATCGCCTATCCACTATTTGGGGCGTTCTCGTCGCTGCTCTTGTCCTTTCCTAGACTTCAGTTGTGCCGCTAGACGCTGAATCGGTTCAGATCTATCGCAACGCGCCCTTTAAG
>Ga0075366_10000185_pt1 | contig 27369 bp, 32 predicted proteins | sample EndMethybrTD3031_FD_72351 | JGI IMG/M metagenome (GOLD analysis project Ga0075366, IMG submission 72351) | Populus endosphere microbial communities from Tennessee, USA - Endosphere MetaG P. TD hybrid TD303-1 | ecosystem: Host-associated > Plants > Roots > Endosphere | place: USA: Tennessee...
ACATCATACTTTTGTTATGGATTTAAAATTTAAAACAACATGAAAAAGATATTCTTAACAACCGCAATAGCTGCTTTATTAAGCGTTAATGTATTCGCTGCCGATGGTGGTAAAAAATCTGATGGTGGTACCAATGTATCATACGTTGCCTTACATGGTTTTACAGTTGATTTTGCTGATGCAAAAGATGTAAACTGGACTGTAACCAAAAATTGCCAAAAAGCTACCTTCACTGTTGATGGTGTACGTAAAACAGCTTTCTACAACCTGAGTGGTGAGTACCTTGGTGTAACCCAACGCGTTGACGTTAAAGCAATCCCTGCCAAAACTATGAAACAAATCAGCAAAGAGTATGCTGGTTACGAAATTGGCGAAGTAATTGTTTACCAGGCCAACACCGATGTAAATGCAAACATTGATGCTACATCTTACTTTGTTGATCTTAAAAACGACAAAAACGAAGTGCTTGTAAGGATAACCCAACAAGCTAACCTTGAATTTTTTCAACAAGTAAAATAATTCCCGAAAAAATCACAATAATATGAGCCATCCCACTTAGGGGTGGCTTTTTTCGTTTTTAGCATATTTTGAATTGTACTCGAATAAAATTCAGAGTATACTCAAGAAGTGTTTCGGTTCAAATAAAGATTAGCTTTGAACACTGGTAAGACTCACCCGGTGAGTCTTCACCGCCATACCATATACGCTATTGTCTCTTGATAAGGCTTACTAAAACATTCATATAACTTTTATAAAAAGTTTCCCGCATTTTCCTGCCGACAAGTAGGTTTGATACCCGCTTATAAAAAATATTTCAATCGATTGCTTTAGTTAATATTAATTGATAATATTGTTTTATCCAATAAAGAAACCATTTCTTATTTACTCATAACCAATTTGAGATTATGCCATTAAACAATGTAAGCGGCAGCGCTAAAGCGGGTAATACTTATGATGCTATTGTTATAGGTTCGGGCATCAGCGGCGGCTGGGCAGCTAAGGAACTAACAGGCAGGGGTTTAAAAACCATTATGCTTGAACGCGGCCGAAAGTTTGATCACATTAAAGATTATAAAACCGCAACTAAAGATCCATGGGACTTTGAGCATCGCGGTTCGGTAACGCAGGAACAGCGGAAAGCCCGCCCGGTTATATCACGTAACTGGGGCGCCCAGGAACCTATTATGGATTACTGGGTTAATGAGCAGGAAGCGCCTTACCATGAGGTTAAACCCTTTAACTGGTGGCGGTCGTACCAAATGGGAGGCCGCTCTATTTTATGGGGACGCCAAAGCTACCGCTGGAGCGATTTTGACTTTGAAGCCAATGCAAAAGACGGCTGGGCAATTGACTGGCCTATCCGTTATAAAGACCTGGCGCCATGGTACGACCATGTGGAGAAATTCGCCGGCATAAGTGGGTCGTTAGAAGGATTACCTCACTTACCTGACGGACATTTTTTACCGCCGATGGATATGAACTGGGTTGAGAAAGATGTAGCTGCGCGACTCAAAAAGAATTATAATGATACCCGGCACATGATCATTGGCCGCGTAGCCAACCTTACCGCGGCTATACCTGGCCGTACCCAATGCCAGTTTAGAAACAGGTGCTGGGAAGGATGCCCGTTTGGGGGATATTTTAGTACGCAATCATCTACCTTGCCGGCTGCTTTGGCTACCGGCAACTTAACCGTGAGGCCATACAGCATTGTTACCCGGATATTATATGATAAGGATACTCAAAAAGCCAAAGGGGTAGAAGTTTTAGATGCCGAAACCAACAAAACTTACGAATACTACGCTAAAGTGGTGTTTGTAAACGCTTCGGCGCTCAATAGTGCGTGGGTATTGATGAACTCGGCCACCGATATCTGGCCTGGCGGGTTGGGCAGCAGCAGCGGAGAGTTGGGCCATAACGTTATGGATCATCATTATAACCTGGGTGCATCGGGCACAGTTGAAGGATTTGAAGACAAATATTATTATGGCCGCAGGGCCAATGGTATTTACATAGTGCGTTTTGCCAATTTATTTGGCGATAAGCGCGATTACCTACGTGGTTTTGGCTACCAGGGCGCGGCAAGCCGTACGGGTTGGAGCCGTGAAATAGCCGAGATGAATATAGGAGCGCAATACAAAGAGGCCATAACCGAACCCGGGGACTGGCAAATAGGTATAAGCGGCTTTGGCGAACTGCTGCCGTATCACGATAACAAGATCACCCTTGATAAGACCCGCAAAGACAAGTGGGGACTACCAATTTTATCCATGGATGCAGTTATCAGGGAAAATGAAATGAAAATGCGCGTTGACATTGTAAAAGAAGCTAAAGCCATGCTGGAAAGCGCCGGAGTTAAAAATGTAAAAACAAGCGACAGGGGCCATAACATAGGTGATGGCATCCATGAAATGGGCACCGCCCGCATGGGTCGCGACCCTAAAACGTCGGTATTAAACGCGCATAACCAGGTTTGGGACGCCAAAAACGTTTTTGTTACCGATGGTGCCGCCATGACTTCATCGGCTTGCCAAAATCCATCGTTAACTTATATGGCCTTAACAGCCCGCGCCGCAAATTTTGCAGCCGATGAGTTGAAAAAGGGAAATATATAAAATTTGAGGATTTGAAAATTTGAAGATGGGGATTTGGCAGCGCTTGTGTTGTAGGTCAATTTTTGCATAGTAACATGCAAAAATTGACTTTTACACTAAAATACTTGGAGCTAAATTATCCATCTTTGCGTTATGGCAGAGGATTTAAACATAACCACATCAACCGATAAAACTGAACAATATACCGCGTTGTTGCCCCAGATAGCAGCTTTGCTTGACGGCGAAACTGATTTGGTGGCCAACCTTGCTAACATCAGTGCCGCTTTAAAAGAGCAGTTTAAATGGTTTTGGGTAGGTTTTTATATGGTAAAAAACGACGAGCTTGTTTTAGGCCCTTTCCAGGGGCCGGTGGCTTGTACCCGCATTAAATTGGGTAAAGGCGTTTGCGGTACGGCATGGGAGCAGGCTAAAACGATCATAGTGCCGGATGTTGAAGAATTTCCCGGGCACATTGCATGCAGCTCGCTTTCCCGGTCGGAGATTGTGGTGCCGGTATTTAATAACGATTTAGCAGTAGGGGTGCTGGATGTTGATAGCGAATTATTGGATCAGTTTGACGAAACCGACGCGCTATTCCTCGAACAGATCGTAAAGCTGATTAAATTTTAATGAGCAGGATCTATATTATTCCGGGCCTCGGTGCCGACACCCGGATTTACAAGAACATCGACTTACACGGCCATGAAGTTATCCCAATAAACTGGATAGACCCAAACAAGAACGATACTTTAGGTACTTATGCACAAAAGCTTATTGATCAATACGATATAAAGCCAGGATCGGTATTGATTGGCAATTCCCTGGGAGGGATGCTTGCTGTTGAAATTGCAAAGATTGTACCCACGGAAAAGGTGATCCTGATTTCCAGCATTAAAACCAGCGATGAGGCGCCACGATACTTCGGGTTTTTCAGAAAGGTACCTGTTCAAAAAATAATCCCCGGCAAATTAATGACTTCGATGGGCTTTATGATCAGGCCGATGTTCGGGAGGATGTCTCAGGAGGATGTTACGGTGTTCCAGGAGATGCTGGAAGGTACTTCGCCGGTATTTATGAAGTGGGCGATGGGTGCTATTTTAGCATGGAAAAACGACATTGTCCCTCCAAACCTTTATCACATAACCGGCAATAAAGATTTAATTTTTAATTACAAAAAAATCAAAAATGCCACCATTGTGAAAGGCGGCACCCACATTATGATTTTTGACAAAGCCGGTGAAATAAACAAATTTTTAAATTCAATTATTAACCAGGAATGAAATTAACCGAAGACTATTACCTGGGGAATGATGTAGTTGCTATAAGCAAAAATCTGCTTGGCAAGTACCTTTTTACCTTTATAGATGGTGTAACTACAGGCGGATATATAGTTGAAACAGAAGCTTATAATGGGATTATTGATAAGGCTTCTCACTCTTACGGCAACCGGATAACCCCTCGTACCAAAACCATGTTTATGCAAGGTGGTATAGCCTATGTTTACCTGTGCTATGGCATTCATGAGATGTTTAACATAGTAACTAATGTTGAGGGTACACCCCATGCTATACTTATTCGTGCAATTAACCCAACAGATGGCATTGAGGCTATGCAGGTTAGGCGTAATATGCCCATACTTAAGCCCACTATTACTGCGGGGCCTGGCTCGGTGGCTAAGGCATTAGGTATCTCTCGAAATATCAATGCGATAAGTCTGCAAAGCGATACCATTTGGCTGGAAGACCGAGGACTTAATTTTACAGATGACCAGATTGCCGTTGGCCCACGTATTGGAGTAAGTTATGCAGGGGAAGATGCGTTTTTACCGTATCGTTTTTACGTCAAAGGCAACAAATACGTAAGCAAACCCAATAAGTAACCCGCTTTAACGGCTTTTTTGTAATATTGGACAATGAATTATCAAAACAGCTTAGCATTTGCCATTGAGCAGGACGAACTTGATCCGCTAAAAGGATTCAGAGACCGCTTTTTAATTCCGAAGCATAACGGAAAAGATGCTATATATCTCTGTGGCAATTCACTCGGCTTACAGCCAAAATCTGCAGCCCAGTACGTAGCCGATCAAATGGCCAACTGGCAAAACATTGCGGTTGAGGGTTGGTTCCAGGGAAATGATCCCTGGCTGGAATACCATAAACCACTTGCCAAATTGGTAGCCAGGATAGTTGGGGCAAACGAAAATGAAGTTGCCGTAATGAATTCTCTTACAGTAAACCTTCATTTACTGATGGTAAGTTTCTATAAGCCAAACAATAAACGATATAAGATTATTATGGAAGGTGGCGCTTTTCCGTCTGATCAGTACGCAATGGAAAGCCAGGTAAAGTTTCACGGCCTCGATCCTAAGGATGCTATTGTAGAAATTTTTCCGCGCGAGGGCGAAGTAACTTTACGTACTGAGGATATCGTTAATTGCATAAAAACACATGCCGATGACCTGGCCTTAGTACTGTTCAGTGGTATAAATTATTACACCGGCCAATTTTTCGATTTAGCAGCCATAACCAAAGCCGCTCATGAAGCGGGCGCCTATGCCGGGTTCGATTTAGCACATGCTGCGGGTAATGTGCCGTTAAAACTACACGAGTGGGGGGCTGATTTCGCTTGCTGGTGCTCGTATAAATACATGAATTCGGGCCCAGGTGGCATTAGCGGGATATTTGTACATGAAAAGCATTTTACAGATAAAGAAATGCCCCGCTTTGCCGGCTGGTGGGGCTACCGTGCCGACAAGCGCTTTTTGATGGCCCCGGGCTTTGATCCGGCATCAGGAGCTGATGGCTGGCAGGTAAGTACCAGTCCAATTTTACTCCTGGCTTTATTTAAAGCCTCTATGGCGATCTTTGACGACGCAGCCGATATTGATGTGCTCCGAAAGAAAAGCATCGCCCTGACGGGCTATTTGGAGTTTTTGATCAATGGAATTAACAACAGGCTTGGTGAAGATGTTTTTAATATTATCACGCCAGTAAACGAAGCTATGCGTGGATGCCAGCTATCGGTAGTTTGCACCCGCAATGCTAAACCGATTTTTAAATACCTGGCAGATCATGGCGTAATTGGCGACTGGCGCGAGCCCGATGTAATCCGCCTAAGCCCGGTTCCGTTATATAATTCTTTCCAAGACGTTTATCACACGGCAATACATCTGGCAAATGCCATTGAAGCCGTAAAATAGCATATCAATATATGGTTTACTATAATCCTAAAGAATGGTTTTCATTCATTTTCAAGCTTGATAAAGCCGATACATTGCGTGAGCTTTTGCCGTTAATCCTTGCTGTGAGCGCTTATGCAGGTATCGTTATTTATTTACTAATAGATTTTTGGCACCTGCCGGATAGCAGTTTACTCAAAAAAGTAGGCTTTGTTCATCAAACAGTAGGGTTCGTACTGTCATTATTACTGGCATTCCGTATAAATTCAGCGTATGACCGTTGGTGGGAAGGACGGAAAGTATGGGGCAGCCTGACAAATAGCAGCCGTAACCTGGCTATAAAACTAAAATTCCTGGTGGGTAAAGATGAATGGGCGTTTTTTAACTACCTGATCCCGTTATACGCAAGGGTGTTACGGAATCACCTTCGGGACGTCTATATCGCAGAAGAGCAAGCTTTTATTGTTATCGACGCCGAAAAACATGTGCCTAACCAGGTGGCGTCCGCCATTATAGGGCGTATTTATGCACTTAACAAACAGGGTAATATCAACCCGGAGCAATTATTTAGCATAATTGCCGAAATTACTTCATTTACAGATATTTGCGGCGCCTGCGAGAGGATCAGGAAAACACCAATACCATATTCCTACAACGTTTTTATCAAGAAGTTTATCTTTACTTATATCATGACGCTTCCCTATACCTGGGCGTTTGAAATGAAGTATCTTGCCATTCCAATAATCGCTTTCGTGCTGTTTGTTTTTGCCAGTATCGAAATGTTGGCCGAAGAAATTGAAGACCCTTTTGGATATGATGCGAATGACCTGCCGTTGGATAACATGTGCGAAAATATTCAAAAACATGTAGGCGAGATACTTGGTTAATTATCATGTTTAAAATAGCTTACGACCCTATATATGCTCATCCCTTACCGGAAGGTCACCGTTTCCCGATGGTAAAGTATGAGTTGATCCCGGCACAGCTGTTACATGAAGGGATTGTTAAACCAGGCGATATTTTTTCTCCCGGACTGCTGACCGACGATATCATAGTTAAAACCCATGATAAAAACTATTGGCAACAGCTTCGCGACTTAACACTTCCGCCAAAAGAACAACGGCGAATAGGGTTCCCATTATCGGCACGGTTGGTTGAACGCGAGGTAAGAATTGCGAGGGGAACTATCGACGGTTGTATATCAGCATTAAACAACCGGGTGGCATTTAACGTAGCAGGCGGCACACACCACGCCGGTACAAATTGGGGCGAAGGTTTTTGCATGCTAAATGACCAGGCAATCGCAGCTAATTACTTGTTAAATAATAACTTATCTAAATCTATCTTAATTATTGATTTAGATGTACACCAGGGAAACGGAACCGCGCAGATATTTGAAAACGAGCCCAGGGTGTTCACATTTTCGATGCATGGTGATAAAAATTTCCCCTTTAGAAAAGAACAGTCAGACCTCGATATTCCATTAGCCGATGGAGTTGGAGATGAGGAGTACCTGGACATTTTACATAAAACACTGCCGAAATTAATCGGCAAACACAAACCAGATTTTGTTTTTTACTTATCGGGCGTAGATATTTTGAGCACCGATAAACTGGGCAAGCTATCCCTTAGCAAAAATGGCTGCAGAGAACGCGACAGGTTTATATTTGAGCAATGCATCAACAACAATTTGCCAGTACAGGTAAGTATGGGAGGGGGGTACTCGCCACAGATTAAAGATATTGTAGATGCACATTGCAATACGTTTAAAGCGGCTATCGACTTGTATTTTTAATCGTTTGCCACTATCGGTATTGTTATATCCTTATGACGCTTACTAATAAGGTTGAACCTGAAAAACAGCAGGATGGAGGCAATAGCCAATCCTAACACAAGTCCGTACCAAACACCGTAAACGCCCATTTTCAATTTGATGCCAAGCAGGTAACCCACCGGCAAACCAGCTACCCAGTAAGCGAGGAAAGTGATAAGTGTGGGGACATTTACATCGCCCATGCCGCGCAATACGCCCAGGCCAACTACCTGGGTTCCGTCAAATAGCTGAAAGAAAGCGGCGATGATCAGTAACTGTGAAGCGATAAGAATAACATCTTTTTCGGATGTTATAATCCAGGGTAAATAATTCCGACCAACGGTAAAGATAATCGCCGTTATACTCATCAATATCAATACGATATGATAGTTGGATATAGCAGCAAGCCGCAAATTTTTATGATCGCTAACCCCGAAGTAATTGCCCGATTTTATAGCAGCGGCCGCGGATACGCCGGTGGCCATCATATAAGTGGCGGAGGCAAGGTTCAGGGCAACAAGGTGTGCAGCTTGCTGGTTTACCCCGATGGTGCCTATTAAAATAGATGCACCGCCAAAGGCACTAACTTCGAAAATGTATTGCAACGCCACCGGAGCACCAATCTTCAGAATTTGCAGACCACGCAAACGGTTGATGTTTTTGACGGCGAAGCTTTTTAAATACTCTTTAAATATCGGGGATTTGAATACATAGATTGCCATTACAATCGCCATAACACAACGATCAATCAACGTACTAAATCCAACCCCTTTTATACCCATAGGGTGAATGCCAAATAAGCCTTTAACAAATATAATCCCAAGGCAAATATTGATGACATTGCCCCAAATAGATATTTTCATGGCCTGTTTGGTAAAACCCAAGCCTTCGGCAAATTGCTTAAACGTGTTAAAAATAAGTAGCGGGATAATTGAAAGACTTAGCAGAAAAAGATAAGGTTTAGCCGCCTCTACAACCAATGGTGACTGTCCCAAATGGCCAATCAACGGCAAGGCGCCGAAGTATATAACCGAAAACAAGACAATGCCAGTCAGGAGGTTTAACATTAAACTATTTGATAATAATAAACCACATTCTTTAACATCCTTACGTGCATTATTCTGAGCGATAAGCGGGGTTAAGCCATACGAAATGCCCAAGCCAACAACAAGTGGTATCATAAAGAGACTGTTTACCAAAGAAACTGCCGCCAATGATACTTTATTTGTGAAATGGCCAATGATGATTGAGTCCGATATCTGAACCATAATATGCCCAAGCTGGGATATCATGACGGGAATAGCCAGCTTTAAACTCTCGTTATAAAATGGCCGGTATTTATGGTATATGCCTTTCATTACTTACTTTGCAGGGGTGCAAAAGTAATGATTGAAGGCGACAAAGAACAAACTAACAAGCCGTATAATACTCTTCTTTTTCGGTTGTATTAATCCTGATAAGGCCCGAAAGTATCAGGTCGACTAAAATACGTTGTGTACGTCTGCGCCCCATTTTAAGTAACTCGCTACACTCTTTTATCGTAATCCGGTTAGAGTTCTCCAAATGGCTGAGAAGCGTTTTCTCATTATCTGAATACTCTATCAAAACGCCTTGATCACTTGCCGACCTTTTAAGTACCTCCAGCACAATTTTACTGGCTAATACACTTTTATCTTTTACCCTTACGTAAGCCCACCATTTACCATCGTCGGCAAGGGCATAGTGCGGTTTAAGGTCGCTGGGTGGCGTATCTACTACTAACACCAATTTTTCATCAACGTAAACCTCTTCAAAAGTAGGCTCCAAGGCAGGCCTGATGAACATGTGGGCGGCCCGGGTAATCATGTAGCGCTCTTCATCTTCGGATTTTACGCCTTTTATGGTGCCATCATCGGCAACGCCAATTAATAGTTTACCGCCTTTGTTATTGGCAAATGACACCATTGTTCGGGCTATTTTTTCGCAGCTTGTAATCGTTTTTTTAAAGTCGAGCTTAACACCCTCGCCCTCAAAAATCAGTTTTTTTATATTCATTATACGCTCCGGTTCCTTAAACTAATTACTGAGGTTTTATATAAGGTGTAAATATTTCCATCCAGTTTTCGGGCTTGCTTATTTGCGAAAATCCAAACTGTGCGTATAAGCCATGAGCATCCGCTGTAGCTAACGACCAACGTCTTAATCCTTGTAAATCAGGATGTTTAACTATGGTTTGCATTAACCATTTCGACAGGTCTTTTTTCCTGAATTCTGGTAAAATAAATACATCGCAAAGGTAAGCAAAAGTGGCGTTATCAGTAACAACCCTTGCAAAGCCGGCGAACAAGTCATGGTTATAAACGCCAAAACACATGGAGTTTTGAATAGCTTTTTCAAGCCTTTCCCGCTGAATACCCTTTGCCCAGTAGGAATCATTATTTAAGTAATTGTATATGAGCTCAATATCCAGCAGTTTTTTGTCTGTTGATATTATAAAGCCTTTTTCAATAAAAGGCGTGTCGTCTGTAAAAGTAGTCATCAGCTAAAATTATAAATTCTGATCGATAAAATCCAGGTTACGCACGTAAACCTCGTTCATTAATGAAACACATATTTCACCATCTTTATTATAAATGTCGATGGGGTGGTGGCCTGTATATTTTCCGGAAGTTTTTAGTATATCTTCAGCCTCAGCTATTTCCGCATCGCCTAATATAATTTTAAAACGCAAATCAGTTGAACCTGGTTTTAAATACTGTATAGTAGATGACTTTGACCATACCCTTAAACGATAACCTTTTTTTACAAACACCTGATGAAATAACAGCGGATAAAACGGATCGGCGGCGGCGAAAATGGTACCGCCAAAAATTGAATTATTGTAATTTTTGTTTAAAAAACTCTTTTTGATTCTTACTTCAACCCCGCTAAAATCCTTGTAAAATTTCACCACCCAAATTCGTTGGAAAAGGAGTGGAGGGTAAAAACGCATTGCCCACTTTAATAGGCGCTCGGATACGACCATGATTTTAAATATCTGAATTTTATGGCAAAATAGCTCAATATTGAAACAAAAATTGACAGTTTAATTTCAATTTATTTAAAAAAAATTCAATTATATTCAACTAATGCATAAACTTGTTTAAACAATATAAAACCAGCGGGGTTAATAGTATGTTCATTTAAAAAATTCAAACTTTAAATCGATAACTATGAAAAAGCAAATTTTAAGCCTCGCACTTGTCGCGGCAATGGTAACCGCAATTGCATCGGGATGTAGCTCGACCAAAGATGCCAGTGGATCTGATAGCACAAAAATGGATTCAACCTCTACAACAACTCCGGCCCCGGCAGCAACAGATACCGCTAAAACCGACACAGCCAAAAAAGACACTTCTAAAAAGATGTAATCCTGCAAATCTTACCATAAAAATTTCAGGATATTTTCAGAAAGATTCGGGAATTTTTATGGTAAAATTTATAACCTTTCAATAAAACCGGGCAGTACCCAACGCAACCCTGACTTGCCCGTTGTGTCTCATAAAATTTCTTCTATCATCCTTTCTTTGGGCTAAAGCCCTGTATCATCGCCATTCGCCACAAATTTAGGGTGTTTCACCACATAAATTATAAGGTATCTGTTTGGTTCGTTTACTTTGAGGTAAAAGAAAGCAAATGAAACACCATATCCGTAAAATTTTATTCAACTGGTTGGCCCACTTCGGCTTGGTGTGGGCGGTTATTAACCTGTTTATCGTGGTGCCCTACATTTATCATGTTAACCGTTACGGCAATTACATTTTCCATGACGACAAAACACCGGTAAGCGCCTGGGAATATTTTGTGCAGTCCAGCCTCAGGTATGATATGATTGTTGTGGCGCTATTTCTGTTATTGGCCGAGGTTCAATATGTATACTTTTTTGCCAGGCTCAAATGGTATCTGTACGCAGTTGGTAGCTTACTCGTTAGTATACTTTCATTTGTCGTGCTGGTCTTGCATAACCCGGTTGCCTTGAAACTATCAGGGATTTGGTCTGCCACACAGCCTATATTGTTAATGACCGCTTACGCTACGGTATACGGTATCCTACGCGATTACTTTTACCAATTAAAGCATAAAAAGACGCTTCAGCTACAGCAAACTGAAAATGAACTGAATGCTTTAAAATCGCAGCTAAACCCTCATTTTCTTTTTAACAGCCTCAACTATTTATATGGCACCGCATTAAAAGAAAGCGCCCCGCTAACCGCCGACGGCATAGACCAGCTATCCGACCTTTTACGGTACACCATAACCGGCATGCATACCAACTTTGTTCCGCTGGAAGAGGAGATTCAGTTTATTAACAATTACCTGGCTTTACAAAAAGCCAGGCTGCCCGCAAAAGAGGATATAACAGTTGATATACACATTGCGCCTGCCGAACCCGGTTGGAAAATTGCACCGCTGCTGCTACTCACTTTTATAGAAAACGCTTTTAAGTATGGCATCAGTATGGATGAACATTGCAACGTGAACATCAGCCTCACGATCAGTAACGATTGGTTAACCCTGCAGGTGGTTAACAAAATAATTAAAGGCCACAGCCAGGTAAAAGGGAGCAATACCGGCATTAAAAGTACACTTAAGCGTCTTGAGCTGCTTTATCCCGGCAGGTATAAATTGGAGAACTCCAATACCGGCACCGAATATAAAGTTTTGCTTCAACTCCAACTGAACAAATAAACCCAACTACATTATGAAAAAATATACGCTCTTTATGATAGCACTGCTATCGTACCAGGCTGCTAATGCTCAAAATTATACTGGTGGTGCCTTTAGGCTAATCGTAAAAACGAAAGGAATGGCTAAACATACCCGGCTATTTTTAGCCTGGCAGATGGATGGCCGGAAGATAATTGATTCGGCAGATATTGACCAGCACACAGGTAACTTTACCTTTACCGGCAAGGTAGACAGGCCGCTATCGGCCACATTAGTTGCAGATGCTGATAGGGTAGGCCTGAACGCACTAATACAGAAAACGAAGGCTGGCACCAGGGTTGACCTGTTAAAGCTTTATTTGCACGCCGGCACCATCAACCTTCATACACCGGGCCTGCTGGCAGACGGAATGTTTACCGGGTCGGTAATTAATGCAGATAATCAAAAATTGCAGCGATTATTAAAAACGATATTCGATCAGGAACTTGCTGTCAGTGTGCAGTTAAGGGCGACAAAAGATACGCTGCTATCACGCAGGTTAGCCGCGCAACTGGATAGTCTAAGCAGCCTCAGGAAACCTATTCTGAAAAAATTCATTGTTGATAATCCAGATAGTTATATCGCGCTGGTAAGTTTATCGGAGTATGGCGGTTCGTTTCCTGATGTGGCTATAATTTACCCCATGTTTAAAAAGCTTGCGCCGGATGTCAGAAACTCGCCCCTTGGCAGGGAGTACCATAAATTTTTAACCGACCGCGAAAAGCTGGTTAGCGGCACAAAAGCGCCCGAATTTACCCAGAACGATACGGCGGGCAAGCCCGTTAGTTTATCGGCCTTCAGTGGCAAATATGTACTGCTGGATTTTTGGGCGTCATGGTGCGGGCCATGCCGCCAGGAAAATCCGCACATGCGCCAGTTGTACCAGGATTTCGGCAACCGGAATTTTACTATATTAGGTATATCTTTAGATGCCGCTGATGGCAAAGCCGACTGGATAAAAGCGATTAATGACGACCATTTAAACTGGACGCAGGTATCGGATTTAAAACACTGGAGCAACAGCGTGGCAAAGCTTTATAGTATATACGCCATACCGCAAAGTTTTTTAATTGACCCTAACGGAATTATTATAGCTAAAGGACTAAACTACCAGGAACTAAAGAGTATGCTTAACCAAGTATTGCCCCAAAAATGATTAAAGCCATTGCCATAGATGACGAACCGGTTGCGCTGGACATTATAAAAATGCATGCCCAAAAAGTACCATACCTGCAGCTGGATACGGTATTTTTAAGCGCAACCGAAGCGTTGACTTACCTGGATTCGACTCCAACCGACCTGGTATTCCTGGATATTAATATGCCCGATATTTCGGGCCTGGAGTTTGCAGGCCTGGTAAAGCATAAAACACAGGTGATATTTACCACAGCCTATGCCGGGCACGCCTTAAAGGGTTTCGACCTGGCTGCTACCGATTACCTGCTTAAACCCATCAATTTTAGCCGTTTTTTGCAGGCCTGCCAGCTGGCCAATAGCCGGATGCAGCAATCGGCCCCGGCAAATACCCAACCCCAAAAGTGTTTATTTGTTAAAGACGGCCATAACTGGGTGCAAATTGTGTTTGACGATATACTGTACATACAAGGGCAGGATAACTATGTGTGCATCGTAGAGCAAAACAAACAAACCTTAACCCGTATCACCCTGGCCGAATTACAAAATAAGCTACCCACCAACCAATTTTTGAGGATCCATAAATCATATATCGTGGCCATCCCCAAAATTGAAAAGATAGAAAACCACCAGGTTATCATAAAACCGGCCAAAATCCCATTGTCAAAAGCAGCGCGCGAGGAACTGTTGAAACGGCTGAATACGGTTGCCGGTGGGGGATGATGGGAGGGGGGGATAGCGAACCAGTAAAACCGCACCCGCTTTGGTTACAGCATAATTTTAGGGCAAACGCATTTAATTGGGTTAACATAACTTAACACATTTCAGCAAAAATATGAGTTAATAAATTCATAGTCAATGTTTTATAATTTTACATGGTTAACACTAAAATGATGTATCGCGCAATTTAGGCACATCCAAATTTGTGCCTGTTGCTGGCCAATGCAAGTCTCTTTGTTCCTGGATCATTTAACCAGGATGAGGCAACAAAAACAAGTAATCTTTGATACTGCAAGGAGTGGAGAGTGTTACTAAAGTAATATTCCCCGCCCAATTTACTAACTTTGCGATAATGACAAATGCCATATACAATAGTCTGGGTGCACCTACCTTGAATTACCTCCCTTTAGATTAATGAAATGGTCTGGGCCTTTAAGTTTACGCTGCGATAACGTCATCGTATTTTTTTCAAACAATTTCTTTTTACATTTTGCACGAGTTGTGTGTTCATCTTTTTTGATGTTGCTATTCCTGCGGACTTGACAAATCATCCCTAACACACATTTTTTATATGCCGGGCTTTAAATTGAACCTATTCGACTTTTCCCAAGATATCAATTACAAAAATGAAATATTTGCGGGCCTTACAGTCGCTATGACCATGATGCCGGAGTCGTTGTCATTTGCAATACTCGCGGGTTTTCCTCCACTGGTTGGTTTGTATGCAGCTTTCATTATGGGGTTGGTAACGTCAATATTCGGTGGAAGGCCGGGGTTAATTTCCGGTGGCGCAGGTGCTACCGTTGTTGTATTAATTGCATTAATGAAATCTAACGGCCTTGACTATGTTTTTGCAGCGGTAGCTTTAGCGGGAGCAATTCAAATATTAGTTGGCCTATTCAAGTTAGGTAAATTTATACGCCTTGTGCCGCAACCTGTGATGTATGGATTCGTCAACGGATTAGCTGTTATCATTTTCATGGCACAATTGGAACAGTTTAAGACAGTAGTAGGTGGCCATGAAACCTGGTTATCGGGAACCCCGCTTTACATTATGGCCGGATTGGTGGCCCTGACCATTGGAATTGTTGTTTTATTACCCCGAATAACTAAGGCAATACCACCATCGTTAGTTGCCATCATTGTTGTCTTTATCATTGTTCTTTGTTTCGGAATACACACCAAAACAGTTAGAGATATTGCAGTAGTAAGTGGCGGTTTCCCGCCATTTCATATTCCGTCGGTGCCGTTTAATTTAGATACCTTAAAAATCATTTTTCCTTACGCCGCTATTATGGCAGGCGTTGGCTTAACAGAAGGATTGCTAACGCTAAATCTGGTTGATGAAATGACCGCTACCCGGGGGAACGGCAACCGTGAAGCTATCGCACAGGGAAGTGCCAACATCCTAAACGGGTTTTTCTCCGGAATGGGCGGTTGCCCGATGATCGCACAAACATTAGTAAATCTTTCTGCCGGTGCCAGGGCAAGATTGTCGGGGGTTATCGCTTCATTAACCATACTGATGATTATCTTATTTGGTGCCCCTGTCATCGAGCGTGTACCAATGGCGGCCTTAACCGGTGTAATGATCATGGTGGCCGTTGGTACATTTGAATGGATTAGTTTCCGTATCATCAATAAAATGCCGAAACAAGATGTGTTTGTGGGCATATTAGTTGCCTTAATTACTATCTGGCTTCATAACCTTGCTTTAGCTGTATTAATTGGCGTTATTATTTCGGCGTTGGTGTTTGCCTGGGAAAGTGCAAAAAGGATCAGGGCCAGAAAATATGTGGACGATGCAGGTGTTAAACATTACGAGATATTTGGGCCATTGTTTTTTGGCTCTGTAACTGCCTTCAATGATAAGTTTGATGTATTAACTGATCCTGAAGAAGTAATCATCGACTTTAAGGAAAGCAGGGTATCTGATATGTCGGGCATTGAAGCGTTAAATAAATTGACAGAACGTTACCACCAGGCAGGCAAAAAGCTTCACCTAAAGCATTTGAGCCAGGATTGCCGCATACTACTCAAAAACGCGGCTGACGTTATTGATATAAACATCATCGAAGATCCAACATATCATATTGCTATCGAATAGCAGCCAGGGGGCATTGAAAAATGCTAAAAAATAAAAGGCTGATCAATTTTTGAAGAGTAATACCCAAATTAAAAAGATTGAAAACAGCAGGTAACTATAAAGCGGGTCAAAATTTCGTTATTGAAAGCAGCACACCAGCAGCTACATTCGGTTGAATACGGTTGCAGGCGACAATGATGGGAGAGGGGGATTCCTGAAAGTATTTGATGGTAATAAAACGAATTATTTCCATATTTATATCAAATAGCTGAAGCTAAAATTAACCTCTCCAAATATTTTACCTGAATCTTTTCTAATTACTTTCTTTATCATAGTAGTATCTTTATTATAAATACCTGAATAATTAAATTATGGGCAGTCGCATACCACAATTAGATTTAATAAAGTACCACAGATTTTATAGTTTGTATGAAAGGAATTGGAAGATTGATTGTTCAAAAGAAAGTATAAAATCTAATAAGCCTATACTTGAATCCATAGCCAGTGACTTTTCTTATGAATTTGGGCTGGAATATGTAGATATTATGAAAGCATTTGGTAACTATGTTTGTGGGAGAAGTTCTGATAGTATCTTGATGATTTATACCCAAAATTTCGATAGAAATATATACTACTATCTCACTAATACAATATCTGATGTTTATGAGCAATTAAATTCGGAATCAGAAAATTTATAACCTTGCCCCATCTGCGAAATTGTACCCTAATTCAAAGCCGATCCATATTCTATGCTCCGACACATGCAAGAAAAATTAAGGCAACATATAGAAAAAATTGTACCGCTCACCGACGATGAATTTGCATTTATATCCTCGCATTTTACCATCAAAAGTTATAAAAAACGGGAGTTTCTTATTCAAAAAGGTGAAAGCGTAAAGTATTGTTATTTTCTGATATCCGGGCTTTTAATGTTAGTATATAACGACGAATCTGGAGATCAGCATATTGTCTCTTTTGCGATGGAAGACTGGTGGGAAAGTGATTTCCTGGCTTATTATACGCAAACTAAGGCAACAATGTCGTTAAAATGCCTTGAAGACACCGTTGTGTTCTGCCTTTCGCTTCAAGACTACCAAAAACTATGTACAGGCCTGCAAAAGATGGAACATTTTTTTCTTAAAAAAGCCAATTCCGGCCATATTGGTTCGCAGCAGCGCATATTGTCATTCCTAACCTCGAATGCAAAAGAGCGCTATGAACAACTGTTAAAACAGTATCCTTCACTACTTCAACGAGTGCCTAAAACCTTGATTGCATCTTATTTAGGTGTTTCGCGCGAAACGCTCAGCAGGCTTTGGCGCTCTGTTTAACCTTATTTTGTTCAGTTTTAAAATTGTGATGTTTGTCACGCAAAAAAATATGCGCTACCAGCATCTTTGCGGTGAACATTTTATTAACCCTTGTGGCAGTGATGTCACAAACTAAAAACAAACAAATGGAAAAGCGAATAATTAATCCCTGGCAATGGCAAAATGATCGCAGTTATGTACAAGCCGTTGAAATAAAGCAGCCACAAAGCACGCTTTATATTTCGGGGCAAACAGCTATAGATGCCAACGGAAAAACAAGTACTGCCGACATGAAAACTCAATTAAAACAGGCAATACAAAATTTGGAACAAGTTATCAGCGAGGCCGGGTACGACTGTGGCAATATTGTACGGTTGAACATCTACACAACTTCATCGGCCGAACTTTTCGAATGCTTTGATATTTTTCAAGCCTGGATAGCTAAGTACAGCATTAAACAAGCGACTACTTTGTTAGAAGTAAAAAGTCTTTTTGAAACATTAAAAATTGAATTGGAAGCTACGGTTGTGAAGTAATAAAATGGATGGGCTTTACCACTATAATGGATTGTTCTAAACAAATTGTTCCTTTTTGAAAACATAGATTTTTATCAAATATGCGATTTTAATCTAGGTAGAACATTTTTTACACTGGAACGTCAAAAATAAATTATTCCTTTTTTTAAGAACTTTGATTGTAATAAATTCAAAGACGCAAAGATGCCTCAATTATTTCCTCAACGCTTACATGACCGCAGCCATGCTTGTCCAGTTGCCGACGTAAGAAATTCTTTAGCTGTTCGGATTCTTTGGTAATCGCGTTGCGCTTCAAGGGCAGCGAGGAAGGGTCCGTCAGAAATAAGCTGATCAAGTCCCGCGGGCAGTCCGGCAGAATCTTTTGGATGTGCGGTATTAAAGTCAACCTCAATTTGTCGCGCTTCAGCTTCAAGACTTGCTGATTGCTGATCGATTGCTGCTTCAGCGACAGTTCTTTCTCGTTCTTCGCGTTCTGCTTGCTCGTTAAACTCTGCTGCTGCTGTTTTTTCAATATGTTTAAATTCGTCTGGTAAACCTTCAGTTCGTTTTCGTAAGTGAGCGTCGCTTCCGCGAGCTGTGTGGATATCATCTTCAGTTCTTCTTCTTTTGTTTTCAACAACTTCAACACCTCGCCCAAATGCTCGTCCCAGTCGTTCAATTGCTTGGTCATGCGCCCGCATAACGTCATCTTCCAGTTCTTCAGATGTTCTGCCTGTTCCGCCTGCCGCGAGTGACGCAGCTCGTAATTCTGCGTCAACAGCGCCTGTTTCTGCAGTAAGCTGGCTATTTTTTTGTTGATATCGTCTTTCCAAGTCCGCTTGAACTCTTCTAAGGTCTCCCAAAGCGAGTTCAAGTACTCCTCGTCGCTCTTCAATTCTATCAAACTCTGGCTGATAGTGCTCTTCAAGGCGCGTTCGATGTTGGCCGCTAAGATCTTCGCGTCTTTCCCCAGCTCGGACAATAGCAAGTTCAGCTTTGCCGATAGCCTCACGAGCTCGTCGTTCAGTTTGCTGGTATGGTTCTGTGCCCACGCATTTATTAAGAGATCGTATGAGGTTGTTAATTTGCGCCGTTCGGCAGGTAAAAGACTCCTCAAGAAGGTGTCCCGGCTCTCTATCAATTGCTGGTAAGATATCTGTAAATCCTTCGGATAATCGTAGATAGTCAAATTGTCGTTCGTCGTCATGATATAACCATTTTGCATTTTTGCCATTCATTAATGACCGGTGAATAGCTTCCGGTGAATCCTGTGGGATTGACAGATAGATCGCATTGATACGCAGCCGGATCAAAGCCGCCATTAAATCTGCCTCTTCGCTTTTTTTCACCCGCTTGAGCGTGACCGTCAGCATCGGCTGGTCATTTTCATCATACAGTACCAGGTCGGCGAAAAACAATAGATCACCCAGGTCCTCGTGAAATTCACTGCTAGTTTTGACCTGACCCTCATTGTCCTCATAGAAGTACTGGAATTTCGCTACCCGTGCTGGATATAGCATTTGTCCGCCCATGAGTTTGATGATGGGGCCGTCGATGCCTTTAGGCGGATGTTTATATAATGGCGGCACATACAACATTTTTTCCAAATCGATCGTTGTTAGCGCAAGTTTGCTCCGGTAGTCTTCGTCCCTGAATGTGCAACGTTCGCCATGCGGGACATCTTTAGTATCGTGTCGAAAGTAAGGTTTGGCGTCATAAGACTTACGTAAAATTGCTTGCATTGGCTTTTTACAGCCCAAGCAAATATAGTCCAAGCGACCGCTTTTAGTGGCCTTAGAAATGTGAATATCGCCACCATGCGCTTCGCTATTCGCAAATTCATGGCGTTCGTCAGCTTGTTTTGGCAGGTAATACATAGTCTAAAAAGTCATGTAAATTTACATGACTTTTTTTTGAATAATCCGAATTTATTTTTCACTTTTGTTGAAGATGGATGAAAATCAATTTCTGAACGAGTTTTATAAAATGCTGGCGCCGGTGGATGCCTGGCAGGGGCAGGCCAATTCTATTAAGGGTATTTTTGAAGCACGGTTGGCGCAACATAGCATTACGCAGAACCAGGCTGAAAAGCTGCTGAATATGCAAAAGCGTACTTTGGAAGGCATACTGGATGGATCGGCCAAGCGTATTGATGTGATCAATTTGCTGAAACTGGGTCAGTTCCTGGGATTAGAGACTAACCATCTCATTAAACTGTTTTTAAGTGATATGCCGGCGGACATGATCGGTGAGTTGGAAGATGCCAAAAAGAAGGCTTATATCTTAGCTAACTTTGATATTAAGAACCTGGCCAAGGCTGGCTTTCTCAACACTAAAACCGACTTTGATGAGATCGAACAACGCATCATGACATTTTTCGGTCTGCAGAGCATCTTTGACTACACGCAGCAACAGGTCATACCGGCATTCAGCAAGACCAGGAAAAACGAAAGCGCATTAATGCGCGAGTTTTGGGTACGGTCGGCGTATGCGCATTTCGAGAGCCTAAAAAATCCTAATAACTACAACCGCAGGCAGCTGGTGGAATTGATAGGTAAAATCCGGCCTTATACCATGAACGTTGCGGGTGGTTTACGGATCGTTACCCAAGCGCTTTACAATATTGGTGTAACGGTTATTTACCAGCCGCATCTACAAAACACGGCGGTCAGGGGCGCGACTTTTGTGATCGACGGGAAACCTTGTATCGTACTGACCGACCTGAACAACAATTATGCGACGGTCTGGTTCGCCTTGCTGCATGAGCTGCACCACGTATTATACGACTACGACGAAATTCAACAGAACATATTTCACCTGACCGGTGAACCCGATCTTTTCCTTTTACAGGAAGATAAAGCCGATGAATTTGCGCGTGGATATTTACTGCCGGATGATCGTGCAAAGTTCATTTACAAATACATCGACAATCCTTTATTGGTCAGTAACTTCGCCAAGGAAAATCAGATACACCCCGTTTTTATTTACAATTTCTATTGCTGGGACATGAAAGCAGCAGGGAAAGTCGATAATTATGCCAAATTCAACGCCTTCCTCCGGAGCGCTGATCTTAAACTGGCCTTAAAGGATATCAATGTTGATCCTTTCGACAAAGAGCGTGTAGAGGACACGGTAAAATATTTAAAAGAGAATATATTTAATATATAGTCATGCCAGAGAACAAAAAAGATAAAGACGAAGCAAAAAAAACCGCCAAGCAACTGGCCGACGAACAAGAGAAATTAGAGATTCTGGCCCGTGCCGGTAATGTTAAGGGCGAACAGTTATTGGTTAGCCCGGCAGGTGACGTTGAACGTGAGAATGAATTGCGTCAATTTGCTTTGGGAGCAATGGAAGATCCGGAAAAGAAATTTGATGTTTACTACAAAGGAATTGGACGTCTGTTGCTTGCCCATCTGCCTAAAGGCACCCAGAATAAAACTGCGCGTAACTACATATACGAGGAAAAGAATACTTATCTCACCCGTGGCAAACGCATCAAAAAAGACGGCACCCGCGGCGCCGACGGTCGTATGGGCTACATAGCCGACGCCGAAGAAATGCTCAAGATCATCATGGACTGGATCATGGAGAACGGAACCATTGTCGACCTGTATAACAAGTTGCGTCAATTGAACGTGTCGAAAGGCTACGGCACACGGCAATTTTAACAACGAACAAGATGGACGGTGTTGGATAGTGTAGGCTTTTTTCCAGGAAGATCTGTCAGGTGTTCCCATGTTGAAGAAAGCCAGGCAGCCTTTGGAAAAGCCAGGTCTTTAGTTTTGGACAAGTTGGTAATTGAATTTAAACAATACAGGAAGTATAATCGTTTATTAGCTTAATAATTGTTTATCCCATAATTAACAGTATGTTGGGGTCAAAAGTGTCAGCCTTATTGTTATAGCGGTTGGCCGCATAAGGTTTTGTTAACTTTAGATACTGTATGTAATTAACTATAGATCAGAGATCGACACCGTTAAACTGGTGTCCTAAGCAGGTCGGTTAGGCTGTCGCAGCCAGTAAACCATACACAATGATAAATATAATTATCATTAAAAAAATAATAGATTTATAACTGATTGATTATCAGTTAGATTATTTTAAAATAGGGGGCAAAACCTTGCCCCCACCCTACAGCAGTAAATAGGAGAAGACTTTTACTAAACCCTTTGCAATAGGGGAATAGTCTGTTTTTTGTTTAGAAGGTACAATTGGATTATAGACATAACTATCCAGTTCATAAACAGCAGTAAACATTTGCTTGTCATCCGAAAGGATAATGTGTTTACCATCAGAAGCAGAGATTAAAAGGTAACTATTAGGGAGGTTACCAATTTTTACCACTGAGGCACTATTACCGTCTTGACTTAACGTTTTAAGTTCCTTAACAGATTGAACAGATTCAGAGGTTGACGAATTGTAAAATATCTGATAGGATGCCTTATTACCGGGAGGGAATAAGAACGTTAAAGTCTGCCAAGCCGAGCCGTCAGAGTGATAGTAATTTAAGGTTTGTGCTTTAGATGTTAGAACACAAAAGACCAGGAGAATAAGCAAATACTTCATGACAGGTTTATTTTAAATGATACCTGCCAAAGTGATGTTTATAATCGACATAATCAAGAGTAGGGGGTGGCATATCAGTTAGCCGGCTTTCGGAATCTATACCGAGAGTCGCTAACTGTTTTTTATACCGGTAAAACGTGGATTTAGAGTATAGACCACTTTTACGGAGGTCATCAATAGACTGATGTTGAAATAGAAGCGCAAGCGTGACGAGCATAGGTTTATTATACGATAGCTTACGTCTAAACGCTTCGCTTGTAGCAGTGTCCCTGACAGCGTTTAAAGCATCTATTTTTTGAACCACGTCAAACACTGAAAGTTTTTGTTTCAGTTGGTATTTTCTAACGTAGTCCCAAAAGAAGTTAAACATCGTTGCGAACACCGACCGATCAAACTTTACCATTCCGGTCTCTACAGCCAAGTCAGGTGTTACGGTACCGAAAGTGTAAGTTTTAGAGTTTTCGCAAAACTCTATAGAACGGTCGTAAAAAGGTCGGTTTATAATCCGCATCCAAGAGCGGGACTGTTCGTCAATAAATTGGCCTACGTACTTTTTATGTAATTCGTTATGTTCAAATAGGTAATCTATTTGAGCCTTGCGAAATGTAATTTCATAGCGTAAAATCCTGTCAGAAATCTCTTGTAATTCCGCCACCTGATGTTGCGTAGGATTACGTTTAATGAGTTCGAGTTTGTCATGTTTTTTGAACTCCGTGCCTTTGTGGTAGATTTTAAATGAGTAGCGCTTCGTTGTATAAAGTAGAGACGTGTCATACGTTCTGAAATCGTTTTTTGAATTTCGCGCGAATTTTTTAAGTAATTCTTTTTGTTCTGAAAGGTATTTGAGTGCATCATAACGGGAGTTAAAGAATTGGTTATAACAGAGATCGAGACGACAAAGTTCGACGTCGTTGTAATCGATAACGTCTAAGAAATGCTTAGAGCAAAAGCCTTTTACGAAGTCGTACAAAGCGTCATAAATAGTATCACAATCCTGTGAGAAGTATTTCACGAATTGAAGAATGTTTGTGCCATACAAGTATTTAGGTATAGCAAATTCAAAGCTTATGAAATCCGACGTGATATTATAGAAATAAGATAGATTGTAGTTACTGGAAGCAATATGAAAGCTGCTCCGCTTGCTAAGTGGAATAAGACTATTACTATCGTGATGAAGTACAGCACGAATTTTAGAATTTTCAAGAAATTCGCCAGTATCCTTATCAATAGAGACTGTTGTCTCTCCTGTTCTAGTTGTTGCTTCATATTGGTTACGAGTGAGAGGATATTTTGAGACATTTTTAAGTTTGAAATGAATTGTATCTATCATAATTTAAGAGGTTGGAAAATCAAGAAATATCTGTTTTGTTTCCAAGCCGTCAAGCTTCATTTTTTCAGCGTACCGTTGTTGTTGTAACGCTCTTTCCTCTCTAAAAGAACGAGCGGTTAAATCAGACGAACGTTTTACAAACTCCAATTTTAAGTAGTTTGATAGCGGTAGCATAAGTTCAAAGGGGACATTTAAACAGTTAAATTCCTGTTTGTCCCCATCCATATAGGAGTTAATATTAAGTATGGTATTTTCAGCCATATTATAAGTTTAAGTTATTTTACATAAATATCGACTATACCGAACGATCGATATTTCAAGCGGACTTTATCCGTCCGCATTTTTAAGGCCGTCTTAAGGGCTGTATTAGCGTTGTGAGAGCCTATGTATGATTGCAAGTTATTTGCAGATACTAACCAACGGCGTTTTTTCCATCTTAAGCGGTCATAAGGTTGTACGACTATGAAGAACTCTTTCGAGTAAGGATTTTTAAATAATGGCATTGAGAAAAGACCAGGAGGGAGATATTAACAAAAAGTGCCCTATACTATACGTAAGGGCACTTTATTAAAAGTCCAGTCGGGATTTTTGGCTACTTTTTACGCAAGAAAAAGAACCAGCCAGCTACGAGAGCAGCACCGATAATTAAATAATTTTTCATTTTATCGTTAGATATAAAGTTTTTAATTGTTTGCGTGGGTGAAGTATCAGCACGAGTGTCCCACTCCCTCGGTTCCTTGGATAAACCCATTATTAAACCCCACTTGTAAACCCCCAATTCGCCCGGCGTAAAAGTCGATTTTACAGCGGTCAAAAGGTTGTCTACTTCGTCAGGTTCAACACCCAAAGACAATGCATCACCTTTAGTAAACAACTGACTGTCAGTTGTACCAAAGCTAAGCAAATGATATTCCGGTGATTGATACGAAGCCCGTATTACAATAGGTTTTCCAAAAGCTTCCCGAACAAGGTCGAGAGAAGCTAATAAGTTCAAATTTAACTTAGTATGACTAACAGGATTATGCGTCAGCAATTCCCGGAGTGTAAAGTTTGTTAAGATTTGATAATCTAAGTTTGATTTTTTATCAAACACAAGGTAATCACCTGAAAGTGACATATGGTTTTCCACCATATCTTTTTTAATTTTTGCTACTAAAGCTGTTTTGCTCATGACCAAATTTGCGTTAAAGAACGTTCGAAGAAATCGGAAGTTAAATCTATAGTTGAACCATTGACGGTATTATAAACAGTACCACCGCCATCGCCACCAGCCCAATAAAGTGTATCTATTTTATATACAGCATCGGAATGAATAACCATGTGAACAGGTTGAGGAAACTCCGAAATGTCATGAATATAAAAAGGGTCAGGTTGAGACGAAACAGGCACAACAATAGAATAAAGAAAGCCGTCAGCGTTCCAAAAATCAACATGAAGTTGACTAGGTGTAGTATTAACTACCGTTAAAAAATAAGTAGTATGAACGGGGTTACTAATTGGATAATTAGCATACCCCTCCGCATAGCCCGTACTATAGTAATCCCCTGTATTTATTTTCTCGAATATTGTAATAAACTGAAATAAATGCATGGTTTCAAATACGAATCGCATTAAAGTAATCTCTTGACCGCCGTCAGCGTTCAAATCATAAATACCTAAATGCGTAGTACCTAATGCGTTAATAAGCGAACCAGTATAACTATAACCCAAAGGTATAGTGAGTTTATAATGGTGCAAGTCGGCCGGCATATCTACATAATAACGAAGCAGACCGGACGAGACATCACCAATCACAACAGGTTCAGTAGTTAGGATATTATCGGATGAATCATAACCGACAAGTTGCAAATCCGGCGCACCCGCATTAACAACAATAAAGCCCGGTTTAAATTCACCGTTAATAGATGGAGGGTGAGCGGCAATATAAGCCGCTACAGCAGCATCAATTGATTGCTGCACGGCAGCAGCCGTAGTTTCCAAAGGAACTCCAATAATCATAGTTAATTGGGTGAAACGGTTACTAAAATAGGAACGCTAACAGAACCAAAATCATGATGTTCACCTTGATTTAATGGAATTGTATTACCGTCACAGACGGTTGCGTTTTGGGTTGTCCCACCATTTGACACCACATTTACGGTGTATACAGAGTTCAATATACTTAACGTGCCTGTACCGTGCGGGTAAACTTCGAGTGTGTATTCAACACCTCCGATAGATGTAATATGCACAGTAACATGACTGTCAGGAGTATTATTATGAACCTCTATAATAGCCGTAGCAGGAGGGTCAGGTACTTCCACAGTAGGAATAGGACATAAGGATAAATCACTATAGTTAGCGATATAATTAGCGTCCGAGGGCGCATTAGTTTTAGTTTCACCGTTTGGCAAGTTAGTAGCAATTGTATATTGCTCTAAGGTACCAACATGGGCAAAGCCAGTGTTATGGCCGTCAGCGTCTAATAAACAAGTTATAGACGAAGTTAACGCCCGCCATCCGAGCGGAGACGTTACTGTTTCGTCACAGCATCGTAAGTCATGCAGCGACGAGGTTACAAGTGATAGAATTTTTTTCATTACTCCATAATGCATCTATAGCCGGAAATTGCAAATTCAAACTCTATAGCAGGGGTAAATGAACCACCAGCGCCCGAACTATTAATCACAAAAGGCAAAGCCCCAGTTGCGTCATAATGATAAGACGCACCACTGATTTTTATATCAGTAAGAACGTGAATAGCATTTTTGTTTATGGGCATAAGGTGATTTGCACCGGGAAATTGTGTTAATACAAAGGTTTCAAAAGTTTGACCTTGCGAAATGAATGAACCGCCGGAGATTTGCAAGAAACGACGGACAACACCGTCTAACTTAAATTCTACAACAGTATAAGAGGTACCAGTATTTACAGGTGCTACAAATTCGGGCAGAAGCATGTCTATATAACCGACGTAATGCGAGTTTTGCGCCTGCACAGTAGGTAAATATGACTGGGAGGGTGTAAGGAAATCAGACGACGGATAACGGATAACCCCCACAAAGGGGTTTACCGTAGTTAACATCCTGTTTGAGTTTCCAAGCGTCAGAAGTCGTTTAACGTACTCTTCTGACAAATAGTTGATTGACTTTCCAATCAACGGAAAAAGCGAATCCTGGTGTCCCATTATTAAATGACTGATAAGAAATGAGAAAGTTTTTTAAGTTCTGAATCAGTCAGAACATAAGTTAAATGATTTTTTAAAGTACCCTCTAACCGTTCTGCACGCAATAAATCACCCCACACTTTACCATTAAACAAATGTGCGGGACTTTTAGCATAAGAACTAAGAGGGCGACTACCATAAGCTACAGAAACAAGCCTAAACGTTTGAATATTTTCTTTAAGTATAATAT
>Ga0075366_10000186_pt1 | contig 27357 bp, 26 predicted proteins | sample EndMethybrTD3031_FD_72351 | JGI IMG/M metagenome (GOLD analysis project Ga0075366, IMG submission 72351) | Populus endosphere microbial communities from Tennessee, USA - Endosphere MetaG P. TD hybrid TD303-1 | ecosystem: Host-associated > Plants > Roots > Endosphere | place: USA: Tennessee...
GGACGGGGGTTCGATTCCCCCCAGCTCCACCATTCACGACGGTCGACGCCAATGTGCGACAGACGAAGGAGGGTTATCCATCCTCCTTTGACTGTCGTCCATTGGCGTTCGATTCACACGTGGCTCACACGTGGATTCACACGGGTCAGGCGTCTGCACGGGGTTGACGGCCGCCTTCGTCCAGCCGGCGGTGGCCCAATCTGGCACCTCGGCCACAAGCTTGACCGAGAGGTCTTCGACTAACAGCGTGTCCAGCTCCGCGGCATCGTTGGTTGGGCCAGGAACAGGAGCGCCTCCCAGTTCTCAACGAGCAGTAGGCCTGCCGAAACTTCTCCGGGCCTGTGGCCCGACTGCCAGGACATGAGGAAGTCTTCAGGGGGGCTGTCAATCGGTATGGCGGTCTCGAAGTTCACTCCGCGCATCTCGAAGTCTGGCCCGAGGGGCCAGGGCCTAGGACAACGCGCCGCCGCAGCCAGTTGTAGAGCCCGATGGCGCCAGCAAATTCAATCTCTTGCTTCAGCTATTGGCCCTTGAAAGTGCAGCCGAGGATGATCCCTCGTACAGGCCTTCCACCGCCGCGGCCTTGCCGCGCCTTGACATCCGAAGGATTCACCCCCGACGTAGCCAACCGAACACGGACTTCTGTGACGCGAAGCATGATCCAATGCCGCGGCATGGACCCGATCGCCCGGACAGCTTGGTACTGCTGCGGAGCGCGTGCGCAGGACGCCCGCGGCCCACGGCCGGTGTGCGGGGACACGCTGGCCGAGCGCTTCATGGACGCCGAGGCGCAGGCCGTTTTCGAGCGCTTTCCCGGCCTGAAGGAGGCCAACGTCTCCAGTGCGATGCGCCATCGCATCATCGACGACGCGTTGCGCGACCGGCTGCGTCAGCGGGCCGACCAGCGTGTGCTGCTGTTGGGCGCGGGCTTCGACACCCGGGCCTTTCGTCTCATGGGCGGCCGGTGGCTGGAACTGGACCAGTCAGCCGTCCTGACGTTCAAAGAGCAGAAGCTGCCGGCCGCACAGTCGCCCAACCCGCTGCAGCGCATCCCGATCGACTTCGCCACCGAGCACCTGGCAGACAAGCTTGCGCCGTGGGCCGGCGAGCGCGACGTGGTGGTGGTGATGGAGGGCGTGAGCATGTACCTGCACCCCGCGCAATGGCGGCAGACGGCGCAGACGCTGCGCGAGTTGCTGCCCGGCCACCTGCTGCTGTGCGACCTGATCGACGCCATCTTCATTCGCCGCTACAGCCGCAAGCTGCGCCAGGCCCTCCGCGAACTCGGCGGCGATTTCGCGCCTGCGCTGGACGATCCGGCAGCAATGGTGGCGGCGCTGGGCTACCGGCAGCGTGCCACGTGGTCCATTGTCGGGAGCGCTGTCGAGGTCGGCGCGTTGCCCGTCCCGCGCTGGCTGCTGAATTCGCTGCTGCGCACGCTGCGCGACGGCTATCGCGTCTACGCTTTCGATGCCATGCCGCTGAGCAGGGGCGAATGAGGTGCCGCTTGATGCCAGGGCACTGCGGTCAATCCGCAAACGCGCCGCCGGAGAGTTTCGAGCGAGGAGTAGCAGCCAGGGCCGCTTCCGTAGGTACCCATCGGATTCACCTTCGGGCGTGGATCCCTGTTCACTTCTTTGCTTCCTTCGTGCTGATGAGGTCGCTGTCCAGCGATCGCGACATCGCGATCCAGCGTGCGAGATCCGCCTGCACGAAGGCCAGTGTCTCGGCGGGCGGTGCGGGTTGGATGGCTAGGCCGAGATCTCCCAAGGCGGCGCGGACATCGGGAGCCGCGAGCGCGTCCGTCAGGGCGCTCGCGAGCGAGGCGACGATGTCGGGCGGCAGCTTGGCCGGACCCATCAGTGCGAACCAGTTGGAGATGGCCAGCCCGGACATGCCCTGTTCAGCGACGGTCGGCACGTCCGGCAGCGACCGGACCCGCGTGGATGCTGTGACAGCCAGCGCCCTGATCTTGCCGGATTGCACCTGCTGGATGACCAGCGGCACGGTCATCGCAGTGACGCCGATCTCGCCTCGGACCAGGTCCGTCAGGACCTCCGGCTGTCCTCGATAGGGCACATGCGTGAGGTTGATCTTCTGCTGGCTCTTGAGCAGCTCCATCGTGAAGTACGGCGTCGTGCCGGCACCCGCGGATCCGTAGTTCAGCTGCCCCGGTCGCGACTTGGCGAAGTCGACGAGATCGGGCAATGTGCGCACCGGCAGGCCGCCGCTCACGATGATCGCTTGGGGAATGTTGCCGATCATGCCGACCGCGCTGAACGCAGTTTGGGGCTGCCAGGAGGTCTGCGCCGAGCCAGGCGGCGCCATGGTCGTGGGGCCGCTCGCCACGACCAGCGTGTAGCCGTCGGGAAGCGCACGCGCCACGGCCGAATAGCCGATGCTGCCCGCGGCGCCCACGCGGTTCTCGACGACGAAGCTCTGCTTGTAGCGCGCGGAAAAGTGCTGCGCGAGCCGGCGCGCAATGGCATCCACGATGCCGCCGGGCGGAAACGCGCTGACGATCGTCACCGGACGATCCGGATAGCCTGCAGCTCCCGTCGCTCCGGCAGGCAGCACGCATGCCGCGAGAAGCGAGAACAACGCCGCTGCCGCGCGGCGGCGCGTGCGGGCCGAAGTCTTTCTGGTCGCCATACGCATCGGACTCTCCTTGGGTTGCACGGCGCACAAAGTGCGCGTCATGGCTTGCTGCGACGTCATCACCGCGCCTCCACATCCGGCCAGTGGGAAACGACATCCCGAGCGTTCTCGAACACCGCCGCAGCGGCAAGAAGATCCGACTCGCGCCGCAGGCGTCCCACCAGCTGCACGCCGACGGGAAGGCCGTCGCGGCCGAAGCCGCAGGGAAGGGTGATGGCGGGATGGCCGGTGAGGTTGAAGGGCATGGTCCACGGGAACCAGTTGGGCCGCACCTCGTCGTAGAGGCGTCCGTCGATCTCGAGGCGCCCGAACAGGTCCTGGTCGATCGGAAGTGCGGTTCTCGACAGTGTGGGAACCACGATGAAATCGTGATCACGCAGCAAGTCCTGCACGTGCCTGAAGAGGCGGGTCCGGTCGAAATTGGCGCGCTGGTAGTCGACGGCCGTGTAGTCGTTCGCGAGCGCGAGCTGCTGAACGAAGGAGGGAGTCAGTCGATCCGACTGCTCCAACGCCATCTGGCCGAACCTTGCTTTCCAGACCGTGTGATTGATGGTGCGCCAGAGCGGCTCGACGTCGAAGTTCGACGCCGGCGCCATCTCGGCAAGGTCGGCGCCCAGATCCCCCAGGAGCTTCAGTGCGGATGCAAAGCAGGAGGCAACGTCGGACGCCATCGGCCGGCCGGGCGGCATGGCGGCGAACAGCACGCGCTTTCCCCGCAAGTCCGTCACGGAGCGCATGGCTTGCAAATAGTTGTCCGCGTGCGCGCCTGCAGACCAGGGATCGCAGGGATGCTCGCCGGCCATGGCCTGGAGCATCAGGGCCGTGTCGGCAACCGTGCGCGAGATCGGCGTCACGTAGGTGAGGTTGCCGAAGACGTCCTCCGCTTGCGAATGCGGCACCAGGCCGACCGACTGCTTCAGTCCGACGACACCGTTGCAGGCGGCCGGAATCCGGGTGGAGCCTCCACCATCCGTGGCGATCCCGATGGGGCCCAGCCCTGTCGCCACCGCCACCGCTGCGCCGCCGCTCGACCCGCCGCTCGTGCGCTCGGGATGCCACGCATTGCGCGTGCGTCCGAACAGGGGCGCATCGGTCAGGCATTTGGCGCCGAACTCCGACGTGGTCGTCTTGCCGATGAGGATGGCACCCTGTTGCCGCAGCCGGGAGACGGCTGCCGCGTCCTCGGTCGGGACGTTGTCGGCGAACAGCAGCGAACCGAAGGTGGTCTTCACGCCTTTCGTGTTGACGAGGTCCTTGCAGGCGTAGGGAATGCCGTGGAGCAGTCCCAGGGGTTCGCCTCGCACGACGGCCTGCTCCGCCGCCTTGGCATCGCGCATGGCTTCCTCGGGGCAGAGCGTGATGAAGCAGTTGAGCTTCGGCTGCAGCCGCGTTGCGCGCTCCAGCACCGCGCGGGTCACTTCGACGGGAGAGACTTCACGTCGCGCGATTGCTTCGCGAAGGCGCCCTGCGGTCCAAAAGCAAAGTTCTTCGGCCACCCAAGCCACCTCTGTCAGGCGCCGGCACTTCAACCGGCATGCGCTGAAGGGTGCCACCCACGTCTTGGACGGTCCAACACTCATTCACAATTCGCCTATATCGGGAACGTATGGGTTATGGACCTCAAGAGCCTGCGTTGCTTCGTCGCCGTGGCAGAAGCCCGCAGCGTCGGCAAGGCCGCGAGTGCCTGCACATGGCGCAGCCACCGTTGTCGGTCCAGATCCGCAACCTGAAGGCCCAGATCGGGACTCCGCTGTTCCTGCGCGAATCGACGGGGATGCGGCTCACCGACACGGGGAGCGCCCTGTTCTCGCGCGCTCGCGAAGCCCGGAGAGCACTGACTCCTTCGGAGCATCGTCGTCCGCCGCTTCGTCGCTTGGAGGACGGCAGCTGAGATTTCCGTGAGCCCGCAGGCGGCCTTGAGCTGACCGAGGTCCGTCACGCGGGAAGCAGTCGCTTGGACCATGGCACACCGTCCGAGTCGTGCAGTCGCCCGCGTGGCGGGCAATGCCTCAGATGGATGGACTACTGCGGCACGAGCACAACCACCCGACCACGCCTCCCTCTGGCTTCGACCTGCACGTGGGCTTCGGCGATCTGCGCGAGTTTGAACTCGCGGTCGACGCTGAAGCCTGGCCATCCCGAGCTAAGGAATGCGTTGATGTCGCGCGCGGCAGCCGCCTTCGCCTCGCTCGGGAAATCGTCGCTGCCGAGAAAGTAGACGCGGATGTTCTGGAACACGAGCGGCCAGAATGGAATGCTCGGTGTCGATCGGCCGGTGGCATAGGTTCCGATCGAACCGCCCAAAGAAAGCACCTCGACATCGATGCCGACGTTGGCGTCGAATGCAACCTCGACGATGTGGTCGATGCCCTGCCCGGCGACCCTGCGCAAGGCCGCGACGATGTCCGGCTCGGACAGACTGTCGGTGCACAGAACGTCGTGGGCGCCCGCACCGGCCGCTGCAGCCACGTCGGCTGGCGATCGGACGGTGGCAATGACGCGAGCCCCGGCCAGCCTCGCCAACCCCACCGCACACAATCCCACCGCACCCGCACCGCCCTGTACAAGTACCGTGCGATCGGCGACCGGGCCGCCGGCGTGAACCGCACGGTGCGCCGTGATCCCGGGAATGCCGATACACGCTCCCTGTTCAAACGACACGCCCTCGGGCAACGGCACGGCCTGAGCCTGCGGAACCACAGTGTACTCTGCCGCTGTGCCGAAAGGCCGGTAGCTCTGCGCGCCGTAGCACCACACCGATTGCCCCACGCGAGATGCCGGCACCCCGGGGCCAACTCGATCGACAACTCCAGCGCCATCGCTGTGCGGAATGACGCGGGGAAACGGCATCCCGACCCCGAAGGCGTCCCGGCGCTTCTTCACGTCGCCCGGGTTGATACCGGAGGCATGAACGCGAATTCGTACTTCGCCTGGGCCAGGCTGCGGGTCGGCCATCGTGCCGACAACGAGCACATCGTGTGCCGGCCCCTGCTTTTCGTACCAGGTCGCTTGCATAGAGTTCGGCCTCAGGAGCGCGGCAGCGCGCCGATCTGCTGCATCAGTCCGAGCAGGTCCGGTTGCCCCACTTCGGAGAGGATCTTCCCGGCTGAGAGTCGATAGATGTTCAGCGCTTGCACCGCAATCGTTTTGCCGGTCGGAGGCGCGCCGAAGAAGGCTCCACGGTGCGTCCCGCGCATCGTGAATCGCGCGGCGATGACATCACCTTCGATGACAGTTTCCTCAAGAGTCCACCGAATGTCGGGGAATCCGCCGCGCATCATCCCGATGATCTCCAGATAGCCTCGTGGCCCGTGCACGGGTTCGGCGCGCCCAGGAACGTGAAACACGGCGTCCGGAGAGACCAATTCTGTGGCGAGCCGCGGGTCCGCGGTGTTGATGAACTCCACGAAGCGAGCCATGAACTGTCGGTTTGCGCTTGCTGGGGACGTTTCCCTGCCAGGCGCGGCGCAGCCGAAGAGAATGGCTGTCGCGGTGGCCGCTGACAAGAAGAACACACGTCGGGTAGGTCGCATCGGTCGCCTCGGACTGTCTATCAGGATGGGCCCCGGGGCCGCTCGGTACTCGTATCGCCAGATTGTTCGATCTGCCGGCGTGTTCGGCACGATCAAAGTCGGTTGCCCCAATGGTGAATATCGGACAATCGACCGATGCCGCACCGGACCCGATCCATCGATATCGAGCAGGTGCCGTATCGACCCTCTGCCGACAGGGCGCTGGATCTCGAGGTCTTCTCGATGTCGGACCTGAGACGTCGGGTGCACCGTGCCCACCTGCAGCGTCACCACCGCTACGGCTTTCACATGTTCGTGTGCGTCAGACGCGGAAAGTGCCGCGCCGTGGTGGACTTCAGTCACATCGAGTGTGGCGCCGGATCGCTGCTGACCATCCGGCCCGGACAGGTCCACCGCTTCGGCCCGGGAAGCAGTTGGGACGCAACTCTCCTGCTGTTCCGGCCCGAGCTGCTGCAGGCTTCGCAAGGCGAGGGACGCCTTCAGATGCCTGAGCTGGTCGATGCGCTTCCTGCCCATCTGCGCCTTGACGGGTCGACGCGTCGGTTCGTGGCCGATACGCTCGCGCGTATGGAGCAGGAGTGCGCGCTCGACGCCCGACAACCGCTGTTGAACTGGCTGCTACAGAGTGAACTGGCAACGCTCGTGACGCGGCTGCACATCCTTCATGCTGAGCAGCAGCGGTCCGCCGGCACATCGGCCGAAGTGCCAGAGCGCTTTCGCCTTTTCAAACGCCTTCTGGACGCGAAGGTGCATGAGTGGCATCACGTTTCGCGCTACTCACATGCGATGGGATGTTCCGAGAAGACTCTGACTCGCCTTTGCAGTGCGGTGGCTGGCGTCGGTGCGAAGGCCTTCATCGCCTCACGCCTTGCGCTGGAAGCCAAGCGCCTGCTCGTGCATACGGAGATGCCAATTTCTGCCATCGCGCAGCGGCTTGGCTTCGACGAGGCGACCAACTTCACCAAGTTCTTTCGCAGCGTCGAAGGATGCACGCCCGGCGACTTTCGCCGTCAGTTCGATGTAGCGGCGTAGCCGCATTCGGCGATCCCGGTCACCGCCAGTGCATTGATTGCCACCATCGGCGACGCGAAGAACTTCGATGACCGCCAGCAGGTCGCCGCGTGGCTTGGCCTGGTGCCCAGACAACACTCGAGTGGTGGTCGGGATGCCCTTGTCGATGATGTGCGGCGGTATTTGTCGCGCCGGCTTGAGTCTTGGCGAGCGTGCAGCGGGATCGGTGTTGTCGTACATCGGAAGCTTTCCGTCAGCCCAAGATGCATCGAAGCATGGAAGAGAGTGGCTCTCGCATCAGAGGGGGTACGGCCCAAGACCTTGCCGAGCATGTGAAGCGCGAGCTTGCTCTTTGGCAGCGGCTGATACGGGAGCTCGGCATCCAGTCGGAGGATTGAACCAGACGCGCCAGGGGGTGTTCGCACGACGACAAGCGTGACAACTCGGGTAATCGCTGGGTCTCCCGATGCAAGTTCGTATCAGAAGCTGCTGAGCGCGTACGTTTCCTCGGGCGGTCGAGACTTACTGTTGCGCCGTCGTCGCGATGAGCATGACACCGAATCCAAGACCATTCCCAGGAGACACCCCGATGAATCTCGAAGGCAAGATTGCCCTGTCCTTGTCGCTGGTCATGGCCGCAGGGGCCTGCGCCGCGACCGACCTCGTCATCGCTACCGTGAACAACGGGCACATGATCGAGATGCAGAAGCACTCCGCGGACTTCGAGAAGGCCCATCCCGACATCAAGCTGAAGTGGGTCACGCTCGAGGAGGGCGTGCTGCGCCAGCGCGTGACGACCGACATCGCGACCAAGGGCGGCCAGTTCGACGTGATGACGATCGGCATGTACGAGACGCCGATCTGGGGCAAGAAGGGCTGGCTCAAGGAGCTGAAGCCCGATGCCGCGTACGACGTCGACGATCTGCTGCCGGCGATGCGCAACGGCCTGTCGGTCGACGGCAAGCTCTACGCCGCGCCGTTCTACGGCGAGAGCTCGATGCTGATGTACCGCAAGGACCTGACCGACAAGGCCGGCGTCACGTTCGCCGAGCGACCCACCTGGGACCAGGTGCGTGACGCTGCGGCCAAGATCCACGACCCGAAAGGGGGCGTGTACGGCATCTGCCTGCGCGGCAAGCCGGGCTGGGGCGACAACATGGCCTTCCTGTCGACGATGGCGAACAGCTTTGGCGCGCAGTGGTTCGACATGAGCTGGAAGCCGCAGTTGGACAGCAAGCCGTGGAAGGACGCGGTGACGTTCTATGTCGACCTGCTGAAGAAGTACGGCCCGCCGGGTTCGAGCGCGAACAGCTTCAACGAGATCCTCGCGCTCTACAACGAGGGCAAGTGCGGCATGTGGATCGACGCGACGATCGCCGCGTCGTTCATCACTGACCCGAAGCAGAGCAAGGTGGCCGACAAGGTCGCGTTCGCGCAGGGGCCGTACAGTGCGACGCAGAAGGGTGCCAACTGGCTGTGGGCCTGGGCCTTGGCCATTCCCGAGGGCACCAAGCACGCCGAGGAAGCCCAGAAGTTCATCGCATGGGCAACCTCGAAGGACTACATCAACCTGATCGCGAAGGACAAGGGCTGGGCCGCGGTGCCGACTGGCACGCGCAAGTCGACCTACGCGAACCCCGAGTTCCTGAAGGCGGCCAAGTTCGCCGAGGCCGAGAAGAAGGCGATCGACACCGCGAACCCGAACGACAGCACCTTGCCGAAGAGTCCGTACGTGGGCGTGCAGTTCGCGGCGATCCCCGAGTTCCAGGCGATCGGCATTGCGGTGGGCCAGCAGATGAGCTCGGCGCTGTCGGGCAAGGCCACGGTCGACCAGGCGCTCAAGGCCGGGCAGGCCGCGGCCGATCGCGAGATGCGCAAGGGCGGCTACTACAAGTAGGGTGCTGGCGCATGGCAAAACAACTGGAAGGCAAGGTTGCCGTCGTGACCGGGGCGGCATCGGGCATCGGCCTGGCGAGCACCGAAGCGATGCTGGCGGCCGGCGCCCGCGTCGTCCTCGTCGATCGCGACGAGGCGGCGCTTGCCGCGCTTTGCAGCCGGCACGGCGATGCGGCGATCCCGCTGCTCGTCGATCTGCTCGATCCGCAGGCTTGCGCGACGCTCGTGCCGCGCGTCCTGCAGGTGGCCGGGCAGATCGACATCCTGCACGCCAATGCGGGCAGCTACGTCGGCGGAGACCTGGTGGACGCCGACACGGCGGCGATCGACCGGATGCTGAACCTCAACGTCAACGTCGTCATGAAGAACGTTCATGACGTGCTGCCGCACATGATCGGCAGGCGGACGGGTGACATCATCGTGACGAGCTCGCTGGCAGCGCACTTCCCGACGCCGTGGGAGCCGGTCTATGCCTCGTCCAAATGGGCGGTGAACTGCTTCGTCCAGACGGTGCGGCGCCAGGTCTTCAAACACGGCATCCGCGTCGGCTCCGTGTCGCCCGGCCCGGTCAGCAGCGCGCTGCTGGCCGACTGGCCGGCGGAGAAGCTCAGGGAGGCCAAGGAGTCGGGCACCCTGATCGAGGCGAGCGACGTCGCCGAGGTGATCATGTTCATGTTGTCGCGGCAACGCGGCATGACAATCCGGGACGTAATCTTGATGCCGACGAACTTCGACCTCTGAGGGCCGAGGGACACCCCAAGCAGACTTGCGCGCCTGAAGGGGACAATCTCGCCATGCCAGCTCGCGAAGTCATGCGTCCACGCCGGCGTCAGCCCGATCTCGAGCGCGACTTCGCGCGCTCGCCGGCGTTGGGCTTCGAGCCGCCGGAGACCGGCACCGTGCGCTGCCTGTCGCACGGCTTTCCGACGCCACTGGCGCGCTGGCACGTGCACGACGAGTACGAACTGCACCTGATCACGGCGACGTCGGGCAAGACGTTCGTCGGCGACTGGATCGGGCCCTTTCAGCCAGGTCACCTCGTGCTCGTCGGCCCGCGACTCCCGCACAACTGGGTGTCGACCGACGCGCCCGAAGGCGGTGTCGCCGAGCGCGACCTGGTGATTCACTTCCCGCACGAGCCGCTTGTCCGAGCGACGCAGCACCTGCCCGAACTGGCCGAGCTGCTGCCGTTGCTCGATCGCGCGCGCTACGGCATCGAGTTCTTCGAGTTCTCGGAACAGGCGCTGGCCCATTGGCGTGCGGTCAAACGCGCCAATGGCGCCGAGCGCTTCGCGGCGTTCTGTGCCTTCCTCGCCGACCTCGCGCGGTGGTCGGACTATCGGCTGCTGTCCAGCGTGCAGATGCGGGGCGAGGACGATGGCACCGACGGTGACCTGATCAACACGTTGGTCAGCCGCATCATGCGCGACCATGCGCAGCCGTTGTCGGCGGCGGAGCTCGCGGCCGAACTGGGCATGACCGAGAGCCGCTTTTCGCGCTTCTTCCGGCGCGCCACGGGCAACACATTCCCCGACTTCGTCAACCGCGTCCGCGTCAATCGTGCCGGCCAGTTGCTGATGGAGTCCGATCGCCTGGTCTCGCACATCTGCTACGAAGTCGGGTTCAACAATGTCTCCAACTTCAATCGCCGCTTCCTGGAGGTCAAGGGCGTGACCCCGAGCGAGTTCCGGCGCCAGGCGGACCATCGCTTCGGTGGGGCACGGCCGTAGCCCGCGGCGCATTCGCGCGAGCAGACCGTTGCAAGATCAACGGGCGGTCGACACGGGCGCCGCCGGCAGCGGCCGTCCGCCAGGACCGGCCGCGAAGGTCGTGATCCCCCACGACGGCTGGTACCCGACGCCCGGCTTGCTGTAGTCGCACACGCCTCCCGCAAACACCGCTCGCATGCGCTCGAGCTGGCGGGCGCTCAAGCGCGCGGGCTGGTAGTCGGCCACGTCCAGCGGCTTGAGCTGGCACTTCAGCACGTCGTTGGACAAGGGGCCGCCGGCGGCCTCTCGGGGTGACATTCCGCGCTTGAGCAGCGGGTCGGCATCGCAGATGGCGGGGTCGGTCACCTTGACCAACTGCGTGGCATCGGTGCTGAGCAGGCAGTAGTCCGCGGCCGACGCGGGGCGGCTGGCCAGCACGCGGGCCTTGAGGCTGCCGGTGCCGGCCGCCTTCAGCGCGGTGAGCCACTGGTCCATCACGAAGAGGCCTTCGGCGGCCATCGGGCCGCTCGGGATGAAGCCGTTCGGGCTGATGCCGTAGCGCCACATCGCCATGTTGGCAGACGTGCCGTTGGCCTTCTGCAAGCGATCGCGATTGGCAAAGCTCTTCCAGATCTGGTGCAGGCCGGTGCGGCCGGTGTTGCTCACCGGCGGGACGAGACTGTCGTCATACCCGCGGAAGTCCAGGATCGGCACTCGGGCCAGCAATTTGTAGTCGGGCATGAGGCCGCTGCGGTAGGCCGTCTCGAGCGCCGGGGTATCGGCGACCGCACGCACGGGCACGTTGATGCCGCTGCGGTTGACGCTGCCGATGATTTCGTTGAGCGTGACGAACTCTTCCGGCGTGATGCTGCCGCTGGTGAGCGCCTTCAGTCCGTACTGCACGCCGGTGTTGTCCCGCGTGGCGTTCGCCTCGCCGTCGGCCCGCTTGCCCCAGACGGACGCGGCGTGCTCCCCGTGCGAGCAGCGCAGGCCGCCCGGGTTGGTGACCGGGTCGTATACCTGACTTGCCGGCAGCTGGCACAGGTTGGTCGGCTCGGCGAGCCGTCGTTCGGTGATGACACCGGTCTCGCGGTTCTCCGCGGTCACCTCGCGCACGACGCTGAAGTTGCCCGCGAGCTTGTTGGTCCCGAAGCTGTTGAACCAGCCGATGCAGGCGGTGTAGTCGGCGTGGCCGTTGATCGCGGCCTTCTTGCGGTTGATGTCCGTCAGGCTGTAGCCGCCGGCCGCCATCAGCTCGCGCCAGCGCGGCTTGTCATAGGCTTCCACGAGCAATCCGCAGTCGACGCTCTCCTGGTTGGACGACTCGGCGTCGTTGAGCGCACACGAGATCAACAGGCCGTCCAGCAGGCCGGGGAAGCTGGAGCTGATCGCGAACGCGCTCATCGAGCCGGCCGAGCAACCGCTGGCCACGGTGTGCTTCAGCGGGCCGTAGCGCTCGATCACGTCCTCCTTCATCATCAGCACGGTGTCGGTCATCACCGCGCGGTTGGAATTGCGCGAGCCGTCGAGCAGGCTGTTGGTCGCGACCATCCAGCCCTTGGCCAACGCGGCGTCGTGGTTCCACGCGCTCGCCGGCCGGAACTGGCGCCGCGGCTGCCCGCTGGATCCGCCGAAGATGAACTCGAGCTTGCCGGTCCAGGAGGCTTGCGGGGCCAGGCCGTTCGACCACGGCGTCGTGGGATCGAACAGGACGGCCACCTCGTAGATCCCGCGGTTGATCACCCCGCGGTCGAGCCGCACGATGTAGGGCACGGTCTGGCCCGTGTCGGTGGTCGTCGTCGCGAGGTCGGCGGGCGTCGCCATGCCGATCGTGTAGGGCCGGAAGCAGGCATTGGCCGGCGCCGCGGCGGGCGGGTCCGGCAAGGGGTTGGCCATCGAGCAGCCCGACTGGGTGCTGCGGTAGAAGTACGAGGTCTCCGCAGCGATGTTGCACTGCTCGTCCACGGCCTCGGTGCTGAAGCCGCTGGCGTTGGTCGCGGCCGTGGTCGCTGTGGCAGCCGTCGCGACGCGGGTGGCGCAGATGTACGGCATCAGCTGTGCCCCGGCCAACACGGGCCCGCTGCGCGGCGCGTTGGTCACGACCAACTGCGCGGAGATGGCACCCTCGGCTTGCGCGACGATCACGTTGCGGCCCGCCGCGAGCCCGCTGACCAGACCCTGTCGGCTGTCGCCCGAGGAATACACGAAGGACGGCGTGACGTCGCGCCCGTTGACTTCGACTTTCAGCGAGGCGGCGTTGGCACCCGAGGGCAGGCGCACCGCCACGATCGCATTGCCAGCGCTGATCAGGTCGGCGCGGTTGCTGAGGGTCGAAATTTCCAGTGCGCCAGCGGCGTTCCCGCCGCTGGCGCAGCCGCCGAGTGCCCCTGCTGCGGCGGTCACGGCCAGCAGCTGTCGCAAGATTGACATCGCGTCGTCTCCATTGAGTTCCGCCTCCCGCCTTCTTCGCGGGCGAGAAGGCCGGGTGTGCCCGGCCATCGACAGTGTCCAGAACACTGCGAGAGGGAATCAATGGCGGAACCGCCCCGGAAACTTGGCCGAAAGGGTCCGACCCACTGGTCCTAGACCGGCTTGGCTTGATGGATGGTCATCGTCGCCCCTTCACTTGTGGCTGGCGGGTGAGCGAGACTGGAGTCTGACCACGCGTGCGACGCCGCGAGCGGGCGTCGCTGCATGGGCCTCGGTGCGGCCATCGAACTCGCGCCGGGCGCGGTCGATCGTGTCGAGATGGGCAAGCGCCCAGTCTCCCAGCGCCTCGACGGGCTCGCGCAGCGAGTGCCCGAGCCGCGTCAGTGCGTAGTCCACACGCTGCGGTGTCGTCGGATAGACGGTGCGGGTCACGAGCCCGTCCCGCTCCAGCCCACGCAGTGTGGACGTGAGCATGCGCTGCGAGATACCGCCGATCTCGCGCTTGAGCTCGCTGAAGCGACGCGGGCCCTCCCGAAGCAGCATCACCACCAGCACGGTCCACTTGTCGCCGATGCGCGAGAGCAGCGCGCTGACGCGCGGGCACTCCTGTGCCATCGAGCGCTCGAGTTCGGCCGGCGCCGACCTTGCGGACTTGGTTCCCTTCGTGTGACCAGGCAACAAATTAGTGCTGTCTTGACGCGCCATTTCGGTACCCAAAGAATCGCTGGTATCAAATCTATACCGAAAGGCAGATGATGTCCACGAACCTTCTTCACGTTGACTCCAGCATCCTGGGCGCGAGTTCGGTGAGCCGCACGCTGTCGGCTTCGGTGGTCGCCCAGTTCGGGAAGAACGACCCGGCGGTTCAGGTCACCTACCGCGACCTGGCGGCCGCGCCGATCCCGCATCTGTCTGGTGACTACCTGGCGGCCGGGCAGGCGGGTGAGGCCCGGCACGAGCCGGCCCTGCAAGCCGATCTGGCATTGGGCAGCGCGGTACTCGAAGAGTTCCTTGCGGCCGACATCGTCGTGTTGGGTCTCGGCTTCTACAACTTCGGCATTCCAAGCCAGCTCAAGGCATGGGTCGATCGACTGGCGGTCGCCGGCAAGACCTTCCGCTACACCGAGCAAGGGCCGGTCGGGCTTGCCGGCGGAAAGCGCGTCGTGATTGCCATCGCACGCGGCGGCTTCTATGGCCCGGGTACGCCCGCGGCATCGTTCGAGCATGCCGAGAGCTACCTGCGTGGGGTCTTCGCATTCTTCGGGATCACCAAGATCGAAGTGGTGGCTGCCGAAGGCATGAATGTCGGCGCCGAGGCGCGCAGCACCGCCATCTCGCAGGCCGAAGAGAAGATCGCCGCACTCGCCGCGTGATGTCGCGGTCATTCACCTTCAGGCTTGTGGTGACCGGCATGCCGCCGCCCTGAAGGTGTGCTGGCAGACGCAGGGCACCTCCTCGCGCTTCCTCAAATTCCACCTCGCAATCCTCACGAACTCTATGAAGTCGCCCTTGATCGTCGCAGCTGCCGTCTCGCTTCTCGTCGTTACTCAGTCCGAAGCCGCGACCTATGCGATCGACCCGAGTCACACGAGCGTGATGTACGAGACGCCGCATTTCGGCACGCGAGGTGTGCGGAGGGGACTTCACGACCGGCGTCAAACGCAGCCAGTGCATCAACCATGGTCTCGACTACGGCTTCGCAGACCAGATCACGTTGCTGATCTCGGTGGAGGCAATCAAGCAGTAGTGCGCTCGCGCAACGAGCGGGTCAACGTTCAAACAGCAATCAGGAAGGAATCATGACCATTGCCGTTCCCATTCCCAATCCCACCGCGAGCCGCCCCCTGCGGGGCGGCATATGGCTGGAGCAGTTCATCCTTGCAGCGCTCTTCATCTTTTCCGCCTTCATGAAGATCACCGCACCGATCCCCGAACTGGCGAAGATGATGCCTTGGACGGGCGATCACTCGGAGCTCTTCGTGCGCTTCATCGGCTTCGTGGACTTGGCGGGCGGGCTTGGAATCCTGCTCCCTTCTCTGACGCGGATACTGCCGCGGCTGACCGTGCTCGCGGCGTTGTGCTGTTCGGTGCTTCAGGTGTTCGCCATGATCTTCCATCTGTCGCGAGGCGAAGCAGCGGTGATCATTTTGAACATCTTCATGTTGTCGCTCTCCCTGTTCGTCCTGTGGGGCCGTGCGCGCAAGGCCCCCATCTCGCCGCGTTGATGCCCCGCCTTGGAGTGATCAAGATGAACCGCATGCCCACCTTTTACCTGTCTCACGGTGGTGGCCCCTGGCCGTGGATGGAGGGCAGCTTCGGGAAGATGTTCGAGAAGCTCGGGAAGTCGCTGCAGGAACTGGCGCCGAGCCTACCCGAGCGCCCGAAGGCAGTGCTGATGATTTCCGGGCACTGGGAGAACCCGGAGTTCGCGCTGGCATCGCACCCGAACCCGCCGATGTATTACGACTACGAAGGGTTCCCGGAACACACCTACCACGTGAAGTACCCGGCGCCGGGCTCGCCTGCGCTGGCAGAGCGTGTTCGCGCTTTGCTCGCGGCGGGCGGCGTCGCAGCGAAGCTGGACCCCGACCGGGGGTTCGACCACGGCGCCTTCACGGTCATGGCCGTGGCCTTCCCGGAAGCCGACATCCCTGTGGTCCAGCTGTCGCTGCGGCAAGACTACGACCCTGCGGCGCACATTGCGCTCGGTCGCATGCTCGCACCATTGCGCGATGAAGGCGTCCTCATCATCGGCAGCGGCGTCAGCTTCCACAACTTCGGCAAGTACAACCCTGAGGGAACAGTCCCCTCACAGCAGTTCGACGCCTGGCTGCAGAAGACATTGACCGCCAGTTCCCCTGCTGAACGCGAAGCGCAGCTGACGCGCTGGACCGAAGCGCCGGCTGCCCGGGTCGCGCATCCGCAGGAAGACCATCTCCTGCCCTTGATGGTTGCCGTCGGTGCGGGTCTCGATGATCCCGGGATGTGCGTGTACCACGACGAGGCGATGTTCGGCAGCGTCGCGGTCTCGAGCTTTCGGTTCGGTGTCGCCGTCGATTCGGGTGCAGCGCCGGCAGCGGCGTGATCCGGCTTGCGAGCCACGGCGAGCGGAATGATCCGGCCGTCAAGCCGCTTTCGAGGTGTTCGAACAGGCCGGTCGCGCGTGCGATTTCGTCGACTTGCGCCGCTTGTTCGCGCGACAGCGGCATTGGGCTGTCGACCTCTGGAGAGTATTCAAGCAGTCTCGAGTACATTCGCCGGCTCCGTCGCAGTTGCAGTCGCTAGCGCATGCGACGTGCCAGCGGTCTCTCAAAGCGTCTTCTGCTGGCGTGATCGGCCTATGAAGACGCCATCCGGTTGACAGCGTCGATCGGCTTGCGTGAACATCGCCACCCCGGTCAGGCCGTCATCGGCGGTCGTTCGTTCGGGTTGCGCCCGCATCGTTGCGTCATCCAGGACAGGAGAGCATGATGAAGCCCAGTCGACTGTGCGCTGTTGTCTTGCCACTGCTCGCGGTGACCACCGGCTCGGCCTGGGCCCAGGCCCCCGGCCAGCACAACGCGATCACCGATGTTCCCGGCATCAGCGTGGGGCACTTCACCGGCGGCGACGCCGGAACGACGGTCGTGCTCGCCGTCGGCCCCACGGGCCAGGGTGTCGCTGGCGGCGTCACGCAGCGCGGCGGTTCGCCCGGCACCCGCGAGACGGATCTCATGCGGCCCGACAACCTGGTCGAAATCATGAACGCGATCGTGCTGAGCGGCGGCAGCGCGTACGGCCTCGCTGCGGCCAGCGGCGTGATGCGCTGCCTCGAGGATCGCGGCGTCGGGTTCCCCGTCGGCGGCGGCAATGTCGTGCCCATCGTGCCGACGGCCGTCTCGTTCGATCGGGCCACCTGCGGTGGGCCGGCGGCCTCGCGTCCAGACTTCGCGGCCGGGCTCCAGGCGTGCCTTGCCGCGACCGGCGGTGCGGTCGAGCAGGGCAACGTCGGCGCGGGCAGCGGTGGCGTGTCCGGCGGCGTCAAGGGGGGCGTCGGCACCGCCAGCGTCGTGCTGCCGAACGGCATCATCGTCGGCGCGCTCGTGTCGGTGAACTCGGAAGGCGCCGCCTACGACGGCGACGGCGACCTCTACGCGGCACCGCTCGAGCTCGGCAACGAGTTCCGCGCGCTGACCAAGGCCGGCGGCCATCGCCATCGCATCCCGCCGAACCTTGCCGGCGGCCCCCTGCGCAGCGGCACGAATGCGGTCGTCGCGACGAACGTGCAGCTCACGAAGTCGCAGGCCACGAAGATCGCGGAAATGGCCGACGACGGTGTCTCACGCGCCATCAGTCCCGCGCACACGGCGGGTGACGGCGACACGCTCTTCGTCCTCGGCACCGCGCGGCTCGCGATGGCGACGCTCGGTGACGAGAGCGCGGTTGTCACGCAGATCGGCACGGCGGCCGCGAACGCCGTCTCGCGCGCGATCGTGCATGCGCTGCTGTCGGCAAAGTCGACCTCGTGCCAGCCTAGCTACTGCGAGGCCTTCCCGTCCGCGTGCCGGAACCGGCGATAGGCGAGGGGACACCATGCAACTTCACACTGCTCTCGGTGGGATGCTCACTCTGATGGCCGTCGCCTCGGCGGCGCTCGCTCAGACGCTGCCACAAACCCCCGGTCCGAAGAACGCTATCACGGACGTGCCCGGCATCGAGGTCGGGCACTACACGGCGTCGAGCGGGTCGGGCGGCATGACCGGCACGACCGCCGTCATCGCGCGCGGCGGCGCGACCGCCGGCGTCACGCAGCGCGGCGGCGCGCCGGGGACGCGCGAGACCGACCTGCTGAGGTCGGAGAAGGCGATCGGCACGGCGCATGCAGTCGTGCTCAGCGGCGGCAGCGCGTACGGCCTCGCCGCCGCCGACGGTGTGATGACGTGTCTCGAGAGCCAGGGCGTCGGCATGCCGGTCGCGAACGGAGCGATCGTGCCGATCGTGCCCTCGGCGATCCTCTTCGATCCGGGTCGCTGCGCGCCGTTCAACTTCCGGCCCGACGCCTCGTTCGGCACGAACGCCTGTCGCGCCGCGACCAATGGCCCGGTGCAGATGGGCAACGTCGGTGCTGGGGCGGGCGCCCGCTCGGGCGGCGTGAAGGGCGGGGTCGGGACGGCGAGCGCGGTGCTCTCGAACGGTGTTGTGGTCGGCGCCATCGTCGCGGTCAACTCGGCGGGGCGCACGTTCGACGCCGTGACGGGACAGTTCTTCGCTGGCTACACCCTGGGCAATTCAGACGCGGCGGTCGCGACGGCGCTGGCGGCGCCCGAGGCGCAGCGTGACGAACTGCTGCGCGCGACGACGATCGCGGTCGTGGCCACGAACGTGCGGCTCACGAAGGCGCAGGCGAACAAGCTTGCCCAGATGGCGGACGACGGCCTGGCGCGCGCGATCCGCCCCGCGCACGGTATCGGTGACGGAGACACGGTGTTCGCGCTGGCGACCGGCACGATGACTGAGACGCCGAACATCACCCAGATCGGCGCGGCAGCTGCAGACGCGCTGTCGCGCGCCATCATCCGTGCGATCGTCGCGGCGGACGGCATTCACGTCAGCGCCTGCAACGTGGACAGCTATTGCGATCTGTTCCCGCAGCGCTGCCGTCACTAGCGCCAGGAGGCGCGGTATTGAAACTTGCCTTGCAAAGGGCTGCGCCGGGGATAAGTTGTAGAGGGCGTCAGCAGACCTGACGGCGCCGGGGGAAGACATGAAGCTTCGCTGGACCGCAGTGGTGATCGTGGCGATCTGCGCTGCGGCCGTGGCAACTGATGCGTGGGCCGCGGGCACGCCCGGGCAAGGCACATGGGAAACAAGCTTGCAGCCCCGCGACCTGGACAACAACGGCAGCGCCGACGCCTTCTACGACACCGCGCTCGGCATCACCTGGCTGCGCGACGCCAACGTCGACATCCCGGGGGCGGGACGCCCCCGAGCGAAGGTGCGTGCGGACGTCGCTCTCGCGTGGGCCGACCAGCTCGTCGTAGGCGGATACGACGATTGGCGGCTGCCCATGATGGTCGACACCGGGTCACCTGGATGCAGCTTCAGCGAAATCGGCGGCACCGATTGCGGCTGGAACGTGCAGACCAAGGAAGGCGACAAGGTCTACAGCGAATGGGCGTACCTCTGGTACGCGGAACTTGGCAACAAGGCTCATCCCTGTGTCGAGGGGCCGTGCCCTGCGCAGAACACGGGCCCCTTCGTGAACATGCAAATGAACGAGTACTGGTTCGGCACCTTCCACGGCGTGGATCCCGACATCTACTGGGTCTTCTGGACGGGCTCGGGTTACCAGGTCTACTGCGTCAAGTCTTGCGTGGCGTATGTGCTGCCCGTGCACCCGGGCGACATCGGCGTTCCCGTGGTTCCGGAGCCGAGCTCGTATGCGCTGCTGCTGACAGGAATGGCTGCATTGGCCTGGGTGGGGCGCCGACGCTCTCGCTCTCGTCGGGCGACTACCCAAGACCGAAACTCGCCGGATCGAGCAACGGCGCGGCCTGCAGAAAGACTTTCAATTGACCCCAGCCACCGATCACCGCATCGGCAGGCCTCTGTGTCCGCAGGCTTGCGCTTGTCGAGAAACGCGGCCATGCCCTCGTGCTGGTCGGCTGTGCCGAGCTCACTCGATTGAGGCAATGGGACCCGACAGGGTCCGGAGAAACGCCGCGACGTCCCGCACTTCCGACTCGGACAGTCGAATGGGCTTCCGCTCGGTGTGCCCCTTGCCCTCATGAGCCAGCTCAGAGTGCCCAACGGCGGCGGATGGCGACTTCGCATAGTGCGCGACGACCTCTTCGAGGGTCGCGAACTGACCGGCATGCATGTACGGAGCGCGCAGTGCAATGTTGCGCAGGCTCGGTGTCTTGAAGGCCCCCTCCAAGGCCGGGTCGTCGGTGACCATGAAGCGAAGCTCCTGGCATGCGTCCGGCGTCGCGTCGCTGAAGGCGCCCAGACAGTTGAACTCGTCACGCTGCACCTTGAGCGTCGCGACGGCACGGCCACGGTCTGGACGCGCCGGGTCTCGAGGTGCCACGCCGGTGTTGTGGAAGTGCTGATCGGTGAGGAGCGGTCCGTTGTGGCATGTCGCGCACTGGCCCTTCCCGATGAACAGGCGCAGACCGTTGACCTCGTGCGGCGCAAGTGCTTGCTGTCCATCACGGTCTCCGCCAACGACGGCCCGGACATAGCGGTCGAAGCGCGACTCGACCGGCGTGAGGGTCCGTTCGTACGCCGCGATGGCCTTGCCCAGGTTCGCGAACACACGGTTGACGTCCTTGCGACGGCCCGGGTCCATGTTCTGCCAGGCGGTACGTTCGGTCTCGGTGCCCTGCGGCCCCGCATCGTCGGGCAAGCCCGTCAGGTCGGGCATCGGCCCGAACAGGGTCTCGTACTCGGCCCGGTAGTGGGTGCGCAGCACTTTCGCAATGCGCGTGCGGTTGCTGCCGTGCTCAACCGCATCCTCCATCGGCCCGAGTGCCTGTGACCACAGACTGTCCTTGCGCCCGTCCCAGAAGAACCAGGGGCTGTGCGCCGCCCCGGCGATGGGCATCGTCCGACGGGAACCCGTACCGACGCCCCGGCCCACCGGGAGGCCGTCCTGGAATTCGCGGTCGGGTGCGTGGCATGTGGCGCACGAGACCGCCTGGTTGCTCGAGAAGCGAACCTCCGCGAAGAGCCGCTTGCCGAGCAGCGCGGCAGCGGGAACGCCGTCCACTGCGTTGGACGGGTCGCGAGGCGGCGAGGGCAGCTTGTCCAAGGTCATCGACGCGAACACCGCCTTGTCCTCGGCCGTCCATACGTCGGCCCAGGTGAAACCGGTCAGCAAGGAAAGCGCAGACAGAAGAGCAAGGACTAGAGTCGACCCGAAGACCCAGTTCTTGCGTGCGCGGGAACGTGGGCCTGGAAGGCCAGGCGCTGCGAGATCCTCGGCAGGGCGTGGCATGCTCATCGCGTCACCGCCGGCGGGTCGATGACCGTGTTGAAGACGGCCGTGTCGGCGCCATCGGTGGCCTGGATGGCGAGCTTGATTTCCCACCAGCCTGTCATGCTGAACTTCATGCCCTCCATCAGGTACGTGCCCTCTGCGACTTCGCGGGTGACCTGCGGTCGTGTCGGGAGCCCGTGTCCGTGCTGCGGCATGCCGCCGTCCACGGCGATGCGGGCGTTGCGGACCGGCGCGCCGTCGGGCGAGCTCAGCTTGATTTGCCAGGCGTGCATCTGATTGACGGCGGGCCTTGCAGCCGGCGGATCCATCTGGACCACGTACCGGCCCTGCGTGCTGGCGTGGCGCAGCGAGAGGTCGAGGTCTTGCGGTGGGGTACCGCAGGCCGCGAGTGCGGTGGTCAGCAGGGCCATCGGGATGAGGTGTCGCGACATGGGTGTTTCTCCAAGTGATTTCGAGAGCGGGGAACGGCGGGCGAATCGGGGCATGCTGTGACTCCTCGAGCGAGCGGCTGTGTCGTTGAGGAAGAATTCTTCCCGGCGATGCCTGCCGGGGATTGAACAAAACGGCTGACCTGCAAGGAGGCGCATGTGTCGAACCTGAACCTTCACGGCCCAAGGGCGAGGTCACGCGAAGCGCGCAACCCGGTCAGGACCATCGTGGCGTCGGGCCGCATCCACTTCTGGCACTCGGGCAGCCTGTGGATCGGCTCAGGGCAGGGCCGCTCCGAGTGGCACGAACACCATGCACACCAGCTCGCGCTGGCCCTTGATGGCGAGTTCCGGTTCCGGGCCGAGAGGAACGCCGGCTGGACACGGTTCCAGGCCGTCATCGTTCCCTCTCACTGTCCGCACGAGTTCGAACTCGATGGCGCGACCGTGGCCCACCTCTTTGTTGAACCCGAAAGCATCGAGGGGCGGGCGTTGTCGCGCCAGTTCAGCGGACAGGGAATTTCGGCGCTGCCACAACCTACGGCGCGCGAATCCGCGGACCGGCTGCTCGACGCCTTCCGGGGAAATGCTGGTGCGGACGCGATGAGGGCCGTCGCGCGAGGTGCGGTCGTCTCACTGGCAGGGACGACCCGCAGCACCGCGACCGATCCGGCAGGCGACGCCAGGTTGGCACGCGCGCTGGTGTACATCCGGTCTCGGGTCCGCACGCCGGTGCCCCTGGCGGAGGCTGCGGCCGTGGCCGCACTCTCACCGAGTCGCTTCAGGCACCTGTTCGTCCAAGAGACCGGGACGTCGTTCCGTGCCTATCTCCTGTGGCTTCGCATCAACGCGGCCATCGAGGCGGCCATGGCGGGTGCTTCGTGGACCGAGGCGGCGCACGAGGCCGGATTCGCCGACTCGGCGCACCTGAGCCGTACGCACAAGAGAATGTTCGGTATCGAGCCGACGGCCATCCGCCACGAGTGAGCGGCAGACTCGCTGATCGTCGGTCACTTCGGCGAGTTGGTGCGCGGGAAGACCGCAGCGCGCCAGCCGTGCCGCTCAAACGGCTTCCATTGCCCTTCGGGCTGCGCCAGGCGCTCGGCCACTGCATAGAGTACGGCCGGGTGCACGGCCATGCCCACGTGGCTGCTGACGACCTCGATGCTCTCGGTGTGCCGCCCGCTCGGCTCGACGCTGTTCTGCCATGCGACGACACCGTCGCTGCGGCTGTAGATCGCGGTCGTGGGCACCTGCGGTGTCTGCGTGACCTGCTGCCGCCGCTGCGCATCGAAGGAGCTCTTGCCGCTGGCGAATTCGTAGATGCGCCAGGCATTGGTGGCGCGCGGGTGGCCGCGGACCGGACTGCCCAGCGTGATGACGCTGCGCACCGCGTCGGGCCGCTGCGCCGCCAGCAGACGCGCGTAGGCGCCGCCCAGGCTCTGGCCGAGCAGGCTCACTTTGCGGCCGCTCTGCGCGTGCAACCTGTCCAGGGTCGCGAGCATCGCTTCTTCGACACCCGGGCGCGGTCCGTAGTTGCGGCCAAGGCCCCAGCCGTGAACGTCGTAGCCGCGGCGCGCCAGGAAGTCGCGCAGCAGCCGCGTGGACACATCGCTCGCGATCAGGCCCGGCAGAACCAGTACCGGGTGGCCGTCGCCGCGCGGCGCGAGGCGCAGCCAGGGTAGCGCTGCGATGCCGGCTGCCAGCTCGCAGGGCGCGCGCAGCTCGAGCAATTGCAGCAGGCGCGAAGGTGGCGCGATGGGTGCGCTGCGGGTGCCGGAGGTGTTCACGCAGGTCTCCTGCCCTGTGTGGGGCGTGCTCTATCCAAGGTACTTGGAGCGAAGGTAGTTGAGGTAGCCGCGCGCTTCCCCGACGACATACGGCGCAAGAAAAGTCAGCGTGTAGTACGCCGCGAGTGCGGGCTCGGCGTGCGGTTGGCTGCCGCGCTTGGGCGTCAGCCGCTTGAACGTGAACCAGCAGGTCGTGGCGAATACGATCTGCAGCGCGAGCATCTCGACCTCCTCGTCGTTCGCTTCGATCACGCCCGCGTCCTTCAGTCCGGCGCACAGGCCTTTCGATGCGAGCAGGCAGCGGGCCGTCAGCGCCTGGGCGCGCGCCTCGAGCTCGGGATACTCGTTGAGCAGGTGGCCGACATCGCGGTAGATGAAGCGATACTCGTTGATCGCTTCGAAGGCGAGGTGCAGCGAGAGCCACGCGTCGTCGAGCGCGTCGACGGCCGCCGCCGCGTCCATGCACGCGGACAGCCGCTCTTCGAAGCGGCGGAACAAGCTTCCAACGATCAACTGCTTGGCCTTGAAGTGGTAGTGCAGATTGCCGGGGCTGATGCCCAGTTCGGCGGCAATGCGGTGCGTGGAGCCGGCGGCCAGTCCATCCTCGTTGAAGAGCGCGAGGCTGGCCTCGAGGATGCGGTCACGCGTTCGCGTCGCGGCCAACGTCATGCGCCCGTCCTGCAACGAACTCGATGCGGGTGCGCCATGCATCAACGCTTACGCTGCGCCGCCTTCAGGCTGCGCAGCTCGGCCTTCAGCGCGGCCACTTCTTCGGCCATCGCCCGCAGCGCCTCGATCGAGGGCATGCCCATGCGTTCGAGCGCATTTGCCACGCGCTCGTCGAACACGGCCTCGAACTTGCGCAGGCCGAAGGCTTCCTGGGCGGCCTTCTTGATTGCAGCATCGCGCTTGACGAGCCCCGACCAGGCCTGCCCGGGCTCGATGCCGAGGAGCACCTCGAACACACGGCTCTGGCGTTGCACCACCTCGTCGCGTGCGTCGCCCAGCGCCTTCAGGCCGGCGCGCAGCAGATTCGGCTGCGCGGCTTCAGTGACGGCTTCGACGATGGGTGCCGCGGCAGGCGCGGCGTCTCGCTTGCGCACCGGCGCGCGCGCGCCGGCGCGCTTGGCCGGTGCCGCGGGCCGGGCGGCGGGGCGTTTCGTCTTGGTGACCATGGTGGCTTTCCTTCGCTCACATGATGCCGGACATGACGGCCCAGATGAACAAAGGCCTTCGCGCTGCGAAGGCCCTGCACTCACCGAAGTGAAGGCAGATCAGCTGCGGGCCTTGGCGCGGCGCACGGTCTTCTTCACCGCGCGCTTGGCGGTGGTGGCCACCTCGGCCTCTGCGCCGGTGAGACGCGCCGACAGGCGCTTCGTGCCCTCGACCGCGCGGTTCGCGATCTCGAGCGACACGTGCGCGACCGGCATCGTCAGGCTGCCGACGGTCGTGAGGGCGGTGGTGTCGAACGCGGCCTCGACGCGCTCGGTGGTCGCGGCGATGCGCTGGATGCCGCCGTTGATGCCACCGGCCAGGCGGTTGATGGCCTGCTCGGCGCGATCGTACCCCGTCGTGATGCCGCCTTCGACGAGACCGGCGAATTGCTGCTGCACGTCGATCAGGCTGGCCTTGACGGCGTCGTTCACCAGCGGCAGCGAGCGGCTGTTCAGGAACGCGGCGTAGCGCGTGTTCGCGCCGCTGATGAGCCGTTGTGCGCCGGTGCGATAGGTGCCGACGATGAGCTTGCCGATCTGGCTGTACTGGCCGACCACGTGCGTGGCGACCGAGCTGAGGGTTTGCGTGGACATGTGAGGATCTCCGTGGATGTTGATGAAGGAATCATCTGCGACAAGGCCTAGGGCCCGAAAGCTAGAAGCTCGCGATACTTAGTACGACTGGCCTAACGGAAGACCAACCTTCAGTGAGTGCGCTGGGCCGTGGTTGCGGGAGTGCGCGTCCGCCTGGCAGGTGCCGTCGCCGCCGGCACCTTCGCCTGTGACACCGCGATCGGCGCGAGCCGCTGCAAATCGCGCAGCGACGACTGCAAGTGCTGTACGAGCTCATGCACTTCGGGCTGCGACAACACGCGGCGGCACGCGGTGATGCCGAACTCCATCTCTCCGGCATAACTCTGCACGGTGATGTTCAGGCCGACGCCGTGGTACGGGATCGACACCGGGTAGTAGCGCGCCATGCGCGCCCCGGCCATGTACAGCGCAACCGCGGGACCCGGCACATTCGAGATCGCCACGTTGGCCAGCGCGGGCAAGCGGGTGGCCAGGTTGGATCGCCCGTACAGCGATGCCATGCCTGTCATGAACCACGGCGAGCCTGCGATCGGCAGGTCGGTGCCGAGTATCGATTTCAGGCCGCCGATCAACTCCTTCGACGCCTCCGACGATTCGCGGATCGCGTTGAAGCGCTTGGCCGGGTCGGCGAGGTCGGTGGCGAGGTCCACGCGAATCGCCGAGACCTGGTTGTTGTTCGAGTCGTCGTCGGCCTCACGCAGGCTCACCGGCACTATCGCGATCAACGACTTCTGCGGCAGCAGGTCGCGCTCGTCGAGGAACTTGCGCAGCGCGCCGCTGCACATCGCCATCACCACGTCGTTGAGGGTGCCACCCATCTGCTTGCCGAGCGTCTTGAGCTCGGCCAGAGGCACCGACAGAGTGCCGAACGAACGCTGGTTGGTGATCGAGGCGTTGAAGATCGTCTTCGGCGCGAACTTCAGGCCGAGGCTGCGCTTGCGCGGGGCCTGCCGGCGCATCGTGACGAACTGCTTGGCAGTGCCGACGATCGCCTGGGCCGCCTGCGGCAGCATCTTGCCGAGCTTCACGTATTGCGCCGCCGTGTTCGAGATGCCGGCCTGCAGGAGCTCGGCCACGCCCAGCTGGTAGGCGTTGCCAGGGCGCGTCGGCCGCGGCGGACGCACCTCCCGTGCCTGTGGCGTCACGTCGTACAGCACCTTGGCGATCTCGATCCCTGCCTTGCCATCGACGCCGCTGTGATGGGCCTTCGAGTAGAAGGCGACCTGGCCGTTGGCCAGCCCGTCGATGACGTAAACCTCCCACAACGGGCGGCTGCGGTCGAGCAGGCTCGAATGCAGCCGCGCCACCAGCACCTCGAGCTGCGCCATCGTGCCGGGCTTGCGCAGCGTGACGCTGCGCACGTGGTAGTCCAGGTCGATGTCGTCGTCGTCGATCCACACCGGGTCGGCCAGCTCGAAGGGCATCTGCGCGAGCTTGCGGCGAAACAACCGTGCCAGATGCAGCCGCCTGGCCAACTGCGCCTTCACGTCGTCGTAGTAGTCGCCCTGGTAGCCCTCGGGCAAGTCGAACAGCATCAGGCTGCCCACATGCATCGGCGTCTCCGGCGTTTCCAGGTGCAGGAACGATGCGTCCATGCTGCTCAAGTGGTCCATGCGCTTGTCTCCGTCGTGTGTTGCGTTGGACCTAGGCCTGTGCGTTCTTCGGCGCCTTTGCCGAGCGCACCGCCAGCAGCAGGATGACGCCCGACAGCACATACAGCGCCATCACCAGCACCATGCTGTAGACCGGGCTGCCGGTTTTCGCATTGATCGCACCGGTGACGGCCGGGCTGACCGCCGCACCCAGGTTGCCGAGGCTGCTGATGAGCGCGATGCCGGCGGCGGCGCCCACCTTCGACAAGTATTCGGTGGTGATGGTGAAGAACAGCGGCGTTGCCGCGGCGATGCCGACCACCGCCAGCGACAAGGCAGCCAGCGAGGCCCCGAGGTTTCCTTGCGTCAGCGTGGTGATCCCCAGACCGATCGCTGCGATCGCCACGCTGGCGGCGAAGTGCCAGCGGCGCTCGCCGTGCTTGTCGGAGTTGCGGCCGATCAGGATCATGCCGAACACGCCGATCAGGCTCGGCAACGCCGAGTACAGGCCGATCTGCATC
>Ga0075366_10000187_pt1 | contig 27351 bp, 32 predicted proteins | sample EndMethybrTD3031_FD_72351 | JGI IMG/M metagenome (GOLD analysis project Ga0075366, IMG submission 72351) | Populus endosphere microbial communities from Tennessee, USA - Endosphere MetaG P. TD hybrid TD303-1 | ecosystem: Host-associated > Plants > Roots > Endosphere | place: USA: Tennessee...
CATCGAGACTGCCAGCAGCAGCGCGAGGAAAATACCGCTCCAGATGAGCAGGCTGCGCATCCAGGGGTTGCCATTCGGCTGCGGGTCGTCGTTCATGAGCGGAGGGTCCGTCCTTTCGCCAGCCAATGTAGGGCGGCGAGGCTGAATGGCAAGTTACGGCAGCGCAGGAAAACAACGCCGCAGCGAATTGGATGGCGTAAAGCAGGGGCCTTTCGCTATGGGACCTGCCAAATGCGCGGAGTGACAGGCAAGTGACGCAGGCGGGCTCAAGAATCCATCCAGTCTATGCAGACATGCAGCAGACGATTTTCGATGTCATGTCCGGCCTCGCGCGCGAACTGGGAGCGATCAACCTTGGGCAGGGTTTTCCGGACGATTCGGGGCCGCCCACGCTGATTGAGGCAGCGGCGCGCGCGCTGCGCGAAAAGTCCAACCAGTATCCTCCCATTGGCGGGCTTGCCGAACTGCGTGATGCGGTCGCGGGCTTCTACAATCGCCGCCAAGGACTCGGCCTGACGCGCGACAATGTCATCATCACGTCAGGCGCAACCGAAGCCATTGCCGATGCAGTGCTGGCTCTGGTGGGGCCAGGCGATGAAGTGATCCTGTTTCAGCCCGCGTACGATGCCTATGCTCCAATGGTCCGCCGCGCGGGCGGGGTGCCTGTGTCCGTGCCGCTCTCCCCGCCACACTGGCGCTACCCCGCCGACGATCTCGCCGCGGCGATCACGCCCCGCACCCGGCTGGTCATGCTGAACGATCCGCTCAACCCCGCGGGCACGGCCGCGAGCGAGGAAGAACTTGCCATGCTGGCGCAGCTCTGCGTGCGGCATGGTCTCACCGTCATCAGCGACGAGGTGTGGGAGGACGTGCGCTTCGATGGCTCGCCTCACCGCTCGCTGCTGAGCTTTCCCGGCATGGAAAGCCGGGTGGTCAAAATCGGCTCGGCGGGAAAGATATTCGGGCTGACGGGATGGAAAGTCGGCTGGATGGTCGCCGATCCGGCATTGGCGGCGGGACTATTCCGCGCCCATCAGTTTGTTACCGCCACCACAGCGCCCGCGTTGCAATGGGCCGTGGCCGAAGGGCTGGCTCTGGATCAGGCGTGGTTCGATGATCGCACTGCGCTGTGGGCTGCCTCGCGCGAGCGCCTGCGCGCCGGGCTGGAGCTTGCGGGTTACCGCGTGCTGCCAAACAGCGCGACATGGTTCCTCTGCGTTGATCTGGAAGCTTCGGGTATTGCGCTCAGTGACCGCGAGTTCAGTGAGCGTCTGGTGCGCGAGGCGGGCGTCGCCTCGATCCCGGTCTCCGCGCTGTTTGAAGGTGACGCGCCCAAAGGCATCGTGCGCTTCTGCTTTACCAAACCTGATGCAATGCTCGACGACGCGATTGCCAGGCTTTCGGCATTTCGCGAAAGCCTGGCCTGAGGTTCACAGAACTGCGTCGATGTCCGCCGCACTGTGGCGATGGGCGACGCGGCCTTCGCCGGGCCGGTTGACCAGCAGCCCGCGCTGCACCGGAACACGCGCCTTGATCGCGCGCACCCAGCGATCGACGTTTTTGTAACTCGGAATATCGAGAAACTGGGTGCCGCCGCCATAAGCGTTCTCGCTGTGAAAGAAGTGCAGCCAGGTGAAGTTGGCCATGTCGGCAATTGAATAGCTGTCCCCGGCAAACCATTCGCTTTCAGCGAGGCGCCGGTCGGCAACGTCGAAAATGCGCTTGGTTTCCATGGCGTAGCGGTCAATCGCATATTCGATCTTGACCGGGGCGCCCATGTAGAAGTGGCCGAATCCGCCGCCCATCGATGGCGCGTTCGACATTTGCCAGAACAGCCATGAAAGGCACTCGGCGCGCGCCTTGCCGGATGTGGGCATGAAGGCGCCGAATTTCTCCGCGAGGTAGACCAACATCGCGCCCGATTCGAACAAGTGGATGTCCTCAGGGCCCGAGCAATCGACCAAAGCGGGAATTTTCGAATTGGGATTTATCGCGACAAAGCCCGATCCGAACTGTTCGCCTTCCATGATGTTGATCATCCAGGCATCGTATTCGGCATCGCCATGCCCGGCGGCCAGCAGTTCCTCGAACATAACGGTCACTTTCTGACCGTTCGGGGATCCGAGCGAATAGAGCTGAAAGGGGTGTTGCCCGCGCGGCAACGGGCGTTCGTGCGTCGCGCCCGAGATCGGCCGGTTCATGCCGCCAAATGGCGCGTCGGGATTCTTTTTCCACTGCCAGACGGGCGGTGGCACATAGCTCTCAGTCACCCTTTGCTCCCTTGCTGATGCCAACTATCAATTTGGCGGCATCTTTAATGCAAGGGCTCCGCATGTCGAGCGGGCAAAGGCGGCGTGCTATTTCATTGCGTACTGGCCGGGCATCGCGCGAAAATTGTCGCGGGCGAATGCCTTGGCGGCAGTGGCGGTCTTGAACAGATCGTCCTGCAGTTCGGAAGTGACGATCGGGTAGCCTTGCGAATTGAATCGCGTGTCACGCACGGTCAGGCGAAAATTGCCGGCTTCGTCCTTGTTGATCAGGAACGGGCGCAGAGTTGCATCCGACATGGCATGCTCCTTGAAGAAGTGGAAAGAGAGCCGGGCGAGGTGCCGGGGCGGCACCTCGCCCGATGCCGAAATCAGGCTGCCTGAAGGTTGACGGCCGAGGTCTTGCCGCGGTTGTCTGTCTCCAGCTCATAGGACACGCGCTGGTCCTTCTGCAGCGTGCTCATGCCGGCGCGTTCCACGGCCGAAATGTGCACGAAAGCATCATCGCCGCCCGTTTCGGGAGCGATAAAGCCAAAGCCTTTGGTTTCGTTGAAAAATTTGACTGTTCCGGTAATCATGATGATGATCCTTTATCCGAATGTGTAGCGGGCATCCGCAAGGATTGCGGATCCCGGCTTCGTGAGGCGATTGTGGGGATAAAGGAGGCGCCGAAGCGGCCGATCATCCGTCGAATGCGACGTCAGCCCGGAGAATGTAGCACAGCTCGGGCAAAACCCCGCACGAATTCGTGCTGCCGGCAGACTCCTACCGCTAAGCCTTGCCCGCGAACAGGGTTGCGACCTTCAGTCGAGCCGCATCACCCAACCATGCGTATCCGCCGCCTCGCCGCGCTGGATGGCGACCAGTTTCGCCTTCAGCCGGCCGGTCAGCTGGCCGGGGCCGCCCGAGCCGACAGTGAATTCGCGGTCGCGTCCGGCGACTTTGCCGACCGGCGTGACGACTGCTGCCGTGCCGCAGGCGAATGTCTCGACCAACTGGCCCGAAGCGGAATCGTCGCGCCATTGATCGATGCTGTAACGTTCCTCGCGAACGGTCAGCCCTTCCTCGCGGGCAAGTTGCATGATCGAGTCGCGCGTAATGCCGGGCAGGATCGTGCCCGAAAGTGGCGGTGTGATCAGGCTGCCGTCGGCCATGACGAAATAGAGATTCATGCCGCCCAGTTCCTCGATCCATTTGTGCTCCTCGGCATCGAGGAACACGACCTGATCGTGGCCGCGCGCCAGCGCCTCGGCCTGTGGCACGAGGCTGGCAGCATAGTTGCCGCCGCATTTGGCCGCGCCCGTGCCGCCCGGCGCGGCGCGGGTATAGTCCGACACCCAGATCGAGACAGCAGGCGAGCCGGACTTGAAATAGTTGCCGGCCGGGCTGGCGATGACGAGATACTTGTATTGCTTGGCCGGGCGCACGCCGAGGAACGCCTCGGTGGCAATCATGAACGGGCGCAGGTAAAGCGAGCCGCCTTCGACCGTCGGGAACCAATCTCGATCCGCTGCGACCAGTTGGCGGATCGATTCGAGGAACAGGTTCTCAGGCAAGGCAGGCATTGCCAGACGCTCCGCCGAGGCATTGAAGCGGGCGGCATTTGCCTGGGGGCGGAACAGGGCAATGCCGCCGTCGGTCTGGACATAGGCCTTGAGGCCCTCGAAGATTTCCTGCGCATAGTGCAGCACGGCGGCAGCGGGATCGAGCGGGATCGGCTGGCGCGGACCGACAGTGGCATTGTGCCATCCGAGTTCTTCGTTCCAGTCGATCGAGGCCATGTGATCGGAAAAATGGGTTCCGAACCCCGGACTGGCGAGCACTTCAGTGCGCGTGTCGGGATCAGTGGGCGCGGGATGGGGCAGGCGCGAAAACTGCAGGTTTGCATCGGCGGTTGTCGCCATGGTCCAGAATTCCCTCATTGTGCCCAGCGGCTCTTGAACAATTATTACGTGAACGGCAATTGCCAAGACATAAACGGCAAGTGCAATTTGTGCATCTCCGCTTAGGTGGAATCACGCCGGGATGGAAGAGGGTGGCGTCGGCGAAAAATGAAAAGGGCCGCGCGGGGCAATTCCACATGGCCCCCAATTGCCCTGCCGAAAATGAGAAGGGCCGCGCGGGGCAATCCCGCATGGCCCCCAATCGCCCTGCCGAAAATGAGAAGGGCCGCGCGGGGCAATCCCGCACGGCCCTTCGCATGGTCAGCGGCAGGAAGCGCCGCTCACGAAGCCTCTATCGCTTAGGAGATGCTCAGCGATAATGCTCCGCGTTGCGGATATCCGACCTCTGTGCTGAACCATGAGACATCGGATCACCTCCTTTCGCGCTGTTGAGCCAAGTGCCGTTTCGGATTGCTGCCCGTCCGGCTAATCAGATATGTGAATCAAACACGCGCGCACAACAAGTCTTGCATGATTTTTTTTTGGCGTCAGAATCAAAGCTTCGGTCTGTTGCGGCAGGGCTTTTCCACTGCCAAATCACGTTCTGGCCGCCCTAGCGGCAATCCTCGATCACCCGGCTCACTTCCGGCCAGCTCGGCACGTAAAGCGTGGGCAATCCCGCAGTCTCGATCGCAAAGCGCCCACGGCTGAAAGCCATGGCATCGAGCAGGCTGTCGCGCACCTGGAAGGTGAGGGCGATCGACGGCGGCGGGCCGGCCACTGGCTGGCCAGTCAGCGTCTGGCGGGCATTTGACGTGATGATTGTCATCGGCACGGCGCCATCTGCGTTGCCGGGCCGGGTCAGGGTGACTGAGCCGACACTGCGGTTGCAACTGAGCACGAGCGTATTGTTCCCAAAGCGCGCAACCGAACTGCCGCCTTCCATGCCCCAGCGCCAGGTGCCCGGCGTGATCGGCATGTCGCGCCAGTCAGTGGCGCGCGGCGGCGGCGAAGGCGGGATCGGGCGCTGAGTGGGCGTCGGCCTGGGCGTGGGCGAAGGCGGCGCTTCGCGCTGGCCCGAGCAAGCAGCAAGTGTTGCCGCCAATGTGATGAGCAGGACGAGACCGGTCTGGCGCAGGGCGCGATTTGCCTTCATCGTTTCCCTATGGGATGAGGCGCCAGTTCCGGCAACCCCCACCAAGGCAGTGAGCAACACGCAAAGCAAACGTTCCGCCGCGAAACTGCGGCTAGACCAGCTACTGGTCGCCCGCGGCCTCGCCGAGAGCCGCGCGCGCGCGCAGGCGCTTGTCTTGGCGGGGCTGGTCTATTCGGGCGAAACCAAGCTGGCCAAGGCTGGGCAGATGCTGGCCGAGGATGCGCCGGTCGATGTGCGCGGGCGGGATCATCCGTGGGTATCTCGCGGGGGGATCAAGCTGGCGCATGCATTGAGCCACTTTGGGCTTGATCCGGCCGGGGCAGTGGCCATGGACATCGGCAGTTCGACCGGCGGCTTCACCGACGTTCTGCTTGCGCACGGCGCGCAGCATGTCTTTGCGGTCGACTCCGGCACCAACCAGCTCGCCTGGAAGCTGCGGCAGGATCCCCGCGTGACGGTGCTGGAAAAGACCAGCGCGCGCATTTTGACGCCGGCGCAGATTGATCGGCCCTGTAATTGGGTGGTCTGCGATGCCAGCTTTATCGGGCTTGCCAAGGTTCTCCAGGTGCCGCTGCGGCTGGCTGCGCCCCAGTGCCAGCTGGTCGCCCTGATCAAGCCGCAGTTCGAGGCTGGCCGCGAGGAAGTGGGCAAGGGCGGCGTGGTGCGCGATGCCGCCGTGCACGAGCGGGTCTGCGCCGAAGTGCGCGAATGGCTGGAAGGCGCAGGCTGGAAAGTGCAAGGAACTGTCCCAAGTCCGATCACCGGGCCTGAAGGAAACGTGGAATTCCTGATTGCCGCGTGGCGGGATGGCGGGCATTAGCAGCATTGCAACCTTGCTGCGTGCTGGTCAAAAGTCGCGGCATGGACAGATCGTTCGATTCGAAGGTCGCCTGAAGTCATGACCGAGCTTGCTTCTTCGGGACAATTACGCGCCGGCTTTGTGCGCTGGGCACTGGTGACTGTGCCGGGCATTGTCCTTTTGGGTTTTATTTCTGGAATGATGGCTGGCAGCGGGCCGGGCAATGCCTGGTTCGACAGTCTCGTCAAACCATCGCTTTATCCGCCCCCGCAAGTCTTCGGCATTGTCTGGACAGTGCTTTACATCCTGATGGGCGTGGCTTTCGCCATGATCCTCTCCGCGCGCGGCGCCTGGTGGCGCGGCCGCGCGGCGATCGCCTTCCTGTTCCAGCTGATACTCAATCTTGCCTGGACGCCCGTGTTCTTCGCGCAGCACCAGATCACTGCCGCGCTGGTGCTGATCGTAGTGCTCGATCTGGCAGTAATCCTGACCATCTGGCTGTTCCACCGCGTTCGCCCGGTTGCCGCATGGCTGATGCTTCCCTACCTGGCGTGGATTCTGTTTGCCACCGCGCTCAACTGGCAGTTCCTCCAGGCCAACCCGCAGGCCGACGGGCAGCAGGTCTCCGGCGCGGCGCAGCGCTTCGAACTCTAGGATTTACCTATGCAAAGTGAAAACCCGCTGATCGCCGATTTCGTCAAACTGGCCAATGCCGCCGCCGGCACGCTGGCCGGCGTTGGCCGCGAGGCGCGCGATGGCGCGCGGGAGCGGATGCGCGAAGCGGTTGCCGGGCTCGACTTCGTCAGCCGTGAGGAATTCAATGCAGTGAAAGCCATGGCCGCCAAGGCGCGGGAAGAGGCCGACGCCCTGACGGCGAGGGTCGCGGCGCTTGAAAAGGCGATTGCGGGCAAAACCGGGAAATAACCCACCTCGCGCGATTGCCCTTGGCCAGCGTCCCGATTATCCGCTTCCCATGCCAGACACGACTACCGTCCAGCGCGATCCCTTGATCTGGTGCGGCGCAATCGCGCTCGGCTTCCTGGCGCTTGTCTGGCACCGGCTGGGCGTGCCATCGAAGATGTTTTTCGATGAGATTCATTATGTCCCGGCAGCGCGCAAGCTGCTGGAGATGCAATCCGCCAATCCCGAACATCCGCTTTTCGCCAAGGAAGTGATTGCCGCTTCGATTGCCATGTTCGGCGATCAGCCCGTGGCGTGGCGGCTGCCTTCGGCGCTGTTTGGCACGGCTGGCCTGTTCGCCTTTGGCCGCGCAGTCTGGTGGCTGACGCGCAGGCGCTTTGCCACGCTGGCGGCAATGGGCCTGCTCGTCACCAGCTTCGCCTGGTTCATCCAGAGCCGCATCGCCATGCTCGACATGGTGATGGCTGGGCTGGCCATGCTGGCGCTGTGGCAGGCCACACTGGCATTCGACCGGCCGCTGAGGCGCGCGCGCTGGCACCTGGCATTGGCCGGGCTGCTGTTCGGGCTGTCACTGGGCGCGAAATGGAGCGTGGCGCCTGCGGCGATGTTGCCGGGGCTCGCCTTTCTCGCGCTGCGGCTGCGCGATCATGGTCGGCGCGCACTTGTCGAACATGGCACGCGGCCCATTGAAGGCATGTCGATCTGGGAAGCGGGGCTGTGGCTCGGCACTCTGCCGCTGGCGGTCTACTGGCTCACATATTTGCCGACGTTCTTTTATGCCTACAATCCGACCGATCCGCTCTCGCCGATTGCCTGGCATCGCTACATGCTGCAGCTGCAGGACAGCGTCACCAAGCTGCATCCCTACCGCAGCATCTGGCCTGACTGGATGGTCAACTGGCGGGCGGTCTGGTATCTTTATGAGAACATCGACGGTGCCCAGCGCGGGGTTCTGCTGATTGGCAATCCGTTCACGATGCTGGCCGGTCTGCCGGCGCTGGTGTGGTGCCTGTGGGCGGGCATCTGGCGGCAGCGCAACGATGCGCTGGTCCTCGCCGCGCTCTATCTGGCTGCGATGGCCTTGTGGATCCTCAGCAACAAGCCGATTCAGTTCTATTACCATTACTTGCTGCCCGGCACGTTCCTGATGGGCTGCCTCGCGCTCGCGCTCGATGCCCTGTGGGAGCGGGGCGGCGCGCGGCGCTGGCTGAGCGGCAGTGCGCTGGTGCTGGCGGGCGGAATGTTCATCTATTTCTACCCGATCCTTTCAGCCGCCAAGCTGCATCACGGGCGCGAGAGCTATGTCCAGTGGATGTGGCTGAGAAGCTGGCGCTGAAGGCTTGCTGTAAAGGGCCTGCTTCAGTCGATCCGCAAGCGGATGCAGGCAGGCACGCCTCCCGGGGGGAATGCGCCAAATCCCGGCATTGCCGAACTATCGGCCTGGGTGCAGACCGGGCCGCGCTTTTCCAGCAGGCCAGACGGGACGATGCCGCGCGTGAGGGCGAGCACTGTAAGCGCGAGCAGCAGGGCAGCGCCCAGCCCGATCCGCAGGTTCCTGATCGACTGATCCATGCCGCCGGTGTGCGCGGTAATGGTTGAGGCGGGGTGACGGCCTGGGGTTGGCAAACATGGTTGACGCGCTAAGCATGGGCTGCGCGAATGCAACAGGCGGCAAGGAGCTTCGGCCATGAACGACGATATTCCCAAGGACCTTTCGGGCGTTCCCCCACAGATGATCCCGGCGCGGCCTGCTTCGGGTGCTTCGGACCAGACTTCCGCACCGCCGCCGCAGCCGCCCCGATCCGACGTGCCGCCGCCGGTTTCCTCCAGCTTCGACTTCAACCAGCCGACGGTGATCAGCCTCATTTACCTGTCCGGCTTCCTCCTCGGCATCACCTGGATAGTCGGGGTGGTGCTGGCGTACATCTGGAAGAGCGAGCCCAAGGCGGCATGGGAGGCAAGCCACTATGACTATCATATCCGCACATTCTGGATCGGCTTTCTCGGCACGATCATCAGCGTGATCCTGATGATCGTACTCATCGGATTCCTGCTGTGGGCGGCCGTCGCCGTGCTGGTCGTGGTGCGCTGCGTGTTCAGCCTGATCAATGCGCAGAAGCAGGAGCCGATGCCCAATCCGGATACGTGGCTGGCATGATCGCACCGGCCTCAACTCCCTTCACAGTGGACATCACCTGATGGACTTTTTCGGGATCGAATTTTTCGCAGGGCTGGCAGCCGGGCTGCTCATTGGCTTCCTGCTGCGATCGCGCGGCGGACGTCAGGACCTGACCGGCGTGCCCACCAGCCTGGCCGCGAACATGCCGCGTTCGCCCCAGGGCACATCGCCCGGTTCGATGCCACCGCCCCCACCAGCCACCACCGGCCAAACCCTGTCGCCAGGCAGCCTGCTCAAGGTCGGCGCGGCGCTGGCAGCAGGCAACAAGATCGAGGCAATCAAGCTGCTGCGCGAGGCGAGTGGGCTGGGCCTGAAGGAAGCGAAAGACGCGGTCGAGCGGATGGAACGAAAGTAAAACGCGACAATTGCGGCGGGATGTGCTAGATGCCTGGCATCGCCCGCATCGGCTTCCCGTAAGCGCGCGCGACTGAGAGACCCGCCGCGCTCCCGCTTACGATCCGGAGCAGCCGCCATGGACCTCAACGAACTACACTTCCGCCACCAGATCGCGCTGATGCGCGCTGGCAGAACCAGCAGCAGCGGTGAACGCGATCGTCAGGTGCTGGCGGCGGACGGTTTTGCCAGCCGCATCGGCCTCATCCAGAAGCGCGGCGGCGCGCTGGCCGCTCCGCTGCCTACCGCCCCGTTCGCGAGGATCGCCGCATGAGCCGGGCCATGAATGTCAGCCTCGGCGAGACCGAAGTCACCGCCTTGTGCAAATCGGCCGGAGTCGCGATCAGCGCCATCGAAGTGCTGCCGTCGGGCGGCACGCATCTTGTCTGCATCACGGGCGAAGGCGCCGAGGAAATGCGGCACAAGATGCGCAAGCACGTCATCGAAGGCCGCGTGCGCCGCTTTGCGTTCTATAATCCGCGCAAGCCCTGGTAATGCACTAGAGCCAGATGGCTCTAGACCTTTTGGCCGATGGCGATGCCCTTCACCGAAGGGTTGGAAGCATTGGGCTTCTTGGGTTTTTCCGCCTTGGGTTTGCGGGCTTCCTTGTTCGTCTTTTTCTGGCTCTTGGCCATGACTGTTCCTTCAGGGGCAAGTGCCCCGGGGGCAGGCTAGGCTTGGCTGAAGGCAATAGCGAGGGAATAAGCGGAATTGATCCGGATTGGCGGCGATCCGCTCAAATCCCACCGATCTATCCGCCCATGCGCCGCATTTTGCCTGAATGGGCAAGGTTCGCATCCACCGGGGAGGCGTGGCCCACTGGCGGCGTGTCTGCGTCCAGCATGCCCGGCTGCGCTGCTAAAGTCCGGTTTTGTTGGCCGAGGCGGATCACAGCCGGGGCCTCGTGCAACCAGGCATCGGCGGCATCGTCATCCATATCCCACAGCGGCGCCCGCATGAATTCGCGCGCGACAAAGACCGCCATCAGGCACCAGATTCCGACGAGGATGACAGAAATCGACATGAGTTCCCCTTCACCTTGCGACAACCACCGGGGTTGAGGGCAAAGTTCCTCGGGACCAAGAACGACAATTTCCGTTTTGGATTAATAGCGCGGCGCACGCCGGGTTTGTCTGGGGCCGCGCGGCGCAGCGCGGCCTAGCCGAAGATCTGCGCCGCGTTTGCCCGCAGCGCCGCCGCCATCTGCTCAGCTCCGGCCTCGGCCATGGCGGTGTTGCAGACTTGATAGGCGACATAGGGCTGCGCGCCGCTGTGCGCGAGGCAATCGAGGAATGTCGCGGTGTCGAAATTGCCGTCATCGGGCAGGGGCCGCTGGGTGACGCACTGGCGCAGGTAGGCCTCGCTGGTGGTCGTCACTTCGGCGGGGGTGCCGGTGGGCTGGACATAGGAGATGTGCTGGCCGGGGATGCTGCGCAGCAAGTCCGGGTCCGGCCCGCCGGGCTGGCGCTGCCAGTGCATCCAGTCAAGGCAGATGCCGCCGTTCGCCGCGCCGCTCGCCTGCACGATCTGCCAGGCCGTGGAGAGATCGGGAACGGCGTAGAGCGGGATGAATTCGAGGCTGACTTTCAGCCCATGCGCCCCCGCCCGCTCGCAAAGCGCGGCAAAGCCTTCGGCGGCACGGGGCATGTCGATGGTCTGCGCCATGCAGGCGGCATGCAGCACGCCCGCGCCGATCGTGCTGGCCGTGTCCAGCATTTCGCCGGCATCGCGAAGCGCGCCTTCCGGCCCCTCGCACCAGTTCATCGAGCTTTCGAGCGCCCCGGCGAACAGGCCCTCGTCGTCCAGCAGCTGCCGCAAGCCTTTCGCGCCAATGCTCGCCGCCCAGTTGCGCTGGAAGACAAGGCTGGGAAACCCCGCCGCCGCCGCAATCCGCACCATCCGGGCAACATCGTCGCGCTCGTGATAATAGGGCGCGGGATGGAGCGTGGAGAGGCACAGGCCGACGCTGTCCGGGGTGATCGCTCTGGGGGGCATGGCATTCTCCTCGGGCTTATTTTCTGGCTTATCGAGGAGCAGGGTAACGCGTGTTTAGGGCGAATGCACCTGTCAGCTTGCTCCACGGCCAATTGACCGAGTCCGATGCACTCAGCCGCCCAGCATCCAGCCGAAGGCTGCGACCAGGCCCAGAATCTGCAACACGGCGATCGAATGGAAATTGCTGGAAAAGGGTTGCTTGCGCGTCTTGTGGCGAAACAGCGCGCGGCCGGCATAGGCGCCGGGCGTGCCGCCGAGCAGGGTGAGCAACAGCAAGGTGCTCTCCTGCACCCGCCAATGCCCCCCTTCGGCCTTGATCTTGTCGATGCCGAATGCGGCGAAGGCGCAGAAATTCATCGCGATCAGCGCAGTGATGACGTTGGCAGGGGTGAGAAGGTTCATGATGAGGGAGTTCATTTGGCACGCCAACTAGCGAGGATTGCTATGCAATTGGTAAAGCTGCGGAGCGGAAGCGCTGGGGGTTAAGTAAACTGTCACAGTAACGTGGAGTTTGGGGGTTGTTGCACCTGTCACCATGATCTGCGTAATTCCGTAATTCACCGTAATTCGCGTAATACCCCTGTCACCGTAATATCCGTAATACCAATTCTAACGTACGCATGACAGCGCCATAATTTGTAAATCATCTACCCACGTTAAAAAAATAGATTTTGAATTTGGCAACAAAAAATTAGCTATCTTATACGGGCACAAATTCATATCCGCATCGTAAAATCCCGCCGATAATAGTTTATCTCGGCAGTCAGTTCTTCTATGGGCAAAGTAATTTCTGGCCAATAGCAAATCCGGTATCGGCGAGGTTGAAACACCGATTGCCGCTGTAATGTTAGCTGAAAACGGCGGGCGTAGTATTGACAGCGCTTGGATACACTCTCGAGCATTATACCATTTTGGCTCATGACCTCTTCGGTTGCAAATTGCAGATAATGCTGCCGATTCGGACATGGGCGAGGGGTTAATGATCTGATTTCCGCTTAAATCCTTTGCCCGCCCAGTGGCCAAATCTAAAACAATGGTGCGGCAAAATTTACCCCACAAATCCAGCAAATCTATTATCAAATACGCACATTGAAGTTGATGTTCACGGCTGGAATCCGCTAACCAATTTGAAGGTCGTGCAGGCGCCGGCAACTGCGAGGCCATATTTAAGGCCTTACTGCAAAACTGCCTGACGGCAAGAGATGACATTCAGGCCTCTGAAACCGCATCCAAATAATAAATAAATCTTATCCTGCGACTGGAAATTCTTTGGGTCGATGAACGAGAGTAATTCCAAAAAGTGCCAAGATCGTCCGGTTCATCGTCCAGCTCAATAACCTCCGATAGGCGTGATAGATTTTCGATTATTTCATCAATGTCAAGAAATGCTGTTCTATTTCTAAATTCATCGTCAACAAGGCGGCCTGCTGGGATTCCATACTGGGTATGTGCGACAGCGGCAAAAAGCATCAATAAATGTGCTGGCCGCAATATTGCACAGTCCTCTAAATCATCTGCAATATTTTGAAAAATCCAATCCATAGTAGTCTTGAATTTTTTCTCAACTGATATTCTATCGAAGCCGTCTGAAGGATCATGCTTCTTGTATATTCTATTTACGTTAGCCTGACCTCCATCCGTTATCCCATCCAATATTACCCCATATGCCTCCGCTACAAATGAATCCCCTTGCATTCTAACCAAATTACTAGCGGAAAATGCTCCGCACTTTCTCAGTTTGTCAGAATACAAGAGAGCCATTTCATGGCAGGACCACTTAAAGTCACCCTGAAATTCTGCGTGCCTAAGCTCTGCAGGATTCAATCTTACATTATATGAATTTAGTCTGGCAAAAATATCCAACACTAAAGTGTCACTAGCATTTACGAGTTGATCAACCGCTATTGGATACTGAAGAAAACGGTCTTGATCTTCTGAGTCTAGTTTGGAAAATCGAAGGCCAGAAAACTCCTTTGCCCGACTCGATAGAATAATTTTATCATCTACAAAATCGAAAATAGCTCTCAAGCGTTGCTGTCCGTCAACAACTTCGCGGATCGTTCGCTTATTTTCGCGATCAATTAATGTTCTCATATAAATCTTTGGGATTGGAAAGCCCCGTAGAATCGTATCAATCAAGAAAATTTTTGCGCTTGAGCTCCAAACGGAGCCGCGTTGATAATCTCTGTTGATTATGAGCGTTTTGTTTTCCTTCCAGTCCACAAAATCAGAAATACGAAACTGTTCAAGCATCCCACCTACTCCGCCGCCTCCGCACCGCCCGGAACGCCAAACATATCCGGCTCACCCTCACCCGGCAGCTCATCCGCCCCGTCATCATTCGCCTTGGCCTTGCGGCGCTGGTCGAAGTTCGACCAGACCTGCTGCCAGTCGCCTCTTGTCGCGCCCTTGGAATATTCCGTCGCGCGGGTTTCGAAGAAGTTGGCGTGTTCGACGCCGTTGAGCAGCGGGGCGAGCCAGGGCAGGGGGTGGTCTTCGATCATGTAGATTTCGGGCAGGCCGAGCTGGCCCAGCCGCCAGTCGGCGATGTAGCGGATGTAGCGCTTGATTTCCTTGGCGCTCATGCCCGGCACCGGGCCTTGCTCGAAAGCGAGGTCGATGAAGGCGTCTTCGAGCCGCACGGTCTTCTGGCAGCAATCGATGATGTCTTCCTTCACCGCCTTGGTCAGGCAGCCGCGCTCTTTCACGAAAGTGTGGAACAGGCGGGTGATGCCTTCGCAGTGCAGGCTCTCGTCGCGCACTGACCAGGTGACGATCTGGCCCATGCCCTTCATCTTGTTGAAGCGCGGGAAATTCATCAGCATGGCGAAGGAGGCGAACAGCTGGAGGCCTTCGGTGAAGCCGCCGAACATGGCCAGCGTGCGGGCAATGTCCTCGTCGTTATCCACGCCGAAAGTGTGCAGGTAATCGTGCTTGGCGCGCAGTTCCTCATATTCCAGGAACATGCCGTATTCGCTTTCGGGCATGCCGATGGTGTCAAGCAAGTGGCTGTAGGCGGCGATGTGGACAGTCTCCATGTTGGAGAAAGCTGCCAGCATCATCTTGATCTCGGTCGGCTTGAACACGCGGGCATATTTGTCGTGGTAGCAATCCTGCACTTCCACGTCGGCCTGGGTGAAGAAGCGGAAGATCTGCGTCAGCAGGTTGCGCTCATGGTCCGAAAGGTTCTGCGCCCAGTCGCGGCAATCCTCGCCCAGCGGCACTTCCTCCGGCATCCAGTGGATCTGCTGCTGGCGCTTCCAGAACTCGTAGGCCCAGGGATATTCGAAGGGCTTGTAGGTCTTGCGGGCTTCGAGAAGAGGCATCGGATCAATCCTTGCGAGGGCGAACGGTTATATAGGCGAATTGCAATGCGCTGGCGAGCGCGGGGGCGGGGCGGGCGGCGCCAACCCACAGCCGCAGCACGTCCGGACGCAGCAGCGGCCCGGTCTGGCGAATGTCGGCCGTCTGGCGGGTCGGGCGCGCGGAACAAGCGGCCCGCTCGCCGTTTATCCCAGCACGCCGGGCCACTCCCCGGGCGGAACAAGGAGAGACGAGATGAACGAGCAGAACGACCGCAACCCGAATCAGGCTCAGCAGCAGAACGACGCCGCGCGCGGCCAGCAGAACGACGGATCGCGCAGTGGCCAGCAGCAGCAGAACGACGCTTCTCGCGGCGGTCAGCAGCAGGCGGGCGGCCAACAGTCCAGTTCGATGCAGCAAGGCGGCGATCGCAGCCAGTCCGGCAATGCTTCGGGACAGCAGAACCAGTTCCAGGCAGAATCGAGCGGCCAGCTTCGCGACCAGATCCGTCAGCACATGAATGTGATTGATGCCAATGGCCAGGTCTGCGGAACCGTGGATTCGGTCGACGGCGAGCGGGTCAAGCTGACGCGCAGCGGCTCCAGCGACGGGCAGCATCACTGGCTGAACATGGATGAAGTCGCCGGAATCGAGGGCGGCCAGTTGCGGCTGCGGCAATCGGACGGCGACAGCAACTGGCAAAGCGACCCTGCCGGAAACGCCTCGCGTTACTGAACGGGCTAGATAGCTTGAGCCGACGGCGCCGAAAAACGGCGCCGCGGGTCGCGCAGGCGCCCCTCTCGCATCGGCGGGAGGGGCGTTTGTCTTACGCGCGAAATACCGCAGCGCCCCGCTCATGTCGCCAGTCCGGGGCGCAATTCCGTCACTGCCAGAACCAGCCCGGCTTCAGCGAACGGTCTTTGCGCGCGCGCCACATCTGGATGTACATCCACAGCCCGGAAAAGCTGAAGAACACCATGGCGAGGCCCGACAGGGTGGCGATGACTGTGCCGAGCGGTCCGAATGTCTCGCCCGAATGCAAGTGGTGCAGCAAGCCGGTGTTCCAGGCGCCTTGCGGCTTCTTGGGGCGGCAGGTCATGCTCTCGGGGCAGACGAAGCCGGGAGGGGCGGCGGGGGCGGCCTGCTCGTGCTTTTCGCCGCCCAGCACTTCGCCCCAGATCGGGATCTGGCTGAGCACGCCGGTCACGGAAATCCACAGCAGGAAAACCCCGAAAAAGACTGACAGCCAGCGGTGCCATTTGCGCATTGAATCTATTCCTCAGTTGTTGCGAATCGCTCGCAACAAGCAGTCTGCCGGGGGAAGCGCAAGCCATGGCGATGTCGCAAAGTGTAACGCGGGCGGCTATCAGGGCTGCCTCACATGGTCCGTCCGTTGCCCACCGGTGCAGCGGGCAGAGTGACGCATGCCACCACGCACGGCTCGTCGTGCGGGTTGCTCCAGCCATGTAGAACGCCGCGATCGACAATGCAATCGCCCGGGCCGCAATGGGCTTCGCCATTTTCTGTGACCAGCGTGAGCCGGCCAGACACGACAATCAGAAAATCGAGTGCATCTGTTGCATGCATGACCGGGGGCATTCTGGCGGGAAACCGGCACAAGTTGAAAAGCGCCTGGCCAGAATGGACGACTTCCGGAGTGAACGGCACGGCCGCATCGACATTTCCCGAATTGTCGGCGGGAAAGTTGCTGCGCCAGAGCATGACGGCCGGGACTTCGCTAAGGCCGGACACGACCTCATCGATAATCACGGTGCTTTCGCCCTGCTCGTTGATGCCAGTCACTACCCTTCGGAACTGCCGTTCGGTCATCGGATCAACCTTTCTGTGCGTCGGCGCTCGTCCGCCTGTGGGATGGCATCACTGACACGCCAGACATTCCTCGTAATCGGTCTGCGCGGCGAGTTCGATGATGGCTGGCTCGGCTGTGTTGTCTGCCTCCACCCCGCCGGCAAAGCCCGCGCGCTGCACGCTCTTCGAACGCAGGTAATAAAGCGACTTGATGCCTTTCTCCCAGGCCTGGAAGTGCAGCATCATCAAGTCCCACTTGTCGACATCGGCCGGGATATAGAGGTTCAGGCTCTGCGCCTGATCGATGAAGGGCGTACGGTCCGCGGCGAATTCGAGCAGCCAGCGCTGATCGATCTCGAAGCTGGTCTTGTAGACGGCCTTTTCCTCGGGGCTGAGGAAATCGAGGTGCGCCACCGATCCGCCATGCTCGAGGATCGAATTCCACACGTTGTTGGAATCCTTGCTCTTCGTTTGCAGCAGCTTTTCAAGGTACGGGTTCTTGACCACGAAGCTGCCCGAGAGCGTCTTGTGGGTGTAGATATTCGCCGGGATCGGCTCGATGCAGGCGCTGGTGCCGCCGCAGATGATGCTGATCGAGGCCGTGGGCGCGATCGCCATCTTGCAGGAGAAGCGCTGCATCACGCCCATTTCCGCCGCATCGGGGCAAGCGCCGCGTTCTTCGGCGAGCAGCATCGAAGCCTCGTCGGCGCGGGCGGCGATGAGCTTGAACATCTTGAGGTTCCAGGCCTTGGCCATGGCGCTCTCGAAGCCGATGCCCTTCTGCTGAAGGAACGAGTGGAAGCCCATCACGCCCATGCCGACCGAGCGTTCGCGCATCGCCGAATACTTGGCGCGGGCCATTTCCTCGGGCGCGCGGTCGATATAGTCCTGCAGCACGTTGTCGAGGAAGCGCATGACGTCCTCGACGAACATTTTATCGTCGTGCCACTCGTCCCAGGTTTCCAGGTTGAGGCTGGAGAGGCAGCACACGGCAGTGCGGTCATTGCCCAGATGGTCGCGACCCGTGGGCAGGGTGATTTCCGAACAGAGGTTCGAGGTCGAAACCTTGAGACCCAGATCGCGGTGATGCTTTGGCATCATCCGGTTCACCGTGTCGGAAAAGACGATGTATGGCTCGCCCGTCGCCAGCCGGGTCTCGACCAGCTTCTGGAACAGCGAGCGGGCGTCGACCGTGGCGCGCACCGAGCCATCCTTGGGGCTGCGCAGCTGGAATTCGCTGCCTGCGGCGACGGCTTCCATGAAATCGTCCGTCAGCAGCACGCCGTGGTGAAGGTTCAGCGCCTTGCGGTTGAAATCGCCAGAAGGTTTGCGGATTTCGAGGAATTCCTCGATTTCCGGGTGTGACACGTCGAGATAGCATGCCGCCGAGCCGCGCCGCAGCGAGCCCTGCGAAATCGCCAGCGTCAGGCTGTCCATCACGCGGACGAAAGGAATGATGCCGCTGGTCTTGCCATTGAGCCCCACAGGCTCGCCAATGCCGCGCACCTTGCCCCAGTAGGTGCCAATGCCGCCGCCGCGGCTGGCCAGCCAGACGTTCTCGTTCCATGTGTTGACGATGCCTTCGAGGCTGTCATCGACCGAATTGAGGTAGCAGCTGATCGGCAGGCCGCGCCCGGTGCCGCCGTTGGACAGCACAGGCGTTGCCGGCATGAACCACAGCTTCGAGACATAGTCGTAAATGCGCTGGGCGTGGGCCTCATCGTCCGAATAGGCATCGGCGACGCGGGCGAAGAGATCCTGATAAGTCTCACCGGGCAGCAGGTAGCGGTCGTCGAGCGTTTCCTTGCCGAAATCGGTGAGCAGCGCATCGCGCGAGGGATCGGTGACGATGGTGAAGCGGCGCGGCTGGACCGACTTGGAATCGTCTTCCTTCCTGCCGGCCTTGGCCACACTCTTCACCGCGCCGGCCAGCGCGTCTGCGCCCAATGCTTCCACATCGAGCCGGGACACCAGGTCTTCGCTGCCTGCGTCGCTCTTTTCAGCCATGGCCACTGCCGGGCGCTCGCCCGCCTCCTTCGTCACGGAATTTTCCACTTTCGCTGAAGCGCCGGACGTCTCCTGACCGGTAGATGCCAACATCGTCTCGCCCACATCACACTCCAAGGCCGGAACATCCGGCTCGTTTCCGCTTCTGAAATCCACCTGTCAGCCCCCAACAATCGTGTCGTGGCCGCAAGGCGAAATGCCCCCGATCACCACACCTGCTCGAATCGGACGCAAGCGCCCAACCTACCACATATCGCGAGAACATCAGAGGAACTTATCCACCTTTTGTTCCCACTTGGCTGCCTGCGCCGCTTGTCTCTCCAGACCTGAATCCCTCACCGCCGCGCTTTTGGCGCAGTTCGAAGCAGGAACTAGGTCTAGATGCCCCCTGGCAGTACAGCCACTATCGATAGTGCCTTATCCTGAATCGGACGCAAGAGGGTAAATCGTGGGTTGACCATTCAAGGGAGGCGCGAAAGGAGGTGCACGGACCTATTGCAGTGCAGCGACGCGTGGACTTGTGAGCACTTTTGACCTGCGCAAGAGTCAAAGTGAATCTGTGAAAAAATATTTCTGCGGGGCTTTCCGATGCTCGCCTTGACTAACGATAGAATCAGGCCCCGCAATCATGTTGCGCGCGTTGCCCGGGCAGAACGTCGGCGGGCTTGCTGGGGTTCCAGTTCCCAGGGCCGCTTTGCCCCCGGCGCGAGGCGGGCAATCGCTTCCAGTCGGCGCGCCTGTCGCGATTCCAGCGCCAGAGTGAGAATTGGCTGCGGCGTCTCGATGAACTGGCGCGGCGACATGCCGAACAGGTCGATGAATTCGTGGATCAGGTGGCTCTGGTCGTAATAGCGCAAAGCCAGCTCGTCGGCCTCATCGGCATCGGCCACCCCGCGCAAGTGGCTCGCCATGTCGAGCGCGCGGGCGCGGCGCAAAACTTTCTTTGGCGCCATGCCGAAATCGCGCCGGATCAGTCGTTCCAGCCGCCGCTGGTCGACATCGCATTCGCGCGCGAAATCGGCGATGCCGGCAGTGGGGTTGGCGAATGACAAGGCCTCGAAACGGGCCGTCAGCGGATCCGGCTGGCGGCCTTTCCATTTGGCGACGCGGTCGCGCAGATAGGCTTCGATGCCTGCAAAGGCATGTTCAGGGTCACCATCGGCATCGAGTCGTTCGAGATAACCCGGGCTGGAAATGCCGACATGCGAACAATCGATCAGCCGGTCGACATAGTCGGATACCTTCGGGCCGCCCAGTGAATGACAGGCTCCGGGGCGCAGCGAGACCCCAACGCTGACGAAGCTGCCCGTCACTGTTACCGGCATGCACCGGCTCTGGGGTCCGAAGAACAGCGACGAGCGACCATAGGCGCGCGGGCCGTCGGCAGTCTCGGCAGTCCACTCCCCGGCAATCTGGATGCGGATGAATGCCGTGTCGTTGAACAGGCTGCAGGAGATCCGATAATCGTCCGGTATCTTGACAGCGGTGAAATAGAGCCGGGCTACCCACGGCGCCAGATCGGCGGCCGGCGCACGGTTGTAGGACAGCGGCTGGCCGTCGCGCGATACCCCATGTCGCGGTTCCAGCGCCCGGTCTATCCCCGGACGCGCTTGCCTGGTCATTGTCCTATGCCCCTGTGCGACCTGAACTCTTGATGGGCTTCAAGATTGTTTGGCGATCTGGTGAACATATCACATTTTACCAATCGCGTGACTTGTCGATTCGCGCCAAATGCGCGAACGCATGCAAATGGCCATGAACCTCGATGCCGATATTACCCTTGCGCTGCGTCTTGCCGATGCCGCGGCCGAGGCAGTCCGCCCCTATTTCCGTGCGGGCCTTACTTCAGAACGCAAAGGCGATGCGACGCCCGTCACTCTGGCCGACCGCGCCGCCGAGGAGGCCATGCGCCGGATATTGAAGGCCGAAGCGCCGCGCGATGCCATCATTGGCGAGGAATTCGGCGCCACGCCGGGCGCGGGTGGAGCCAGTTCGGGACGAAGCTGGGTGCTCGATCCGATCGATGGCACCACCAGTTTCCTTGCTGGCCGGCCGATTTTCGGCACGCTGATTGCGCTTGTGGTCGAAGGCTGGCCGGTGCTGGGGGTGATCGATCAGCCGATCCTTAAAGAGCGCTGGGTGGGAGCCACCGGACGGCCGACAACTTTCAACGGCGCTCCTTGCCGCACCCGTCCCTGCGCCAGTCTGGCCGATGCCGCGCTGGCGACGACTGGACCGCACTATTTCGACGACCACCAGGGCAGCCACTTCATGGCGCTGGCCGCACGGACGGATCACCGCCGCATGATCATGGGCGGCGATTGCTACAATTATGCGCTGCTCGCTTCAGGGCATCTCGATATTGTCTGCGAGGCGAACCTCAAGCTGCATGACTGGGCCGCGCTCGCTCCGATCATCGAAGGCGCGGGCGGCACCCTGTGCGACTGGAGCGGCGAGCCGCTGCACGCGGGAAGCGACGGGCATGTACTGGCGCTGGGCGATCCCGCGCGGGTGGAGGATGCCGTGGAAGCCCTCGCCTGCGCGCATTAGGTGGAACCAGCCGGGCTTGAGCCCTACTTCCCCGCCTGCCGCAGCAGCCGCTCGGCGCGGGCGAGGAAGGGTCGGTCGAGCATGCCGCCTTTCCAGCCGATTGCGCCCACGCCGGGGTTGGCAGCAAACAGATCGACGATCTCCTGCGCTTCGGCCACTTCCGCCTCTGTGGGGGTGAAGGCGGCATTGATCACGTCGACTTGCGCAGGGTGAATTGCCAGCATGCCGCGAAAACCCTCGCGGCGGACTCGCTCGGCGCGGGTCCGCAATGCCTCAAGATCGCGGAAGTCCGGCGAGATGGTGTCAATTGCAGTGACGCCGGCTGCTGCCGCGCCCAGCACCGTGAGACTGCGGGCCAGTTCGAAAGTGAAGCTGTAGGCGCCATCGGCATTGCGGTTGGAACTGGCGCCGATGGAGTCGGCCAGGTCCTCAGCCCCCCAGGTAAGCGCCACCACGCGCGGGGCGCCCTTGTAGTCGCCAGTGCGGAACATGGCCTCGGCAGTCTCGGTGATCAGGACGATCACCGGAGTTGAGCCTTCCTCCAGTCCGTGCGCCACTTCCAGCGCGGAGAGGCAATGGTCGAGCTTCTCCACCTCGGCCCGGCCATTGACTTTGGGCAGCATGATGCCGCCGGGCGCGGCGGGCATGATCGCGGCAAGATCGGCCAGCGTATGCGGCCCGTCGAACGGATTGATCCGCACCCACAGCCGCGCGCGCTTAGCCGGATTGGCTCCCAGAAAATCATGCACCAGCGCGCGCGCGGCGGCCTTGGCATCAGGCGCGACTGCATCTTCCAGATCGATCAGCACGATGTCGGCATTGCCTTCCATCGCCTTGAGCATCTTTTTATCGCTGTCGCCGGGGGCGAACAGCCAGGAGCGGGCAGTGCTGGGCTGGTGGATCATGGGCTCGGTCCTTTTCGTCGTCCCGGACTTGATCCGGGACCGGTGGCGCGCTGGCACTTCATGGCCAGCGGTCCCGGGGCGAGCCCGGGACGACTGGGGTTCAATAACTCCGCGGAAGCTCCAGCACCCGTTCGGCAATATAGTTCATGATCTGGTGCGGGCTTACGGGCGCGATGCGCGGGACCAGTACTTCACGCAGATAGCGTTCGATCTGGTATTCCTGGGCATAGCCCATGCCGCCCATGCTCATCATCGCGGTCTGACAGGCCTCGAAGCCGGCCTCGGCGCCGAGATACTTGGCACTGTTCGCCTCGATCCCGCATTCCTTGCCCGCATCGAACAGGCTGGCGGCCTTGAAGGCCATCAGGCTGGCCGCTTCGACTTGCATCCAGGCCTTGGCGAGCGGATGCTGGATGCCCTGGTTCTGGCCGATCGGGCGGCCGAAAACCACGCGTTCGCGGGCATATTGCGCCGCGCGCTTGATCGCCACCCGTCCGATTCCCGTGGCTTCGGCCCCCAGCAGGATACGTTCGGGATTGAGCCCGTGGAGCAGGATCTTGAAGCCATCGCCTTCGGCGCCGATGCGGTCTTCCTCGGGAATGAACATGTCGGAAATGAACACCATGTTGCAGCCGACGGCATGCCGGCCCATCTTGGGAATAAGCCGAGTTTCGATCTTCTCGCGGTCAAGCTTGCAATAGAACAGCGACAGGCCTTCGGTCTTCTTCTTGACTTCTTCCAGCGGCGTGGTGCGTGCGATCAGCAGCATGCGATCGGCCACGTGGGCATTGGTAATCCAGATCTTCTCGCCATTCACCCGGTAGCCCCCCGGAACGCGTTCGGCCCGGGTTTTGAGGCTGGTGGTGTCGAGCCCGGTGTTGGGCTCGGTGACGGCAAAGCACATCATTTCGTCGCCCGAGATGATCGGCGGTATCATGCGCTGCTGCTGTTCCTCATTGCCGAAAATGATCACAGGCTGCAGGCCGAAAACCGGCAAGTGAATGCTCGATGCACCCGACATGCCTGCGCCGGATTCGGCCACGGCCTGCATCATGATTGCCGCCTCGGTGATGCCAAGGCCCGAACCGCCGACGCTTTCCGGCATGGCAATGCCGATCCAGCCGCTTTCCGCCATGGCCTTGTGAAATTCGCGCGGCCATTCGCCCGAACGGTCGTGGCTCAGCCAGTATTCGTCGTCAAACTGCGAACACAGCTTGAGCACGGCTTCGCGAATGTTGCTCTGGTCTTCGTTGAATGCGAAATCCACGGGCGTCTCCAGCCAGTTCGGCATGCACTTCCGCAGCCGGATGGCACACATCGGATAAATTCCCTGCCGAAGCTTGGCAATTCATGCAAGCCATGCTGACTTTGCCGAATCAACGAAGCGTATGGCTGCGGAAATTAGGCGCGGCGCGATATGCTCCGTCCTAGCTGTTAATCGGCGAACACAGCGAGCGACGTCCGGTCACTTGCCAATGCCTCGAAGAGGTTTGGCTCATTCCGACCGAATCGAACGCGCGCCGCGTCATCGGGGCAGCATGTGATAGGCTGTATAAGCGCCCAAGGTGCGGGTTTCTTTTACCAGGTAGGCTTTGCTGAAGGGGCCGAGCCAGCGCGCTGCATAATCATTGGAGATAATCAACCAGCCCCCCCGCTTGTTTATAGCCACACCTCTGATGGCGAACCGGCTGATCTCCTGCGGGGGCAGCGGCTGGAAATTGGCGCCGTTGTTGACAAGAGTCCATTGTTCGCTGGGAAGTTGGTCGAGCATGACTCGCTGCCAGTCCAATAGGACCACGCCGCGTGCGCCTTCGCGGCGCAAATCGCTGTAAAGCGTGGCGGCCTCGTCCGAAATGATGAGGTCAGGATCACGGGGGTCGGACTTGAACCTCTCGATGATTGCCGAGGGACCAACCTGTAAACCGGCAATCTGCGGCGCGCCGGGATGCACGCTCCAGATGGGATAACGGAAGCAGGCAACCAACGCGATCAATCCGACAAGCACCGCGCGCAGAAAGCCGGCAGAGATGTCGCTCGGCAAGGCCCGCTGCGCAGCCAGCATCACCACGACCAGCCACGGCATAAGGTTGATCACGTTGCTGTCGTGGCTTCTGCTGATGAAATAGGAAAATGCGGCCCAACCGGAAACAGCGAGCCCATAGAGCACGCGTCTTCGTGACTGGTCGGCGCTGCGCCAGAGGCCAATGCAAGCGAAGAAAAAAACGGTGACGGCGAACCAGATTGCGCCAAGCTTATCGACTGGCACATGACTGGGCGGATTCAGCTGATAGTACAGGAAGTCATTGGGGGCGACCCAGTAACCGAAAGCTGCGTGAAACAGCACCGCCAGCATGGCGCAACTGCCCACCAAGGCTAAGACAGCCAATAACCCATGACTAATCAGCGTTCGCCATCTTCCGGACAGCTCGTTTTTAAGATCTGCGCGTCCGAGCGCAAGCCATGGCCACCACGCCAAGGTCGCAAATAATCCTGCCTCGGGCGACCAGCCCAGGCTTAGCAGCCACAGGGCGTAGCCCGCCATCAACGCAGCCCGCGATGCTTTTTCCCCCTCGTCCGCTGCAGCTTCGATCGTCAAAATCAACGCGGCGATCAACGCGAGTGGCAAAAAGCGGAGGCCGCCGACCGATGGCGATGAGACCGGGTTCAGCCAGCCAAGCGGATAGCCAGTCCAGCAGAAGGTCGCAGCCGCGACGGCCGCCAGTGCCAGCAGGCGCGAGGGTATGCCCATGTTCCGCGTGAGAAGGACGGCGATCCAGCCGAATGCGGCAAGAAGCAACGCGTTGGCAATCGCTGCCGCCCAGAAAACCGCGCTCCAGCACGAGCTTTGACAGGCAGCTGCGATCAGCAGCGTGGGCCCCATGCCATATTGCACAGGAAAATCACGGTAGGGGACTGCCCCGCCAAGCAGTGAATAGACGGGAGAAAGGTATGCCCCCCAATGGTGCCAGGCAAACAGCGCGGCTCCCTCGCTGTTCATCGAGCCAGTCAGTTGTGCGGCGCTCAGGGAAAGAACGAACAGACAGCCCGGGATAAGCAGTTCTCTGCCTCGCCTGCGGTCCTGCTTTTCGCGGAGTGCCTCTTCGAAGCTGCATTGCCGGGCAAGCAAGCCTCCACTCAAACACAGGAAAGCCGTCAGCCATTGCTGAACGGGCGGTATGGCGACGAGCAACAGCCACCAAGTGGTTGTCGCAACGATCAACGCCGCCGCAGCCGCGCCGGCCAATGCCCGTGGGCCTTTGCCCCAGGAGGCAGCCGTTATCAGCAGCACTCCGGCTGCCGGCACGATGCCGCGCAGCGCGGTAAGCACGATTGCAAACCCCAACAAGGCATAGATGCAGAGCTTGTCGTTGACTGGGGGACTGGCGTCGGCAGGCGAAGAGGGTGGCCGAAGGAGGATATAGGGTATGAGGATCAGCCCGGCGCCAAGCAGGCCATAGACCATCGTCGGCAGAAAACTTGACATGGCGCCGGAAGCCCCGGTCAGACAGAGGGGGGGGCGGGAATATTGATCTTCTCGCGCTCGACCACCATCGGCCCGCGCCGAACCTGGGCGTGGATGGCCGTGACATATTCGCCCAGCAGCCCGATCGAGGCGAGCTGTACGCCGGCGAAGAAGAATATCGCGGTGATCATCGTCTGGGTGCCGGCCGGTGCCGCATTCGGATCGATCAGAGCCGCGACAATCGTGAACACGGCATAGACAAACGCGAAGAAGGCGATGGCGAATCCCGCGAGGCTGCACAGGCGCAGCGGCACGGTGGTGAACGAGAATATGCCGTTAAGCGCCTGATCGATAAGCGCCAGGGCATTGTTCTTCGAAATGCCGCGTTTGCGCGCTTTCCATGTGTAGGGCAGGATCAGACGCTTGAACCCTGTCGAGGCAATGATGCCACGAATATAGGGGTAGTGATCGGTGTGGCTGACGACGACTTCCCACACCTTGCGGTCGATCAGCTGGAATTCGCCGACATTTTCGGGAATTTCGAAATTCGAGAGCGAATTGGACAGTCGGTAGAAAATCCGGCGGAATGTGCGCAGCGCCAGCGTCTCCTCGCGGTTGGCGCGGCTGCCTGCGACCACTTCGATGCCGTTTTCCCAATGCTTCACCATGTCCGGGATAAGCTCAGGCGGATCCTGCAAGTCAGTCGGCAGAAACACCACGACTGCATCGCCGGTGGCATAGCGCAGGGCATTGAAGTTCGAACGAAAGGGCCCGAAATTGCGCGAATTGAGGATAACCTTGACGCAAGGGTCCGCCGCCGCGAGTGCGCGCAGGATCTCGGCCGTGCGGTCTTCCGAGGCGTTGTCCGCGAATATGTGTTCGCGCTCGTAGATCTCAAGCGGACCGCCCGGTGCGAACAGTTCTGCCACGGCCTCATAACAGGCCTCGACATTGTCTTCCTCATTATAGGCGGGGCTGATGATCGAGATGCGTTTCCTGTTGGCCATCAAGCCCTCGCGGTCATGAAGTGGGACTGGGCAAGCCAGCTGGTGATCGGTGTCGCTTCAAGCAAGGGCTCGACTGCCAGCACGGGCTTCACCAACGGAAGAGGCAAGCCGGGAACCAAAAAGTCCTGCATCCTCACGCTGGCGTCCTTCCAGCCGGCCTGGCCGAGTGCACGGCGCAGTTCCTCAGGTTTGAAAGCCATTTCGTCAGGCTCAAGCCTTGCCATTCGCCGCCCCAGCTTCGTACCGAAGGCGAAAGCGCAGTAGGGATTGAGAAAGTTGGGTTCGATGAAGGCCAATCCGCCGCCCGGATTCGTCATCCGGCGCAGATTGCCAAGCACAGTAGGCAACTGTTTCACCAGGTGGTGGAGAATGCCGTTCCCGCAGACCATGTCAAACTGGCCGAATTCGAGCACCTGATCGCCAAGCAGGTCGAGCCGCTCGAAGCGCAAATTCGGGCTCTTGTGCCGATGGCGGGCAATCTCGATGAAGGCCTGGCTGATATCCACTGCAACCACTTCGGCTGCGGCTTCTGAGGCGAGCAGCGCGGCGTTCTCGCCCGTTCCACTGCCGATTTCGAGCACGCGTTTCGCACCCGTGCGGGCGATTTGCGCCAACATCCAGTCGGTCCGGCGGCGCTGGCGCAACGGGGTTGCGCCCACGGGGGCGAAGATCTGGTTGTAACCGCGTTCATCGGTGAGATTGAGACCTGCCATG
>Ga0075366_10000188_pt1 | contig 27344 bp, 27 predicted proteins | sample EndMethybrTD3031_FD_72351 | JGI IMG/M metagenome (GOLD analysis project Ga0075366, IMG submission 72351) | Populus endosphere microbial communities from Tennessee, USA - Endosphere MetaG P. TD hybrid TD303-1 | ecosystem: Host-associated > Plants > Roots > Endosphere | place: USA: Tennessee...
GTCGATTGCATACTCATTCCTCCTTGTTCGCGGGTGGTGGCGCGCTCGCGGCAGCTTGCGCTTCACGTTGCGCCCTGGCCCTCGCCATGGCGGCAGCGATCAGCGCCTTCTTCGGGTCAACGATGCCAGAGCCTGCATTGTTTTCGGAGATTTCGGTGACGGAAAGAGCGGGCGCGGCGGCCGGGCCAGTGTTTGCCAGGCGTGCAGCCAGTCGTTCGGCCTTCTCCTGCCTGTCGCGTTCGAGTCGCATGTTCCGGAACTCGAAGCGCTCGCGCGAAACATCGGAAAATGCCAGCCTGTCATCGAGTCGCTGGCGCAGTGTATCTGCGTCGGTCAGCGTTTTCATCGAAATGCAATCTACAGGGCAGGGTGCAACACACAGATCGCAGCCAGTGCACAGTGCTGCAATGACAGTGTGCATCTGCTTCGCTGCGCCGCTGATGGCGTCGACCGGGCAGGCCTTGATGCACAAGGTGCAGCCGATGCAGATAGCTTCGTCGATGACAGCCAGTGCCAGCGGTTTCTCCACTCCGTTCTTCGGGTTGAGTGGTTTGTAAGGACGCCCCAGCAGGCGCGACAGTTTGTGAATGCCCTCGTCGCCGCCGGGCGGGCATTGGTTGATGTCTGCCTCGCCATCTGCAATGGCGCTGGCATAGGGTTTGCACCCGCTGAAGCCGCACTTCGTGCATTGGGTCTGCGGCAGGACGGCATCTATCTTCTCTACAAGACGAACAAGCGGCTCTTGTGTCGGATCCTGTGTCATGTCCGGGCTGTCAATCAGTTCGCTGACCAGTCGAATCTCTCGAATTCATACTTCGACGTGCTGCTGTATTTTCCGGGCGGCGTGGCCAGCGTAAATTTGTAACCCGGCGTCGGCAATACGTTTGTCTTGCGTTCCAGGTCGAACTCTCCAATTGTCGAACGCATTACGCCGAGGTCCTCCAGATAATGTTCGTCGTTGCTGGACTTCCGTTCCGTTCCGTTGATCAGTGAGCTGCCCTCGCAATGCACGACCCAGGCATTGCCCGTGAGGTTGGCGTGCAGGCTGGCTGCGGCAATCTTGTCGGCAAGCTTGCACGCATAGGACGCCTGGGTATTGAATTTCTCGTTGCCCACAAATTCGATTTCGTATTTCATCGACATCTCTGCACCGATGCGCAGCGGGAAAAGACTGCCACGCAGTTCGTCGATGCGCTTCAGCTTCATGACCGTTTGCCCGTCCTTCGATAGATTGGCAAGCCATATCAAGCCACCCATGAGCATGTAGTCGGAGGATTCGTTGCGGCTTTCGGTGACTTTGTCGTTGAAGGTAACAGCCAGAGTTTGCGAGGTGCGCTTTTCTGCGTAACCCGATCCGATCGGCACGATGTTCTTGACGCGCGTGTCACGCGTTTTGCTGTGCAGATATTCTCCGTCGGTCGCCGAGTTAAGCGTTACGTTCACCCGCAGCGGCTTGAAGTCGGGAGCGTTGCGATACGCCTCGGAGTTTTCAAGCACGCGCCATACCTCATCGCTCAGCTGGAAAGGCAGGTTGGGACGTACGCGCTTGCCGGTCGCCGCTGGCGCACGTGAAACGGAGGTGCTTGATGCGGCGCTATTTGTTGCGATACCTGTTGTAGTACCACTGGCCGCTGATGTGGAGTTGAGTACGAGGCGCTCGGCGGCGGGCTGCCGCTTGGCCTTGTCCTCGGCGAGCATGTACTGCGCCAAGGCCTCCTTGTACAGCTTGCCATTGGTACTGAATTTGTTCAGGTAAGCGTCGAGCACGTCGTGGGCTTCCGACCATTTGCCTTGTGCCGAGAGCGCGTTGCTGTATTGCAGATAGAACTTTTCTGGCAGCGACACGCCGAGCTTGTCAGCCTGCGCGAACGCGTCGGCGGCTTTGGTGTAATCCTTCTTGTCGAAAGCAGCCTTGGCCTGAATCATCAGGCGATCCGCTTCGACTTCAGGAGGCAGTGCCCACGCGCCGAGGCTGGACAGGCTGAGGCAAAGTACCGCGGTACGAACGAACATCTTCATTGTTTCTTCCACCATTCTTCCATCATGTTTCGACTACGCAAGCTGGCTCGTTGCGATGATGCTGCTGCGGACGAGTTCTGGACCGCCATAAATGAAGCCGGTATATAACTGTACAAGGCTGGCGCCTGCCTTGATTTTCTCTGCCGCATGGGCTGCTTCCGTAATGCCACCGACACCGATGATCGGCAATTCGCCTGCGAGTTTTTGCGCCAGCGTGGCAATGACGCGATTCGATTTTTCGCGCACCGGCGCACCCGACAGTCCACCGGCTTCGGTGGCGTGTGCCTGACCTTCGACACCTTCCCGGCCGATCGTCGTATTGGTGGCTATGACGCCGTCAATGCGGTGACGGCGCAACGCGTCGGCGATATTGGTGATCTGCGCTTCGTCCATGTCCGGCGCGATCTTCAGCGTCATCGGCACATAGCGGCCGTGCTGGTCGGCGAGCCGTGTCTGGCGTGCTTTCAACTGGCTGAGCAGGTCATCGAGTTCGGATTCGCCCTGTAACTGGCGCAGGTTCTTCGTATTGGGCGAAGAGATGTTGACGGTCACGTAACTGGCGTGCGCGTAGACCTTGTCGAGACAGATCAGGTAATCGTCGGCAGCTTTCTCGATCGGCGTGTCGAAGTTCTTGCCGATGTTTATGCCGAGTACGCCTCGGTACTTGCTCGACTTTACGCGCGAGAGCAGGTTGTCCACGCCGTGATTGTTGAAACCCATGCGGTTGATGATTGCCTTCTTCGCCGGGATGCGGAACATGCGCGGCTTTGGATTGCCGGGTTGCGGGCGTGGGGTCACGGTGCCGATTTCGAGGAAGCCGAAGCCGAAAGCCGCCAGACCATCGATGGCCTCGCCATTCTTGTCCAGGCCGGCGGCGAGCCCCACGGCATTGGGGAAGCGGATGCCCATCACCTCGACCGGCTGGCCCTCGACGCGCGAGCAGCCGGGAAGCCAGCTGCCGAGGTTGTGCAGGGTGGAGAGTGTGAGTTCGTGGGCGGTCTCGGGATCGAGCGCAAAGAGAAAGGGCCGTGCGAGGGAATAGAGCATCGGTCGATTTTAGCGGAATGCTCGTTTCAAGGTTTGATTTGTGCGCGCAGGAGCGCGTTACAGTGGTTCGAGATGCGTTGTTACCTGGGCTTCGCCGAGTACTGCCGAGACACGCGCTTCGATTTCGTCGAGCAACTCATGTGACTGATCGACGCGCCAGTCGCCCGGCACGAGTACGTTCAGATGTACGAAGCGCTGGCTGCCTGCCATGCGTGTCTTGAGGCCGGCGTAGTGAACACCGCGCACTGCGTATTCGTCGAGGAGTGACTCGATGTTGGCCACATCGGCGACCGGCAAGGCCTGGTCCATCAGACCGTCGGCGGCACCGCGCATGAGACGCCAGCCTTCGAAGAGGATGTGAATGGCGACAGCCACGGCGATAAGCGGGTCGAGCCAGGTCCAGCCCGTCAACGTGACGGCAATCAGCGCCATGATGACGCCCACGGAAGTCCACACGTCTGCCATGAGATGACGCGCGTCTGCCTCCAGTGCAACGGAGCGCAAGCGTCTGGAGGCTCTGGACAATGTGAGCGAGACGCCAAGATTCAGGGCCGTACTTGCTGCCGAAAACCACAAGCCCATGCCGAGCGCTTCGAGCGGTTGCGGGTGCAGGATACGTGGCGCGGCGGACCACAGGATTGCCACGGCAGCCACGAAAATCATCGTTCCTTCGAAGCCGCTGGAAAAATATTCAGCCTTGCTGTGGCCGAAGGGGTGACTCGCGTCCGGCGGCTCGTTGGCGATCTGGATCATCAACAGTGCGAACATGGCGCCAGCGAGATTGACGAAGGACTCGAGCGCATCCGACAACAGGCCGACCGAGCCGCTTACCCACCATGCAACGAGCTTGAGGCTGATGGTTGCCAAGGCCGCGAAGATGGAAAGACGCATGTAGCGTCTGGCTTCGTCGCCGCGTGATCTTTGCCCTGTATTCGAGGCTTGTGTTGCTGGCATGCTCGTGATGATTCCAGTGTGTGCGCGAAAGTTTCGCGTTGTGTATTTGCCGTGATTTTGCGCTTGTCATGGTCGCTTGTTGCATGGCGCAACCGGGCAAGTGAATGAACTGAAGTGTAAACCGCGACACCTCCTGCGAGATTTGTGCGTCCGCAACGAATCGAAAAGTTTGCGGTTGGATGATCTTTACTGTTACGGAACGTCGTTGCCAATTGGCCTTGGCAAGCCTTTGTGGCATCCTTGCGCCCACTCTGACGTATGGCTTGGCGCCCCGTAAACATGGTGCGATGCAGCAGTTGCATCACGATATTGACGGCATGGGCTTGCGGAACAAGTTGCGCATTGATGCTGTCTTCAAGCAGCCTGGCAGCGTGATGACCGCGGCAGCGAGTGCAGAAAAATAGAGACAAAGAAGGTGGAGACAAAGTGACAAACAGCGTGACAAACATCAGGAATTCGAAGGCTGGCAGTGCCCGTAACCGCAATCTGGGATTTACGTTGCTCGAACTGCTGGTTGTCGTGGCCATCATCGGCCTGCTGGCTTCGTACGTCGGCCCGAAGTATTTCTCGCAGATCGGCAAGTCCGAACATGGCGTAGCCAAGGCGCAGATCGAATCCTTCGCCAAGGCACTGGATCAGATGCGCCTGGACATGGGACGTTACCCGACCACGGCCGAAGGCCTGAACTCTCTCATGGAGCGCCCGGCCGGGTCTGCCAAGTGGAGCGGCCCGTATCTAGCGAAGGCGCTGCCACTGGACCCCTGGGGCAAGGCCTACATGTACAAGAACCCAGGCACAAAGGGTCGGGACTTCGACATCATTTCGTACGGCAGTGATGGTCAGCCCGGCGGCGCCGACGCGGCCGCTGACGTCACCAACTGATCGATATGCCGGCAAGCGGGCGGTTCTTCACCCGCGAGCGTCCCTCTATTGAAATCGAGACTGCATGCAGTTCGAAATTCGCGCCCTGACGGCCGATAACCAGCTGCAAACACTTACGCTGGAAGCCGATGACGAAGTTGCAGCACGCAAGGCCTGCGAGGCCCAGCGTCTGCGACCAGTTACCGTGCGCGCACGCACCGGACGCAGGACGAAGCGAGGCCGTGGCACGTTTTCGCTGGTGTTGTTCAGCCAGGAGCTCTTGTCCTTGCTGGATGCCGGCCTGAGTCTGGTCGAGTCGCTGGAAGCGCTTGTAGAGAAGGAAAGCGGTGCGTTGTCGCGCGGCATCATGGAGAGCCTGATCCATCGCATGCGTGAGGGACTGCGCTTCTCGGATGCCGTGGGTTTGCAGCCAGACCAGTTTCCGCCGTTGTTCATCGGCATCGTGCGCGCGGCTGAACGCACCAGTGATTTGCCGCGTGCCCTGGGTCGCTTCATCGACTATCAAACGCGTGTCGATCAGGTGCGTAGCCGACTGGTCAGTGCAGCGGTTTATCCGGCAATCCTGCTGTCGGTCGGTGGCCTGGTAGCCGTGTTCCTGATGATGTATGTGGTACCGAAGTTCGCAGCGGTGTACAAGGACAGTGGTCGCGAGCTGCCTTTCATGTCGCGCATACTGCTCGGGTTTGGTGAGTTCATCGGTTCGAACCTGTACATCGTGCTGCCAGCCTTCATTGCGGTGATCGTGGCGATCGTGTGGCAGCTCAAGCGCATCAGCCGCGAAGGGCGCTGGGCTCAGATTGCCTCTCGCATTCCGGGTATTGCCGAGCGTGTACAGATTCTCGAAATCTCGCGCCTCTATCTGACGGTGGGCATGTTGCTGGAAGGCGGTATTCCCATCGTGACTGCACTGGATATGGTTGCTGGCACGGTATCCGCCAGCTCGCGCGCCAAACTTGTCGCAGCGCGCGCCGATATAAGCAATGGCGAACCGGTGTCACAGGCTTTCGAGAAGCACGATCTGACGACGCCGATTGCGTTGCGCATGTTGCGCGTGGGTGAGCGCTCCGGGCAGATGGGTGCGATGCTGACCCGCTCGGCGTTGTTTTACGAAGGTGAGAGTTCGCGCTGGATCGAGAGATTCAGCAAGGCTGTGGAACCTGCCCTCATGGCCGTGATCGGCATAGTGGTAGGCTTTATCGTGGTGTTGCTATACATGCCGATTTTCGATTTGGCGGGGTCTGTTTCGTGAACGCACGTGAGACGAGTCTTGATCTGGAGTTAATGAAGCGCGCACGTGCTGCAGCGCTGGCATCAGGTCGACCGGTCATGGCCGAGCTGGAGGTATTGTCGGGTCTCGATGCACGCAGCCTGCTTGGCGCCGTCGCGACAAACTTCCACTATCGCGTCATCGAGACAGCCGAGATGCTGGATCTCGAGCCGGTGTTCGATCTGGTGCCAATGGCGCGCGCGCAACAGCGCAGCGTCGTGCTGCTACGCAAGCACGGTACCTTGGGCAAGACCAGCCTGCTGGCGGCAATCGCAGATCCCTTCGATCAGGATCTGCAGATCTGGATCGACAGTCTTGTTGGCGGCAGCGTGGAATACCGCATTGCGCTCGGCTCCGACATCCATGCCTATCTGACCAAACAGGAAGAGACCATGCGCGCCATGGACAGCCTGATGGCCAATGGCGAAATGGGGCAGGGCGATGGCCGCTCGATGGAGAGTCTGACCTTCGCATCGGTGAGTGACGCGACCAGCCCGGCGGTGAAGCTGGTCAACTCGACCTTGTATGACGCGCTCAAGCTTGGCGTCTCCGACATTCACCTGGAGAGCACGCCGACCGGCATGGTCTCCAAATATCGTATCGATGGCGTGCTCGACCAGATCGCGCAGATTCAGGGTAGTGCGCTCGCCGAGCAGATCATCTCGCGTATCAAGGTGCTCTCCGAACTCGACATTGCCGAGCGTCGCGTGCCGCAGGATGGCAGTTTCCGCGTCGAAGCCATGGGCCGCGAAATCGACTTGCGTGTGTCCATCATGCCGAGCGTGCATGGCGAAGATGCCGTCATCCGGATTCTCGACAAGCAGGCCATGGTCGAGTCGCACGGCTCGCTGTCGCTCGAATCGCTGGGCTTCGAGCCGGGCACGCTGGCGATCATTCGCCGCCTCGTGCAGGAACCTTACGGCATGGTGCTGGTGACCGGCCCGACAGGTTCCGGCAAGACCACCACGCTGTACGGCGCACTGTCCGAAATCAACAGCGGTCGCGACAAGATCATCACCATTGAAGACCCGGTGGAATACCAGCTTGCCGGCATCCTGCAGATCCCGGTGAACGACAAGAAGGGCCTGAGCTTTGCGCGCGGTTTGCGCTCGATCCTGCGGCACGACCCGGACAAGATCATGGTCGGTGAAATCCGCGACAAGGAAACCGCCGAGATTGCCGTGCAATCAGCGCTCACGGGTCACCTCGTGTTATCCACGGTGCACGCCAACAGCGTGTATGACGTGTTCGGTCGCTTCCATCACATCGGCGTCGATCTGTATTCCTTCGTCTCCGCGCTCAATGGCGTGTCGGCACAGCGTCTGGTGCGACTCAATTGCAAGCACTGCAGCAGCCCTTACACACCTGATGACGCCGAGCTCACTGCAGCGGGTCTTTCGAAAGCAGATGTGGAAGGTTTCGAATTCTCGCGCGGGCGTGGTTGCGGCGACTGTCGTGGCACCGGTTATCGCGGTCGCAAGGCCGTAGCCGAAATTCTGGTCATGAATCCCGAGCTGGCCGAGATGGTGGTGGAACGCCGTTCGGTGCGACAGCTCATGGAAGCTGCAAAACGTAACGGTACGCGCAGTCTGTATGAAGACGCGCTGCGTCTCGTCGCACGTGGCGAGACCACTCTTGAGGAGGTACGGCGTGTTACGCAAACTGGGTAAGCGCTTGGGGATGGGTGTCGGTGCGGGCGAGATGGTCATCGTCGACGGTGTCAGCTCGCAGGGGGCACATGTCAGCAGCATGTTGCCGCTGCGCGACTATCTGCCGGGCGCTTCATCACCGGAGACTGCCATCTGGGAGCCCGCAGTGAGCACGGCGCTGGCACAGGCCGGCAAGGTTTCCGGCAGCCTGCAGGTGTCCGTGTCCGACGACTGGGTGCGTTACTGGATGGTTACACCGCCAGCAGGGCTTGGCAGCCTTGCCGAACTGCGTGCGCTGGCAGCCAATCGCTTCGAGCAACTGTTCGGCGCTGCTGCAGAGAGCTGGCACATCGAGGCCGACTGGCGTGACAACCGCGCGATGCTGGCTTGCGCGCTGCCCAAGTCGCTGATTACAGCGCTGGGCGAAATGTCCCGTCAGAACAACTGCACGCTGGGCTCGGTCGTACCTGAAGCGGTGCGACTCATCAACCGCGATGCCGCCAGTCTGGGTGATGACGGCTGGGTATGCTCCTTCGGCACACATTCCTTCCTCGCCTTGTTGCGCGCGGAAGGTTGTTTGATTGCAGCGCGTCAGTTCCGCTTCGACTTGCTGCCCACGCTTCCCGAAGTGCTGGCGCGTCTTGAAACTGAGGCGTTGCGCATGGGCGTGGATATGCCACAAAGCATCTACCTGCTGGGCGATGCCCCACCGCTGGTGGAACTGCCGGATCGCCCGAAACTGCGCATCATGATCGTTGGCAGACAACGGGCGCTACCAGCGCCGATCGGTCTGGATCGAAAAACCGATGCCTATCGTCTGGCCCTGTACGGAGCGATGAATTGAAGCCCCTGCAGATTGATTTCGCACCTCGCCATGGCTGGCTCGAGGCGGGCACCGACAAGCAACGTCGGCCGCTCTGGGCATTGCTGTGCGTATTCATGCTGATCCTGCTGGCCGCCAGCCTGACAACCGCATGGAAGCTGCAACGCGAGCGCTCGGCGGTCAATACACGCGTTGCCGCGCTGCAGACGGAACTCAACGTGAGTGAAGAAGGGGCAGCCCAAAACGAAAGCGCAACAGCCGAGTCGGCGGTGTCGGTGCATCAGGCCAATATGCATCTGAACTATCCGTGGGCCACCATGCTCGGCATTCTCGAAAGTAATACGCGGCCTGAAGTGACATTGATCTCGCTTGAGATGGGGGTGATGCGCCAATCCAACAAGCTGGTGATCGAGTCTGCGGGCGTTCCTGCGGCACTGAGCTTCCTCGACAGTCTGCGTGATGAAGCCGTGTACTCGACGCTCACGCTGATCCGGCAGGAGACGGTTGCCTCAGATGGTGCGACACGCATGCGCTTCACGCTTGAAGCGCCGGTCGTGCAGCCTGAGCTGCCCGCCAGAAAAACGGGAGCACAGTGATGGCAGGGATGACATTTTCCGCCGACAAACTGCGTCTCAAGGCTGAACTGCTGTACTGCCGGCAAGGTGTCCTGCCGTTCGTTGCAGCCCTGTTGCTATTACTCGCAATCCTGTTTGGCGTGCTTGTGGTGCCGGGCCAGATCGCGGCCAAAGACAGTGCCGAGAAGGAACTGGACAAGCTCATGCAGCAGCGCGTGAGCATGCGTTCGCAATCCGGCCAGCAACGTCTTTCTCCGGCACAAAGTCTGGCGCGTGTGCTGGGTGACCCGCAGACGACCAATGCGCAGTTGCGCGCACTGCTCGATTTTGCTGCGGACAGTGGTGTGACGGTGGTGCAGGCCGATTACCGGCGCGTCATGGATACCCGCAGTAATGCGCCAAACGCTCAAGGTGCTGCCCAAGGTGCTGCCTATTCCCAGTTGCAGATATCGCTGCCGGTCAAGAGCGAATACCTGTCTCTGCGGCGCTTCATATACAACGCACTGTCAGAGCTTCCCTCCTTGTCGCTCGATCAGCTGATCATCAAGCGTGAGCAGGCCAATAGCTCGCAGGTCGACGCACAACTGGTTTTTTCGCTGTGGCAGAAACCGCCTCCGGTAACGACCGAGAGCGGTCTCGCGGCGGGAGGTGCAAATTGAACGATCGCAATCGCCTGTTGATCATGTTGCCGGTCCTGGGGATAGCGGCATGGCTGGCTTTCTTTGGTGATAAATCGCCCACGGGCAAGGATGCTGGCGTCATCACGGCCGTCGCGCCGACGAGGTCGGCAACAGGTGAGTCACCGCGTGCCGCAAGCGAGATACGAGCCGTAGCGCCCATTGCAGCCAATGCCGGCGCGCCGGAAAAATCGCCGCGCAACGACATCAAGCTTGCCTTGCAGGCACCGTCGCCGACAAACCTGTTTGTGTCTAACGCACCACCGCCACCTCCCCCGGCGAAGGTTGTGAACGAAGAGGATCTACCGCCTCCGCCGCCGAACTTCGTGGTGATCGGCAGCGTGCTCAAGGATGGCCGTTTCAACGTGTTTCTCGACAAGGACAATCAGACCTATGTCGCCACGCCGGGTGCCGTGATCGACGGTAACCGCGTTGACGTAGTGAAGTCGGATCAAGTGCAGCTTTTCAATTTATCAACCAAGACGACTCAAATCATCCCGATTCAGGGTGACAAATGAAAACCACAAAAAAAACTTTGCGGCTGGCCGCAGCATGCGGTCTGGTGATGGCGACAGCTATTGCGATATCGGGGTGCGCCAGCCCCTCTGCTCGCAGCGATCTTGAGTACGGCAAGGCCTTGATGGCTTCCGGTAGCATCAAGGACGCGAACGTCGTGCTGCAAAAGGCACAGGTGCAGCATCCGGGAGATCCGGAAATTGCTGCCGCACTGGCTACCGCGCGCCAGCGTCTCGCTGCTTTCCTGCTTGCCGAGGGCAATACGGCGATCGATCAGGGTCGTTGGGATGACGCCGTTTCCAACTTCAGTCAGCTATCGCAAGTGAAAGGCTACGAAGTGCAAGGCAAGGAACGCCTGGTAGCCGTGGACCAGGCCCGCCGTTCGGGCACGCCTGCGACGACGCCGGTAGCCGTTGCGCCAGCGCAGGTCGTTGTGACCTCGGCTTCATCGTCGTCCATCGCTCCGGCTTCCATCATTCCGTCGTCCCAGGCGCCGTCGGCTGCAGCACTCGTCGCTGCCCAGGCCGCTACGCCAAAGCCTACGACCATTCCGGTGCCGGCCACTGCGCAGTCGGCAGCCGTGACAAAGCCTGCCGAAACGCTCACGCCCCCGATTTCAGTCAAACCACTTTCACCTCTCGACGAGGCGCTGTCGAAAAAGATCACGCTACAGTTCCGCGATGCACCGGTTCGCTCGTTGTTCGATGCAATCGGCAAGACGTCGGGTCTGAACATCGTCATCGACAAGGACGTTCAACCGGACCTGAAGACTTCGATCTACCTCAAGGACACCAGCATCCGCAATGCGCTGGAGAAGATCGTGCTGACCACGCGCCTTGGCTGGCGTGCGACGGACGACAACACCTTGCTGGTCTATCCGGACGATCCTGCGAAGCAGATGGACTATCAGGGCCTGACCGTCCGTGGTTTCCATCTCGCCAATGCCGACGTCAAGATGGTCGCCAACAGCATGAAGACGGTGCTGAAGTTCAAGGACGTAATGGTTGATGAAAAACTCAACATGATCGTCGTGCGCGATACGCCGCAAGCGCTGGTGCTGGCCGAACAACTCATTGCCCTGCACGACGTGCCTGAACCCGAGGTCATGCTGGAAGTGGCGATTATTGAAGTCAGCAAGGGCAAGCTGGAAAGTCTCGGCATTGCCTGGCCGACCTCGCTGTCGCTATCGCCGTTGGCGCGGACCAATACGGGAGCCGAGACCACCACGGTGACCGCTACCACCACGACGGTCTCGCAGTCGCCTGCCAATCTGACTTTGCGCGATCTTTACAACCTCACGCCGGCCAGCCTGCAATTGAGCCTTGGCGGCGGCGGCTTGACGATCAATGCCAACGCTACGGATTCAGATGTCAACATCCTGGCCAATCCACGTATCCGCGCCAAGAACAAGGAAAAGGCAAAAATCCTGATCGGCGAACGTGTCCCGAACATCAGCGCCACTGCCACCTCCAATGGTGTGGTGAGCCAGAACATTACCTATGTCGACGTGGGTTTGAAGCTTGATGTAGAGCCGCAGGTTTTTCCGGGCAACGAAATCGGTCTGAAAATCGCTCTGGAGGTCAGCAGTATCAACAGCACAGTCGAGAACAAGGCGAACGGCACGGTTGCCTATCGCATTGGCACGCGCAATGCGACGACGGTGCTGCGTTTGAAAGATGGGGAGAACCAGATCCTCGCCGGCCTGATCCAGGACTCTGACCGTAAATCCGTCTCCAAGGTACCGCTCCTCGGTGACATTCCCATTCTTGGCCGCTTGTTCAGATCGGACGGGACTGACAAGAGCAAGACGGAACTGGTGCTGTCCATTACTCCGCGCCTGATTCGTGGTATCGCCAAATCGACTGCGGAAGCCGAGAGCTTCGACGCGGGCACCCTATCCAGCGTACGTGGCCGCCGCAACGAAGTTGAGACGCCATCCCAGCCGGATCAGGGCTCGCAGCAACCACAGCCTGCGCAAGCCCCGAGCCCTGATGGCCCAAACAACACCCAGCGTCGTTCAAGGGATGACTGATCTGCGGTCGCATGACATGAACGGCAATACCACTCCGCGCACCAGGCAGAGCGCTTTCACGATGATCGAAATGCTCATCGTGATGGCCATCATCGCTGTCCTCCTGACGCTATCGCTGCCCAAGTTTTTCCAGGGCGTGGATCGCTCGAAGGAAGCGGTACTGATGGAAAACCTGCATGCCACGCGCGACGTGATCGACAAGTTCTACAGTGACACCGGGCGATACCCGGAGTCACTTGCCGAGCTGGTCGAGAAAAAATACCTGCGCAGTATACCGCTCGACCCGGTCACCGGAAATTCCCGCACGTGGATCATCGTCCCACCTGAGCCGCCCTATAAAGGGCAAGTGTATGACATCAAGAGCGGCGCGCGCGGCGCTGCCAGGGACGGCAGGGCTTTCGGGACGTTGTAGGGCGGATGCCTTCAGGCGATCCGCCAGCCGCGTGAGGGCGTCCCCTGTTTAACCCATGATCTTAACTGGGCTTGCGGAACGTGATCTCGCCATTCACCGCATCAACAATCACCGTGTCCTTCGCACTGAAACGCCCTTCCAGTATCTGTCTGGCGAGCGGGTTCTCGATATGCTCCTGAATCGCGCGCTTCAGCGGCCGCGCGCCGAATACCGGATCGAAGCCTGCCTTGGCAATTTCTTGCAGTGCCTCATCTGACACGGTCAAGCCAATCTCCAGACGCGCCAGGCGTTTCTCCAGATAGCCCAACTGGATGCGGGCAATCGACTGAATGTGCGCTTGTGCCAACGAGTGGAAGACGACAACTTCATCGATACGATTGATGAATTCCGGACGGAAGTGGTTCTTCACTTCGCCCATTACCGCCTTCTTCACCAGCTCGTACGGTTGATCGACCATCTGCTGGATCATGTGGCTGCCGAGATTGGAAGTCATCACGATTACCGTGTTCTTGAAGTCCACCGTGCGGCCTTGCCCATCCGTCATGCGGCCGTCATCGAGTACCTGCAACAGCACATTGAAGACATCCGGATGAGCCTTCTCCACTTCGTCGAAAAGCAGAACCGAGTAAGGCTTGCGGCGCACCAGCTCGGTCAGATAGCCGCCTTCCTCGTAACCGACATAGCCTGGAGGTGCGCCTATCAGTCGTGCGACTGAGTGCTTCTCCATGAACTCGCTCATGTCGATGCGGATCAGATGATCTTCCGAGTCGAACAGGAAGCCGGCAAGCGTCTTGCATAGTTCGGTTTTACCGACGCCGGTCGGGCCGAGAAACAGGAAGGAACCGTAAGGGCGATTCTCGTCAGAGAGGCCCGCACGCGAGCGACGGATTGCGTCGGCGACAAGGCGTACAGCCTCGTTCTGGCCGACCACACGCTGATGCAGCGCGTCTTCCATCTTGAGAAGCTTTTCGCGCTCGCCCTGCATCATTTTCGAGACAGGAATGCCGGTCGCGCGCGATACGACTTCGGCGATTTCCTCGGCGCCAACCTGTGTGCGCAGCAGCTTGTGGGCGGGCTTCGCATCCTGCACGCCTTCCGCGTCTTTCAACTGCGCTTCCAGCTTGGGCAGCTCGCCGTACTGCATCTCGCTCATCCTCTGCCAGTCGCCCTTGCGGCGTGCTTCCTCCATCTGCAGCTTGATCTTCTCGATGGCTTCGCGGATATGCTGGCTGCCTTGCACGGCGGCTTTCTCGCTCTTCCATAACTCGTCGAGATCGGCGTACTCGCGTTCGAGTTTGGCGATCTCGTCCTCGATCAGGCCGAAGCGTCTTTGCGAAGCTTCATCCTTTTCCTTCTTCACGGCTTCACGCTCGATCTTGAGCTGGATCAAGCGACGATCCAGCCGATCCATCGTTTCCGGTTTGGAGTCGATCTCCATGCGGATACGCGCTGCCGCTTCGTCGATCAGGTCGATGGCCTTGTCCGGCAGGAAGCGGTCGGTAATGTAGCGATGGGACAGCTCGGCCGCCGCGACAATGGCCGGGTCGGTGATGTCCACGCCATGGTGAACTTCGTAGCGCTCCTGCAAGCCACGCAAGATCGCAATGGTGCTTTCGACGCTGGGCTCATCGACCAGTACCTTCTGGAAGCGGCGTTCCAGCGCGGCGTCCTTTTCTATGTATTTGCGATACTCATCCAGCGTGGTCGCGCCGATGCAGTGCAACTCGCCACGTGCCAGAGCGGGCTTCAGCATGTTGCCAGCGTCCATTGCGCCTTCGGCTTTGCCTGCGCCCACCATGGTGTGCAACTCGTCGATGAAAATGATGAGGCGGCCTTCTTCCTTGGCGATGTCATTGAGCACAGCCTTCAGGCGTTCCTCGAATTCGCCGCGGAACTTTGCCCCGGCCAGCAGCGCTGCCATGTCGAGCGATAACACGCTCTTGCCGCGCAGGGTTTCGGGCACTTCGTCATTGATGATGCGCTGAGCAAGTCCTTCGACGATGGCCGTTTTGCCCACCCCTGGCTCGCCGATCAGTACCGGGTTGTTCTTGGTGCGACGCTGCAGGATCTGGATCGCGCGGCGGATTTCATCGTCGCGTCCGATCACCGGGTCGAGCTTGCCTTGCCGCGCGCGTTCGGTGAGATCGATGCAGTATTTCTTGAGTGACTCGCGCTGCGATTCTGCATCCTGATTGCCGACGCTTGCCCCACCGCGAACCGCTTCGATGGCTGCTTCAAGACCCTTTCTGTTGGCGCCATGCTCCTTGAAGAGCTTTCCCGTCTCGCCCTTGTCATCGCACAAGGCGAGCAGGAACATTTCACTGGCGATGAACTGGTCGCCGCGCTTTTGCGCTTCGCGATCGGTCAGGTTGAACAGGTTCGACAGGTCGCGACCGACCTGAACCTCGCCGCCGTGTCCCTGTACCTGTGGCAGACGATCGATGGCTTTCTCCAGCGCCGTACGCAGCGGTGGCGCGTTGATCCCTGCGCGGGCAAGCAGAGCGCTGGCACCGCCATCGTCCTGCGTCAGCATGGCCAGCAGCAAATGCTGCGGCTCTATGTACTGGCTGTCGTGGCCGACGGCAATGCTCTGGGCATCGGCCAGGGCCTGCTGGAATTTGGTCGTCAGTTTGTCGAAACGCATGGTTCGATCCTCCGCAATTGCTGCACTCTTTCATGTTGGCATCAAGTTGTATGTTCGGCCGCAACACTTCGCAAGCCAGAACCTCTGTTCTCCAGATTGGGGCTTGTCCCGATCTTTCAACTTGGGTTTGCACCGCCGCGTTGAGCCTTCTCAAACGCCGACGAGCTGCCCGCACCAACGGGCAGACGGTCCTGTATGTTGCGGTGCAGTGAGGCAAACTGCGCAGCCGTCCGTAATAGCCTTGCATAGCGTTATTGCTTATCGACAAACCTTCGTGCGGTGCTATGGTCTACCGCCGCGAGGTGCCGTTGAGCGTGATGGTGCCCCCGCGGCGTGCTGCAGCAAAATGGTCGATGCAGCCAGACCGAACCCTTGACTGGAGAGTACAGAATGACGAATAAGGTCGAACAAACGGTTGCAGCGATGCAGAAGAAAAATCTCGAGTCCGCCATGCGGCTTGCCCAGCTCTCAATCGAGAATTCGCAACGCATACTGCAGTTGCAGATGCAGACGGCCAAGGAAATGTTCGAAGACGGCGTGAGCAATGTTCAGTCGCTGGCGCAGATCAAGACACCGCAGGAAGCCATGGAACTGCGCGCACGCTATGCACAGAGTGCCGCAGAAAAAATGCTGTCCACGAGCCGCAACATCGCCGAGATCACATCCGAGGTGCAGAGCGAAATGAGCAAGCTGGTCAGCCAGCAACTCACCGCTGGTAGCCAGGAGTTGATCGATGCGATGCAGGGTTTCCTGAAAGGCATGCCGCTCAATAGTCACGCTGCAGCCGAGGCCATGCAGACAACCTTTGAAACGGCACGCAAGACGCTCGAGCAGGTTGCCAAGGCCTCCAGCGATGCTTTCAGCGCCGTGGCGCAGAGCGGCAAGAAACGTTGACGCGGGACTAACTGGCTGGCGTTTCGGCGTCAGCCTTGACCAGGCGGATGATATGCCGCGCAGCAGTCAGCCCTGAGCGCACGGCGGTCTCTATTGTTGCAGGATAGGGTGATTGAACGTAATCGCCAGCCAGCACGAGATTCTTGACAGGCGTGATGTGAAGCGGACGCAATACCGACGGGCTGCATGAAAATGTGGCCCGTTTTTCCGTGATGACGGTCGACCACTTGGGTGCTGCCAGGCGTGGAATCAGGGCTTCGACGGCTTCATGCGCACGCAGGCCGAGTTCTTCACGGCTGAGTTCGGAGTGCGGCCCGCGCGCCGAGATCACTGCTGCCAGCAGGCCCTTGGGCCCACCCAGCTGGCCACGATCGAACAGCCATTGCACCGTCGAATTGGCCACGCCAATCATGGGCTCCGGCAAGCGTACCGACTCGTCATACTCGAGATAGACAGTCGTAATGGGCTGGTGCGCCATGCCATCCACTTGCTGACGCAGCAAGCTCAGTTCGGGGAAGCCTGCCAGCAGATCGCTGACGTGATATGGGCCGACAGCCACGACCACGTGGCTGAAGCGCTCGCCTTCGAAGGGATTGCCGATGAGGCGAAACTCCTCATCTTCATCCAGTTCGATGCTCTTGATGGGGGTCGCGATATTCACCGTGCCGCCGCTGCGTGCCAGGAACTGCGCAGCGGGCACGGGCAGTAGTTCACTGAGGTCAACGCGCGGAATCAGCAACTCGCTCGCTGATGCACTGCCTGCCAGCGAATCCTTCAGTACATTGATGAAGATCTGTGCCGAGGCTTCGTGCGCGGGTGTATTCAGGGCGGCAACGCAAAGAGGCTCCCACAACAGCTCGCATAGCATCGGTGTCTGCTTCGTATCGGCGAGCAGCCGCGACACGCTGCAGTCCTGCGCCAATTCATAACGCATGCGCTTGAGGCTGCGCATCATGCGCACGATCGCCAGGCGGTCGGTCCAGCTCATCTGGCGCGAACGTAGCAGACCGACGGCAAGATGAAACGGTGCCGGCAGACCGGCTGCCCGAAAATCCAGCCGACCCGGCACATGCAGGGTGAAAGGGCGTGTGGTCAGCTGGCGTGGTGGCACGCGCAGAAAACGCAGCATGCGCAGCGTTTCCGTATAGGCACCGATGAGGATGTGTTGACCGTTATCGACGCGCCGACCGTCTTTCTCGACGACTCTTGCGCGGCCCCCGAGCGTGCGGCCCGCTTCGAATACCGTGACCTGGATGCCAGAGCGTGCGAGTTCTACTGCGGCAGAGAGACCCGCATAACCGGCACCGATGACTGCTACGCGAATCGTCATTTCAAAACGGCCATCTCAATACTTCAACCACGTGCGGGCAGCGATCCACAGCTTGCGCAACGGCGTTAGCGAGGTGCGTTGCGTTAGCACTTTGCAGCCATCGGCCTTGATCTCGTCCAGCGTAGTGCGATAGATCGCCGCCATGATCAGTCCGGCGCGCTGGCTCTTGCGGTCGGCCGCTGGCAGCAGCGCCAGTGCCTGCCTGTAGTAGCGCTCGGCGCGCTCGATCTGGAATTCCATCAGTGCGCGGAAATTGTCGCTGTAGGCCGCATCGGTAATCTGCTTTGCCGTCACATTGAAGCGCTGCAATTCGTCGATAGGCAGATAAATGCGGCCGCGACGCGCATCTTCGCCCACATCGCGAATGATGTTGGTCAGCTGGAAAGCGATGCCAAGATCATGCGCATATTTGAGCGTCTGAGGATCGGTGTAGCCGAAAATTTCCACGGCCAGCAAACCGACCACGCTCGCTACGCGGTAGCAGTAAAGTTCCAGTGCCTTGAAATCGAGATAGCGCGTCTGCTGCAGATCCATCTGCATGCCATCGATGATCTCCAGTAACTTGTCTCGCGGCAGGTTGAAAGTTTTCACCACTTCGGCCAAGGCCTGCGTAACCGGATGTGTCGGCTTGCCACCGTGAATTTCCGCTGTTTCCTTGCGCCACCAGTCGAGCTTGGTTTGTGCAATCTGCATGTCCGGGGTTTCGTCGACGACATCATCTACTTCGCGGCAGAACGCATACAGCGCCATGATGGCGCGCTGCCGTTCGGGCGGCAGGAACAGGAAGCTGTAATAGAAACTTGAGCCGCTCGCTGCGGCCTTCTCTTTGCAGTAATCAAAAGGATTCATCAAGTCATGCTTTCATGAATGCTGCACGCCACAGCACGCGTAGCCAGTCCGGCTTGCCAAGCGTGGGCCGACGGCGGAACACATCGTAATCGACCGCCTCGATCTTCTCCAGCGTACGCAGCCCGCCTTGCACCACCAGCCGCAACTCCCAGCCGATGCGGCCGGGCAGGGCGCGCGCCAGCGGTGCACCCCGCAGCAGCATGCGACGTGCACGACCGATTTCGTACCGCATCAGATTGCGCCAGGCGCTATTGACGCGTCCGGCAGCGATCTGCTCTTCGCCAATGCCGAAACTGCGTAAATCCGTCTGCGGGATGTAGATGCGATCCTTCTGCCAGTCGACCGCCACGTCCTGCCAGAAATTGATGTATTGCAGTGCCGAACAGATGTCGTCGGAGCGCGAAAGGTTTTCCGGCGTCGCGCGTTTGTACAAGTGCAGCAACAGCCGACCGACCGGGTCGGCAGAGCGGCGGCTGTACTCGCGCAATTCGGCAAAGTCTACATAGCGCGTCTTCATCACGTCCTGCGAAAACGCATCGAGCAAATCACCGAGCAGGCTTGTCGGCAATGCATGTGCCCGCACATTCCTCGCAAGGCGCGCGAACATCGGCTCAGTCGGCATGCCACCGGAATCAATGAGGCCGAGCTGGCTCCGGTACTCGTCGAGTCGTGCCAGGCGAACCGGTGCCGCTGCGTCGCCTTCATCGGCAATATCATCGGCGCTGCGCGCGAACGCATAGATCGCCTCGATCGGCTCGCGTAAATGGCGCGGCAACAGCACGGACGCAACAGGGAAGTTTTCGTAATGCTCTACGGGCATCGAAGATCGCGTGGTTATGCGAAAGAGAGTGAAATCAAGCCAGTCGGCGAGTATAGCCAAGCTGGTATAATTCGCGCCTCAATATTCTCGGCATCACGCCGGGTGTTTGTGTGCTGGCCCAGGTGGCGAAATTGGTAGACGCACCAGATTTAGGTTCTGGCGTAGCGATACGTGGGGGTTCGAGTCCCTTCCTGGGCACCAAGAGCGTTCTAGTTAGCTTTTCCTGCTTGACCTCACTTTGCGTAAGATGGATACGTTTTGGCGTATTCGGCTTTTGCACGTCTCATTATTTGCCCAGCCTTATTGCAAGGAGTTGCTTCAAATCTATTTGGGGTAAGTGTTGCCACGTTCAAAAATTGTTATCGCAAGTGGCGTGCGAGGATTGAAGGTCAGAGCTTTTGCGATTCGTGTTAGGAAGGCTCCAGTCGCCTTGCAAAGAATGTGGCAAAGGGGATCGACTGTTTGCGGGGCCAAGTCAGGAGAGCGAGCATGCCAAAGACAACGGCCCAACAGTTTGAGGCAATAAAAGCGATAGGACGTCTCCTGAATGAGGCTGCCGTGCGGCTTGGGGCACTTAAGCACTCACTTGGTGGTGGAACTGGTTTACCAGATCAGGTTGTCAGTGAGCTCTGCTACCTTGAGCTGAGGATGCTATGTGAGGTTGTTGCTTTATGCTGCCTTGCAGCCCACGGAGACATTGAGGGGACCCGCACAGCTAAATTGCAGAAGGAGTTTGCTGCAGACAACATCATGCGAAAGCTGGAGTCGTTGCAAATTTTTATCCTCGACCCATTGTTGTCAGTCCGACGGCGACTGGGCAGCATATCGACCACATCAAGTCTGCTGCAATTTCCAAGGATGAATTGATCGACTTGTATCATCGGTGTGGGGGGCGTCTCCACCGCGGAAGCTTGGCGAAATTCCTCTCACCCGCGGCCGGTGTCCAGCAGGCCGACCATGACAAACTTCGTGAATGGATGGAAAAATTCGAGCTGCTTCTCAGCGTTCATCACATAGCGTCCCTTAGTAACCTGTCGCACTTTGTTTGCCACCTTTCACACCGACAGGCTGCTGGAAAGGCGTTGGTGGTTTTGGCGCAGGCTGATTAATTGTGAAGTGTGGCCCCATGATTTTCCTGCCCTCCGTTGTTGTCTCCGCTAGCCTTTCGTCTGCTCGACTAATTCGTGAGCCCTCTAGTGGAATGGGGCACCCAGCCAGACTAGGGTCGGAGTGCTGTGGGCTTGGTACAACCGCACCTAAGCTCTGCTTTGTTTGCGCTTTTATCTCATCTGCGTCAGCACAGGTTTGCTGCCTTTTTTTACTTCTTCTGTTTGTCTTCATGCCTGTAGCAAGTGCGGTGACTTTGCACGTCGGCCCTGACCAGCGCCTGACGCTTCCCTCACAAGCGGCACTGCAGGCGCGCGATGGCGATGTGGTCGAGATAGACGCGGGCGAGTATCGCGGTGACGTGGCGGTATGGACGCAATCCAAGCTGACCATTCGCGGACGTGGCGGCATGGCGAAGCTCATTGCTGGTGGTCAGGCTGCCGAGTCGAAGGCGATCTGGGTCGTGCGTGGCGGCGATATCCGCATCGAGAAGGTCGAATTCTCCGGTGCGCGCGTGCCGGATCGCAACGGCGCGGGCATACGTTTCGAGAAGGGCTACCTGCAGGTTTCAGGGTGTCGCTTCATCGACAATGAGAATGGCATTCTCACCGCAGCTGATCCTGATGCGCAACTCGATATCGAATACAGCGAGTTCGGTAATAACGGCGATGGCTCGGGCACGAGTCACAATCTGTATGTAGGCAGGATCGCGCGACTACGCGTGACGGGCAGCTATTTCCACCATGCGCGCGTCGGACATCTGCTCAAGTCCCGCGCGCGGGTGAATGACATTAGCTACAACCGCCTGACCGACGAGGCTGGTGGCAAGGCGAGTTACGAGCTGGAGTTTCCGAATGGTGGTCAAGCGCTGGTGATGGGCAATATCATCGAGCAGGCGTCCAGCAGCGAGAATGCGAGCATCATTTCCTATGGGGCTGAGGGCCTGGAGGGGCGCAGCCATCGGCTTGTGCTGGTCCACAACACCATCGTCGATCGCAGGTTGTTCTCCGGCAAACCATTGGTTGTGTATGGCAAGCCGGGCGAGGTGGCGGTGCAGGCAATCAATAACCTGTTGATGGGTACAGGCGCGATCAAGCTGCCTGCGGGTGCGCTGGAGCGCGGCAACATGACAGGATCGCTCAGCCAGATCGGGCCGGACTATAGACCGCTTGATGCTGAGCGCTGGAAAGTACTGCTCGAGAATGTCGCGGACATGGTCTGGTCGCCAGCGTTGGTACGGCAGGCAATTCCACCTGCCATGGAGTACCTGCATCCGATGCAGGTTGTGCCCGTTCGGTTTGCTGCGCGGATCGCCGGGGCAATCCAGAGTTCCAGGTGAGGCCGAGGAGTGGTTACGCGCCCAACGAACCAGTCAGCAGTTGCAGTGAAATCTGCCGAATGATGGGCAGGCGGCTCATCGGGTCGAAGAAGAGATCACGTAGCCGGGCGATGTTGTCGTGTTCCGACTGGAACAGCGGCGTGAGCCAGTGGCTACCCAATGAATACCATCTGGTGTGCGCACGGCGTACTCGCTCGTACTGCTTGAGTGCTGCGGCGAGATTGTTTTGCGCTTCGATTGCATCGGCGAGTGCGAGTGCATCCAGCAGGGCCAGATTGGCGCCCTGGCCGAGTTGCGGGCTCATGCCGTGCGCAGCGTCGCCCAGCCACACGGCGCGCCGGTCAATCCAGCGTGGCATGCGTATGGCGCGATAGGTGGCATGTGTCAGCCCGACGGCTGCTTGTCCGTGCAGGTGCTCTGCGGCTTGCGGCCACAGCGGTGCGACCTTGTTGGCGATGTCATGAGAGCAGTAATCGCCCGGTACTTCGTCTGCACGCACGCTCCAGTAGATACACAAGCGATCATCTGCGCGCGTTTGCCCCGGTGCGTGGCCGACCGGCAGCACGCCCATCATTTCGCGGGCGAGCCGGTAGCGCTGTTCCAGCGAGTTGTGCTGCGGCCAGTTCGTGGCGGATGTCAGACACCACCAGGCACCCCACGGATAAGGGCGTGCACAGGATTCGCCGAAGACCTGCGTGCGCATCTGCGAGCGCGAGCCATCGGCAACGATGATCAGATCGTAAGTGCCGTATTGCGTACCGGTTTCATCATGGATGAATCCCGTTGCAGGATCGATCTGGCGAATCTGAACGCCGGTGCGCAAGTGGGCGCTTGCTGGCAGTGCTCCATGCAGCATGGAGAACAGCGCGTGGCGCTGCATACCGAGGCCGAACGCATCCGTGCGCCAGGCTGCGTAGTGCATGTTCATGACGCGTCGGCCCTGCACATTGCAACCGTGCAAACGCGCAATCGGTGCGCCGAGTTGCAGGGCTTGATCGAGTAGCCCAAGTCGTCCAAGCGCAGCGAGCCCGGTAGGTTGCAGCAGGAAACCCGCGCCGATCGGGCCGGCCGTTGCTGTCTGCTCGAATACCTCTATGGCATGTCGTCCGCTGCGGCCAAGCGCAATGGCTGCCGCCTGTCCTGCTGTGCCGTAACCGATGATGGCTATTCGGAGCATCTGTCACGCGGCCACTGGAAAGTGAGCAGGAGATAAGTGTGGTGCCCGAGACCGGAATCGAACCGGTACAGCCTTTCAGCCGAGGGATTTTAAGTCCCTTGTGTCTACCAATTTCACCACTCGGGCGGTGAGCGCCATGGCTGGCGCTGTGTGACCTGCGCGTTGCGGGATGGGCTCAGCGTGCGCTGGGCTCCGGCATCACGATGTTCACTTCAAGAACCTCGTAGTTGCCTTTCTTTTCCATCTGTACCCTGATGTCATCCGGGTTGATCTTGATGTACTTGGAGATGACGGCGACGAGGTCTTTCTGCAGGGCTGGAAGGAAGTCGGGGGTCTTGTCTTCCGCATCGCGCTGGTGGGCGATGACGAGGGTCAGACGTTCCTTGGCCAGCGAGGCGGACTTGGGCTGGTTGGTGCCGAAGATTCTTTCGAGCCAGGACATGATCAGCCTCCGAACAGGCGCTTGAAGATGCCTGGCTTTTCGAAGTTCACGAAGCGTAGCTCACGTTCTTCACCGAGGAAGCGGGCGACGACGTCCTGGTACGCGGCCGCGGCGTCTTCTTCCTTGGTGTGAATGACGGGGGTGCCTGCGTTGGAGGCTTGCAGGACGCTTTCCGATTCGGGGATGACGCCGATCAGTGGCACGCGCAGCAGTTCCTGCACGTCCTTGTAGGAGAGCATTTCGCCTTCGTCGACGCGTTTGGCAGAGTAACGGGTGATGAGCAGATGCTCTTTCACCGGCTCCAGGCCGTCACGTGCGCGGCGGCTTTTGCTTTGCAGGATGCCGAGGATGCGGTCCGAGTCGCGGATCGACGAGACTTCGGGATTCGTCACAACGATGGCTTCGTCGGCGAAGGTCAGCGCCATGATGGCGCCATGCTCGATACCCGCCGGTGAATCGCAGACGATGTAGTCGAAGCCCATGTGCTTGAGGTCGTTGAGGATCTTCTCGACGCCTTCTTCGGTCAGTGCATCCTTGTCGCGCGTTTGCGAGGCGGGCAGCACGAAGAGGTTTTCGCAGTGCCTGTCCTTGATCAACGCCTGATGCAGGTTGGCGTCGCCGCTGATGACATTGACAAAGTCATACACGACGCGTCGCTCGCAACCCATGATGAGGTCGAGATTGCGCAGGCCGACATCGAAGTCGATGACGGCGGTCTTGAAACCACGGAGGGCGAGGCCGGATGCAAAGCTGGCGCTGGAGGTGGTTTTGCCTACGCCACCCTTGCCCGACGTTACGACGACAATTCTTGTCACCATTTTCTTTCCTTCTCTCTCAATGCTTCTTCATGTTTTCACTGCAATGGCTTGAGCGATCAATCCAGCTGCAGTGTTTCGATATTCAGTGTCTGTTGCCCCGCGGTGCTGGCGCGCAGCACGGCGTGCGCCGGTTTGCCGGCGAGGTTGGCGGCAATGCCGCGCTCGAAGGTGCGATACACGCCGGCGATGGAAACCAGTTCGGGCGCGAAGCAGGTAGTGATGATGCGCGCCTTCGTGTCGCCCTGCGCACCAGCCAGTGCCCGGCCACGTAGCGGGCCGTAACAGTGGATGCTGCCATCGGCGATGATTTCTGCACCGTTGCTTACGCCACCGAGAATGACAACATCACTGCCGCGCGCATAGATCTGCTGACCGGAGCGAAGCGGACGTTCGATGATCATGGTGCTTACATTGGCCGGCGGGGGCGTCATGTCGAGGCTGGCTTGAGCGGGTTCCGTTGCAGCGGGGGCCGCAGGCGCGGGAGCGGCAGTCGGTGCAGTCACCGTGCGTTCGCCGGTCATGCGGCCTGCCTCGGGGGAGAGCACGGCCAGGCCAGCCTTGCGCGCGCTGTCGACGAGATGCTCGGGCGCATGTCGCACCGCAATGGGTTGCAGGCCGTAGCGGCGTAGCAGACTCAGCAGACCGACCCAGTCCGCCCGGTCCGGCGCCTTGGTCAGTTGCGTCAGATCGATGACGGTGGCTTCGCCCGCGAAAAATTCCCCGAGCCCGCCGAGCATCGTGTGCATGCTGTCCGCCAGTCGCACATTGTCGAGTTCACGAATGATGGCCGACATGGCGGAAAGCGTACCGGCCTTGAACTCGATGGGTTTGGACATGGATGTGCGGGTTTGCGTACAGGAAGTGAGCGAATTATCGACGGATTCATGTATCTGGCCGCAGATCGGCCGGACCGGCAGGATTGTAACAAACCCGCGGGCATGCGCCGGGGTCTGTTTTAGGGGGCGGGCAGGCTGGAGTTGCCGGCTGAAGCTGGCGTGGTGGAGCGGTGATCAGTCCGCTGACGCTGATCGTGGCAGCTACGGGCAATGACTCAGTGCCCGGCCCAGACCCGTACGAGCAGGGCCATGCCTTCGAAGCCCCGATCGAATATTTGCTCCAGCACGTTGGCGAGCGCAGGCAGGGTCAGCCAGATCACGGCAATGCCCACCGTAGAGGTGATGGGAAAACCGACTGCGAAGAGATTGAGCTGCGGCGCGGCGCGGGTGAGCACGGCCAGAGCAATATTGGTGATGAGCAGGGCGACGACCACCGGCAGGGCAAGCAGCAGGCCGGTAGCAAACAGTACCGCGCCGCTGCGTGCAAGCATCAACCAGCCTTCGGCGTGGACAGGATTGGCAGAAATCGGCAGCCATTCGAAACTGCGCACCAGTACCTCGATGAGCATCAGGTGGCCATTCAGCGCGAGAAAGAGCAGCGACACCACGATGCCGATGATCTCGGCCACAACCGAAGTCTGGCCCTGACTCTGCGGATCGAAGAACGTGGCGAAGGAAAGCCCCATCTGCAAGCCGATCAATTCGCCCGCCACGTCCAGGGTCGCAAACACGACACGCATGGTGAAGCCCATGCCAGCGCCGATGAGGATTTGCTGGCCGAGGATACCTAGCCCGACATAGCTGCCGGGGGCGGCGAGGTTTTGCGCCGGTAGCGACGAGGCCACGGCAAAGCCGACGGCCAGCGCGACGATGAGTTTCACACGCCGGGGCAGGGCGATATTGTTGAAGATCGGGGCAGTTGCGAGGAAGGACATGACCCGCACGAGCGGAAAGACGTAGGTGAGGATCAGTGCATCGAGCTGGGCGGCGGTGATCGAAAGCATCTGGTTACGTCTTCGGACGAGGCCCGTCGTGGCGCTCCGGTTTCATCCTATGACGCCGGGAATGGACTCGAACAGGCGGCGGATGTAATCGGTGAGCAGGGTGATCATCCACGGCCCGACCATGATCAGCGTACCGAACATGATGACCAGCTTTGGTACGAAGGATAGCGTCGCTTCATTGATCTGCGTGGCGGCTTGCAGGATGCTGACAAGCAGGCCTGTGGCCAGCGCGGCCAGAAACATCGGCGCGGCGACGAGCAGCGCAATGTAGAGCGCCTCGCGGCCAAGGGCGATGATTGCGGTGGGGGTCATGACAAAAGCTCCTGCATAAACTGCTTCAGAAAAAAAGGCTGATTGAATGCTTGCAGAGCTATCCGAAGCTGCGTATCAGCGACGCAATGACCAGGTTCCAGCCATCGACCAGCACGAACAGCATGATCTTGAAGGGCAGGGATACGATCACGGGCGACATCATCATCATGCCCATCGACATGAGCACCGACGCCACCACCATGTCGATGACGAGGAAGGGCAGGAAGATGATGAAAGCGATCTGGAAGGCGGTCTTGAGTTCGCTGGTGACGAAGGCTGGTACGATGACGCGCATCGGCAGGTCGGAGGCCTTGTCGACCTTCGGAACCTTGGCGAGTTTTGCGAACATGGTCAGATCGCTGTCGCGCATCTGCTTGAGCATGAAGGCCTTGACGGGTACCGAGGCGCGCGTGACGGCTTCGTCGAACTGGATCTGGTTCGCCGACAAGGGCAGCCATGCATCCTGATAGACCTTGTCGATGACCGGCGACATGACGAAGAAGGTGAGAAACAGCGAGAGCCCGACGACGATCTGGTTCGGCGGCGAGGTCTGCGTGCCCATGGCATGACGCAGCATCGACATGACGATAACGATGCGCGTGAAGCCACTCATCATCAGCACCACGGCCGGGATGAAGGTCAATGCCGTCATCATCAACAGCGTTTGCACCGGCAGGCTGTAGGTTGTGCCGCCGCCGGAGGATGGCGTGCTGGTCAGGGCGGGGATGCCCTGGGCGAACACCTCGACAGGGAGCGCCGCGCAGAGGCACAGAACGGCACCCATCGCGGCTTGCAGCCAGTGTTGCGATGCCTGGCTGGGCAACTTCCGGTTCGACAAATCAATTCGCATGGCGCTTCTCCAGCATCTGACGCAGGCGCGCGGCGAAATCACCGGGAGCTGTGGGGGTGGGCTCAGGCA
>Ga0075366_10000189_pt1 | contig 27251 bp, 19 predicted proteins | sample EndMethybrTD3031_FD_72351 | JGI IMG/M metagenome (GOLD analysis project Ga0075366, IMG submission 72351) | Populus endosphere microbial communities from Tennessee, USA - Endosphere MetaG P. TD hybrid TD303-1 | ecosystem: Host-associated > Plants > Roots > Endosphere | place: USA: Tennessee...
GGTCGTCGACAAGCGCTTCTTCCAGGGGCTGCCGAGCCCGGCCGCAGCCGCCGTGTTGATCGGCTTCATCTGGGTGATGGACGAAGCCGGCTTCAAGCATGTGTCGGAGATCGAGTGGCTCTCGTGGTGCGCGTTCGCCGTCACCTTGTATGCCGGGCTGACGATGGTGACCAACGTGCCGTTCTACAGCTTCAAGGACGTGAGCTTCAAGCGCACGGTGCCGTTCATCGTCATCGTGGCCATTGCACTCGGCTTTGCCGTCATCACCATCCATCCGCCGATCGTGCTCTTCAGCCTCTTCCTGGTGTATGGCGTGTCGGGTTATGGCGTCTACATCTACAAGCGGATGAAGGGCAAGCCAGTCAGCGTCATCGCGACGTCGACCGACGAACCCGACGAACAGGGTTTGCATCGTTGAATCGCATGCTATATTCGACGCCTATGACGTTCTCGACCGCGACCACGCTACTGCTTCTAGGAGAGCCACGGGTTCGCTGATCGTCCACGTCCACACGTTTTCGTCTCAACGGCCCGTATGCAACCAGCAGCGGGCCGTTTTGCTTTTCGAGGACGCTGGTTGCGAACATGACTCACAAGGGAAACATCCATGTTGAAGCAACCGCACACCAAGTACCGACCCTCCGCGCCGGTCGCTCTCGCCGACCGCACCTGGCCCGACGTGCAGCTGACGCGCGCGCCGCTGTGGTGCAGCGTGGACCTTCGCGACGGCAACCAGGCGCTGATCGAGCCGATGGACTCGCAGCGCAAGCTGCGGATGTTCGAGATGCTGGTGCGTGTCGGCTTCAAGGAAATCGAGGTCGGCTTCCCGTCGGCGTCGCAGACGGAATTCGATTTCATCCGGATGCTGATCGAGCAAGACCTTGTCCCGCAGGACGTGACGATCCAGGTCCTCACCCAGGCGCGCAGCGAGCTGATCCACCGCACTTTCGAGGCGCTCCAAGGGGCACGACGCGCCGTCGTGCACTTCTACAACGCCACATCGCCGGTGATGCGGCGCGTGGTGCTGGGCACTGATGAAGATGGGATCGTCGAGCTGGCCGCCACCCACGCACGGCTCATCAAAGAACTGGCCGCGCGGCAGCCCGAGACCGAATTCGTCCTCCAATACTCGCCGGAGATGTACTCCGGCACCGAACTCGCGTTCTCCAAGCGGGTGATCGATGCCGTCACCGGCGTGTGGCAACCCACCCCCGAGCGCAAGTGCATCATCAACCTGCCGTCGACGGTCGAGCACTCCACGCCGAACATCTTTGCCGACATGATCGAATGGACGCACCGCCACATCGAGCGGCGCGACAGCATCATCTTGTCGGTGCACCCGCACAACGATCGAGGCACCGGCACGGCCGCCGGCGAATTCGCGTTGATGGCCGGGGCCGACCGGATCGAAGGATGCCTCTTTGGCAACGGCGAGCGCACCGGCAACGTCGATCTCGTCAACATCGCGCTCAATCTCTACACGCAAGGCGTTTCGCCCGGTCTCGACTTCTCGGACATCGACGAGGTTCGCCGATGTGTGGAGCATTGCAACCAATTGCCGGTCCATCCGCGTCATCCCTATGCCGGTGACCTGGTCTACACCTCGTTCTCCGGCTCGCACCAAGATGCCATCAAGAAGGCGTTTGCGGCTCGGCGCGAGGGCGACGTGTGGGTGATGCCCTACCTGCCCATCGATCCCAAGGACCTCGGCCGCAATTACGACGCCGTGATCCGCGTGAACAGCCAATCGGGCAAGGGCGGCATCTCGTATCTTCTCGAAGCCGAATACGGCGTCGAGCTGCCGCGCCGGCTGCAGATCGAATTCAGCCAGGTCGTCCAAGGCGTGATGGACGACAGCGGCAAGGAGCTGTCCGCCGCCGACATCTGGTCGATCTTCCAACGCGAATACGGTATCGGCTCGCATGCCAGGGCGCGCGTGGAGCATCCTGTCTTCACCGGCGAAACGCTGCGCCTGTCGGCCGTTGTGCAGATTGCCGGCAGGGAGTTCAGCGTGGACGGCTCAGGCTCCGGCCCGATCGACGCCTTCGTCAACGGACTGAACCGGCACCTGGGCGGCTCGCCAGTGCGCGTGCTCGACTATCACGAGCACTCGATCGGCAGCGGCGCCGACGCCCAGGCGGTGGCCTACCTCGAGCTGCGCATCGGCGACGAACTGACGCTGTTCGGCGTGGGCATGGACGCCAACATCGTGTCGGCGTCGCTCAAGGCCATCACGTCGGGCTTGCATCGCGCCATGCAGCGCGGTGCCTTGCGCTTCGAACCCGTCGCGCTCGCCTAAGATCGCACTCGACTTCAAGGATTGCTGAGGAATCACCATGAGCGACAAGCTGATCATTTTCGACACGACGCTTCGCGACGGCGAACAGTCGCCCGGTGCGTCGATGACCAAGGACGAGAAGCTGCGAATCGCGAGGCAGCTTGAGCGCCTGCGCGTCGATGTGATCGAGGCTGGCTTCGCGGCGTCGAGCAATGGCGATTTCGAGGCGGTCAAGTCGATCGCGGCGCACATCAAGGAGTCCACAGTGTGCTCGCTCGCGCGCGCCAACGACCGCGACATCTCGCGTGCGGCCGAGGCGTTGAAGGGGGCGGCACGCTCGCGCATCCACACCTTCATCGCCACCAGTGCGCTGCACATGGAAAAGAAGCTGCGCATGACGCCCGACCAGGTGTTCGAGCAGGCGAAGCTGTCGGTTCGCTTCGCGCGGAACCTGACCGACGACATCGAGTTTTCTCCCGAAGACGGCTACCGTTCGGACCCGGACTTCCTGTGCCGGGTGCTGGAAGCCGTGATCGCCGAGGGCGCGACGACGATCAACATTCCCGACACGGTCGGCTACGCGATTCCCGAGCTTTACGGCAACTTCATCCGCGACTTGCGCGAGCGCATTCCGAATGCGGACAAGGCAGTGTGGTCGGTGCACTGCCACAACGATCTCGGCATGGCGGTGGCCAACTCGCTAGCCGGCGTGAAGATCGGCGGCGCGCGGCAGGTCGAATGCACCATCAACGGCTTGGGCGAGCGGGCGGGCAATTGCTCGCTGGAGGAAATCGTGATGGCGGTGAAGACCCGCCGCGACTATTTCCGGCTTGAACTCGGCATCGATGCAACGCAGATCGTGCCGGCATCGCGCCTGGTGGCTCAGACCACCGGCTTCGTCGTGCAACCCAACAAGGCGGTCGTGGGCGCCAACGCCTTCGCGCACGCGTCGGGCATTCACCAAGATGGCGTGCTGAAGGCGCGCGACACCTACGAAATCATGCGTGCCGAGGACGTGGGGTGGTCGACCAACAAGATCGTGCTGGGCAAGCTGTCGGGGCGCAATGCGTTCAAACAGCGGCTGCAGGATCTCGGCATCGAGCTCGAATCCGAAACCGAGGTGAACGCGGCATTCGCCAAATTCAAGGAACTGGCCGACCGCAAGAGCGACATCTTCGACGAGGACATCGTCGCGCTGGTGATGGATGAAGCGGTCACCTCCGAACACGAGCACTATCGGTTGCTGGCGCTGTCTCAGCACTCCGAAATGGGCGAGCGGCCGCATGCCTCCGTCGCCTTTGCCGCCGGCGAGGAAGAGCACCACGCCGACAGCGACGGCAACGGCCCGGTCGACGCGAGTCTGCGTGCCATCGAGTCGCGGGTGCAAAGTGGCGCCGAAATGCTCCTCTATTCGGTCAATGCCATTACATCCGGAAGCACAGAATCGCAAGGCGAAGTGACGGTTCGGCTGCAACACGGGGGCCGCGTCGTCAACGGCGTCGGTGCCGATCCGGACATCGTCGTGGCGTCAGCCAAGGCCTATCTGTCGGCGTTGAACAAGCTCCACAGCAAAACTGAACGAGTCGCCGCACAAGGGTGAATCTGTGAGACTTTTGTCACATAACTGACCGCAGTCATACGGCACTTGAGGAGGGCAACGTAAGTTATTGATCTTGCGTGGACTTTTCGTTTCACATACACTGGCTTCACCGTGCGAGCAAGGGTTCACGTGTTGTACTTGTCAAAATTCGCGTCTTCAGCATTGCTGGCCTTGTCGGTCGCGCTGTGCATGGCCTCCCCGACCGAGGCATCCGCCACCGTGGCCAAGAAGAAGGCCAAGGCGGTTTCCGCCACGCGCGTTTCCGCTCGCAACATCAAGCAAATTCGTGCCATCGATGTCGAACCGGCACGCGCTTCCTTCGGTCAGCTCGCCGGTCTCCATTCCACCCCCGACGCCCTGGACTTGAAGTCCGGTGTGGCTCTGGTGCTGGACCAGGACACCAACGAAATCTTGTTCAGCAAGAATTCGCAGGCTGTTCTGCCGATTGCCTCGCTCACCAAACTCATGACGGCCGTGGTCGTCACCGAAGCCAACCTCCCGCTGGACGAAACGCTCACGGTCACTCAAGACGACGTCGACACGGAAAAGCACAGCCGCTCGCGTCTGAAGGTCGGCACGCAGCTCACGCGCGGCGAAATGCTTCACCTCGCCCTGATGTCGTCTGAAAACCGCGCCGCGCATGCGCTGGGGCGCTACTACCCTGGTGGATTGGACGCGTTCGTCGCCAAGATGAATGAAAAGGCCCATGAACTCGGCATGAACGACACCAAGTACGTCGAGCCGACCGGGCTTTCAAGCCAGAATCAATCGAGCGCGCAAGACTTGGCGACGCTCGTGAAAGCGGCACATACCCATCAGATCATCCGTGAGTTGTCGACTTCGCCCGAATACCAGGTGGCGATCGGCAAGCGGCAGATGCAGTTCCACAACACGAACGTCCTGGTTCGCAACCCGACCTGGGACATCGGCCTTCAAAAGACCGGCTACATCACCGAAGCCGGGCGCTGCCTCGTGATGCAGGCGCAAATGGCCGGTCGCAAGTTGATCATGGTCTTCCTCGACTCCGCCGGCTCGCGTTCACGAATCGGCGACGCCGAACGGGTGCGCAAGTGGATCAACCAGACGAATCCCACGGCAGTCGTGGCGGCGCCCAAGCTGACATCGTGATGCCATTGGCCGATGCCTCAACGCATCGCGACCAGGAAGAAAAAGCCCGGCACTGCCGGGCTTTTGCATTCTTGGATGCCCTGATCAGCGGGCCGCCACCGGAATCGTGCGATGTCCGAGTGCCGCCGAAATTTGAGCTGCGGTGGCTTTCAAGCGCTCCATCCAGGCTTCTTCGAGACGATCGGCGGGGGCCGAAATTGACAGTCCGGCGACCAGCTTCCCCTGATCGTCAAGGATGCCGGCCGCCATGCAACGCACACCCAACTCGAGTTCCTCGTCATCCCGCGCAGTGCCCTCGTGCAGCACTTTCGACAAGGCCCTCTCCAACGTCGGCAGGTTCGTGATGCTGTTGCGGGTGTGGCCGGCCAGACCGGTGCGAGTGGCGTAGGCGCGCACGCGCTGCGGATCGTCGTGCGCCAGGAAGAGCTTGCCCACCGACGTCAGGTGCAAGGGCGCGCGCCCGCCGATGGCACGAACGACCTGCATGCCCGACCGCTCGCTGTACGTGCGCTCGATGTAGACGATTTCGTCGCCTTGTCGCATGGAGAGGTTCACGGGCTGATGCGTCAACTTGTGCAACTCACGCATCGGACCCAGCGCGGCATCGCGAACGTCCAGGCGAGCTTTCACGAGATTGCCCAACTCGAGCAGTCGCATGCCCAGCCGATAACTGCCCGCCTCGGGGCGATCCACATAGCGGCCGATGGCCAGATCGTTGAGGATCCGATGGGCCGTGGACGGGTGCAGTCCGGTCTGCTCGCTGATGATCTTGAGAGAGACAGGATCCTGGTAGGACGCCAGGACGTCGAGAAGCGAAAACATGCGCTCCAGCACCTGTATCGTCGGAGCCTTGGATTCGGTGGTTTTCATGTGGCCGATTCTCACTCAAAAACGCTGAATTTTGCATGGCGAAAAGAACAACTGCGATCCGGCACGTGGATTTTGCATCGTGGAGGAACAGTTTCCATTCGGCACCCGGTCGGTCGGCCACTGCGCGCTTCTTGTCAACGGCGTGCGTGCTCCTGCCTTTCTTGTGCCCAGCCGCTGGAACTGCCGCCAATGCGCCGGGTGACATTGCCGAGTCCGCCTCCAACGCCAGTCCGGCCGGCGTGCAGTTGTCCGCGATCGACCGGGTATCGGCGCGACGGGTAAGCCGCCTGACGGTCAAGGATCTGGGCTTGGTCATCAACACGGCCGACCCGTACTCCGTGGAGGTGGGGGAGTACTACATCCGCGCCCGCAAGTTGGCCGCAAACCAGGTCCTGCGGCTGGCGTTGCCCGTCAAACCCGTTCTCACGCCGGACGAGTTTCAAACGCTGCGTTCAGCCATCGATGCGCGATTTTCCAGCGCCACCCAGGCGTTGGCCCTCGCCTGGACCATGCCCTACGCGGTGTCGTGCAATTCGATCACTGGCGCATTGGCGCTCGGTCACGACCCCCGCTTGTGCGTCGATCCGCAAAGCAGTTGCGCGCCGTCCACCGCGTCGCCGTACTTCAACTCGCGTTCGCAGACCCCCTATGCCTCGTTCGGGATGCGCTTGTCCATGCTGCTCGCGGCGAACGACGTGGCGCAAGCCAAGGCAATGATTTCTCGTGGCGTCGCGGCCGATCACAGCCTGGGGCTTCGCGGTGCGCCGCCAACAAATGCATATTTCGTCATCACGGACGACAAGGCCCGAAGTTCGCGAGCGCCGCTGTTTCCGCCGACCGGCATGTTGCGCGAGTCAGGCATCGCCATCCACACGCAGAACCTGCAATCGGTTGGGGTGGTCGATCGTCTTGTGCTGTACGAAACCGGGGCGACGCAAGTTGCCAATCTGGATTCGCTGCATTGGGTGCCTGGGGCGCTGGCTGACCACCTGACATCGTTCGGCGGGCAACTCGACGGCAAGAGCGGCCAGATGACGGCGCTCGACTGGATTGCCGCCGGTGCGACAGCCAGCTACGGCACGGTGTCCGAGCCGTGTTCGCATCAGCAGAAGTTTCCGCATCCGAAAGTGCTTCTGTACCACTACGCGCAAGGCGCCACAGCCATCGAAGCCTACTGGCGAAGCGTGGCCTGGCCGTTGCAAGGACTCTTCATCGGCGAGCCGCTGGCTGCGCCGTTCGCGCGCCGCTAGCGATCTTGTTGTTGCGCCACGATGCGCGCAGCAGCCACGGCGCACCTCACGGCGCCTTCAATGGTGGCGGGATACGGGCCTGACACGTAGTCGCCTGCGGCCATCAGCCCCGGCGCGATGGTGCTCGGCGGACGCGCCAGCGCAGGCGTGCATCGAAACGTGGCGCGCTTTTCGGTGAGCGTGCGCACATGCTCAAGCGGCGCACGCAAGTGGCTTGCCAATTGCGCGTTGCCTTGCGCCAAGGTGGCGTCGCGCACCGCGTCGGCGCCATTCGACACCCATCGGGCCGCGCCGCTGACCACGAAGGCCAAGAGGCCCGGCATGCCGCCAAGCTGGCCGTGATCGAACACGAACTGCGCAGGCTGCGTGTCGTCATTCGAAGGCAAGGCCACGATCGGCGCTGGTAGCCGGGCGCCGGCGCTGCGCGCGAATACGGTCACGATGGGTTCGTAGCCGAGTCGGGCGGCGACGGCGGCCCAGGCATCATCAATCGGTTGAACGAGCCGCGCTGCTTCTGATGCGGAGCAAGCGAGCACGACGCCGTCGAAGACCTCGTGGTCGACGCGCCAAGCGGATGCCGCAGACTCAACGCGTTCGATGCTGGAGATGCGGCAGCCGGTGCGCACGCTCGCTCCCGACGCTGCAAGCCAGGATTGCGCCGGGCCGGGCAGGAGTTGATTCAGCCCGAGCCGAGGCAGCATCAGGTCGGCGGAACCCTTCCCGCTGAACAATGCATCGCGGATCACGCGCAAGAATACACGGCCGCTGGCGGAATGGGCCGGCGTGTTGAGCGCGGCCACGCACAACGGGTCGATGAGTTCGCCGCGCACGTTGGCGGGCAGGCGTCGAGTCAGTTGCGCGACCGTGACCGCTTCATCGCATTCAAACCCGCGCATGGCCCATGACGTCGCAGCGCAGAGCAGGGCAATGCGATCGCGAATCGGCCAGGCGCGCAGTCCGATCACGCCGCGCACGAAGGCCAGCATCGGCGGCCCCGATGGCAGGCGCAGCCCCCGGCCCGCCGGATCGACCAGCGTGAGGGGAAGGCGCAAGAGCGCCGACTCCACATCGACGCCGACGGTGCGCATCATGCGCAGCGTCTCGATGTACGCCCCGATGAGGATGTGCTGCCCGTTGTCGAGCACGATCCCGTCGATCTCGACGCTGCGGGCGCGCCCACCCAACTGCGGCGCCATCTCGAAGAGCGTGACCTTCGCGCCTGCCAGAGTCGCTTCAATGGCCGCCGACAAACCGGCCCAGCCGCCGCCGATGACGGCGACCCGCCTGGTCAGCACTAGCGGCCTCTCCAGTTCGTGCGCATGGCAATCCACAGCTTGCGCAGCGGCGTGAGCGATGTACGCTGATGCAGCACCTGGAAATTGTCGGCCTCGATCTCCCGCAAGAGCGTTCGATAGATGTTGGCCATCATCAGCCCGGGCTTTTGCGTGGCGCGATCTTCCTCCGGCAGCAGGGCCAAGGCCTCGTCGTAGAGCCGGTGGGCCCGTTCGGCCTGGAACTTCATCAATGCGCTGAAGCGATCGCTGTAGCCGTAGGGCGGCTTGCGGTTGAGGATCTCGTGCGCCTTGACGTCGAATTGCTGCATCTCGGACACGGGCAGGTAGATGCGCCCGCGCCGCGCATCGTCCCCGACGTCACGAATGATGTTGGTGAGCTGCATGGCCAGGCCGAGCTTGTGCGCGTAGGCCACCGTCTGGTCGCTGGTTCGGCCAAACACTGTCGCGGCCACCTCGCCCACGACGCCCGCGACCAGATGGCAATAGCGTGCGAGTCCGGGAAAATCGAGATAGCGGGACTGCTCCAGGTCCATCTGGCAGCCTTCGATGACCGCATTCAGGTGCGACGCCTCGATGCGGTAAGTGGCCGCGTGCGGCATCAGTGCCTTGGTGGCCGGGTGCGTCGGCTGGCCGGCGAAGCTGGCTGCCACTTCCTTGCGCCACCAGGCGAGCTTGGTGGCTGCAATGCTGGGCTCGCTCACCTCGTCGACAACATCGTCGACCTCGCGGCAGAAGGCGTAGAAGGCGGTGATGGCCGCACGCTGCGGCGGCGGCAGGAAAAGAAAGGCGTAGTAGAAGCTCGAGCCGCTCTTGGCCGCCTTCTCTTGCACGTATTGTTCTGGGGTCATGTGGCTTTGCTGGCCATGGTGGCGTCGTGAGGGCGCATGCACAGAGCGCGCCACAAGATGACCGGCGCATCGAACCAGCGCAGTCGCGGTCTGGCTTGAAGACTTGAAAAACGCATTCGCTCGATCTTGTCAAGAATGCGCAAACCGCCTTGCACGACAAAGCGCAACTCCCACCCAGCACGGCCGGGCACGGCATGAACGAGCGGCGCGCCGGCTTCCATGAGGCTGCGACTCCAGCCAACCAGTTCGGCGACCAGTGAGCGAACCCGGGGGCCGTCGGTTTGCGTCAGCAGGCTTTGCGACGACACGCCGTGGTGCAGTCGATCGGAGCGGGGGGCGTAGAGCCGGCCACGCACGGTGTCGATGCTCAGGTCCTGCCAGAAGTTGATGAGTTGCAAGGCCGTGCAGATCGCGTCCGACTGCTCGCGAGAGGTCTCGTCGTCGACGCCGTACAGGTGCAACAGCAAGCGGCCGACAGGGTTGGCGGAACGGCGGCAATAGTCGAGCAACTCGATGCGATCGCCATAGTCCGTCTTGGTCACGTCCTGCTCGAAGGCGCTGAGAAGATCGCGCAGCAGGGAAGGCGGCAAGGAGAAGTCTCTGAGGGCTCGCGCAAGGGGCGTGAAGACCTCCGGCCTCGATGCAGCGCTGGCGCCTGCAACCACTGCGTCGAGCTGCGACCGATAGTCTGCCAGGTCGCGCAGGCGCTGCGCCGGCGCGGCGTCCCCTTCGTCGGCGATGTCATCCGCCGTTCTCGCGAACCAATAGATGGCCGCCACCGCCGGCCGCAGCCTTGGCGGGCACAGCAGGGATGCGACTGGGAAGTTTTCGTAGTGGTCAACGCTCACGGGCTGCATTGTCTACGCGAAGCGCAACGCAGAATTTCACGCGGGGAGCCCTCATCGGGTTTGACACTGCGGGTTCTCACGAATATATTACTGACCAGTCAGTCAGTCAGTTGTTCCTGAGTCCGCGTGTCGCGCGGTCAGGCTCCCACCCCCCGATCGTCCGTTCGCTCGCCCCGTTTCGCCCCAAGGATTGTCATGCGCTATTTCGTCCTGTACTCCACCGTGGCCAGCGCCGTGCTGCTGGCGGCCTGCGCCAAGACCGAGCCCGCCCCCGATCCCATCCGTGCCGTGCGGACGATGACGGTTTCGAGCGACTCGGCTGGCGGAGTCTACGAGTACGCCGCCGAGGTGAGGGCCCGCACCGAGTCCCGCCTGGGGTTTCGGGTCGGAGGCAAGCTGGTGCGCCGCTCCGTCGATGCGGGCGCCGTCGTCAAGGCCGGCCAGGTGCTGGCCCAGCTCGACCCGCAAGACCTGAAGCTCGGCCAGGACGCCGCGCGCGCGGCGCTCGTGTCGGCGCAAGCCAACTTCGACCAGACTGCAGCCGACTTCAAGCGCTACAAGGACTTGCGCGACCAGGGCTTCATCAGTTCGGCCGACCTGGAGCGCCGCGAAACGGCTTTGAAATCGGCGCAGGCCCAACTCGATCAGGCCAAGGCCCAGGCCAGCGTGCAGGGCAACCAGGCTGCCTACGCCGCGCTCGTGGCCGATGCCAGCGGTGTCATCACCGGCGTCGACGCCGAACCCGGCATGGTGGTCAGCGCCGGTGCGCCCGTCGTGCGACTCGCTCACGACGGCCCTCGCGACGTGGTGTTTTCGGTGCCCGAAGACAAGGTCAACCTGATGAAGGCCATGGCCGCCCAGCCCGGCCGGTTCAAGGTGCGCCTCTGGGGCGCCGGCGCCGAGGCGATGCCTGCGACCATTCGTGAAATCGGCGCGGCGGCCGACCCGGTGACCCGCACGTTCGCCGTCAAGGCCGACATCGGCCAAGAGGCGTCGCGCAATGTCCGCCTCGGCCAGACCGCCACCATGCTTGTCGAATTGCCCAAGACCGTCGGCATCAACAAGCTGCCGCTGTCGGCGCTGAAGGAAGAGCAAGGCCACACCATCGTGTGGGTGGTCGACAAGGCCACGATGACGGTGAAGCCGCAGCCGGTGCAAGTCGCCGGTGCCGATGGCAATGAGGCGGTGGTCACAGGTGGCTTGAACGCCGGACAGGTCGTCGTCACCGCCGGCGTGCACGTGCTCAACCCGGGGCAGAAGGTGAAGTTCTTCGTCGACCCGACCATGAGTGCCGCAGCCAATGTGGCGGCAGCGGCCAGCAACGCCACCGCCGTGAGCGTCAAGTGAGCGAGGGTTCCGTGAGCAACGCCAACGCCGCCACGTCGGGCCCGCAAGACCAGCCCTCTAAGGATTTCAACATTTCGCGCTGGGCGCTGGAGCATCCGGCGCTCACGCGCTATCTGCTCGTGGTGCTGATGTTCCTCGGTCTCGCGGCGTACTTCCAGCTGGGCCAGGACGAAGATCCCCCATTCACCTTCCGCGCCATGGTGATCCGTGCCTATTGGCCCGGCGCCACCTCGCAGCAGATCGCCGACCAGGTCACCGACAAGCTCGAAAAGACGCTGCAGGAGGTGCCGTACTCCGACAAGATCCGCAGCTACTCGAAGCCCGGTGAGACGCAGATCATCTTCCAGGTGAAGGACTCTTCGCCGCCCAAGGAGATGGAGCACATCTGGTACACGGTGCGCAAGAAGGTCCAGGACATGCGCGGCACCTTGCCGGCCGGCGTGGTCGGGCCGTTCTTCAACGACGAGTTCGGCGATGTGTACGGCTCCATCTATTCATTGTCCAGCGACGGCTTCAGCTATGAAGAACTGAAGGAACAGGCCGACCGCGTGCGCCAGCGCCTCTTGAAGGTGAAGGACGTCAACAAGGTCGAGATCTTCGGTGCGCAGGACGAGAAGATCTTCATCGAGATTTCGCAGAAGCGGCTCGCGCAACTCGGGCTCGACTTCAACACCGTCATCGCTCAACTGGGCCAGCAGAACGCGGTCGAATCCGCCGGTGTCATCGACTCGCCGACCGACTTCCTGCAGGTGCGCGTGGGCGGGCAGTTCAATTCGGTGGACGAGCTCAAGGCCTTGCCGATCCGTGCGTCGGGCAACAGTTTCAAGCTGGGCGACATCGCAACCGTGAAGCGCGCTTACGTCGATCCGCCGCAGGTGAAGGTGCGCGATCGCGGCAAGGAAGTCATCGCGCTCGGGATCTCCATGGCCAAGGGCGGCGACATCATCGAGATGGGCAAGTCGCTGAAGGCCGCCACCGAGGCCATCCGCGCCGAGCTGCCGATCGGCATCGAGATGCAGCAGTTCCAGAACCAGTCGACGGTCGTCGCGCGATCGGTCAATGAATTCGTCGGCACGCTCATCGAGGCGGTGATCATCGTTCTGGTGGTGAGCTTCATCAGCCTGGGCCTGCATTTCAAGCCCGGGTCATGGAAGTTCACGATCGACTGGCGCCCGGGGGCGGTGGTGGGCGTGACGATTCCGCTCGTGCTCGCGATCACCTTCGTCACCATGTATTACTCGGGCGTGGGCTTGCACAAGATCTCGCTCGGCTCGCTCATCATTGCGCTGGGCCTCCTGGTGGACGACGCGATCATTGCGGTCGAGATGATGGTGCGCAAGCTCGAAGAGGGCTACGACAAGGCGCGCGCCGCGACCTTCGCCTACGAAGCCACGGCGATGCCGATGCTGACCGGCACGCTCATCACCGCGGTGGGTTTCCTGCCCATCGGCATGGCGAAATCGACCGTGGGTGAATACACCTTCGCGATCTTCGCAGTGACGGCCGCGGCCTTGATGATCTCGTGGTTCGTGTCGGTGTACTTCGTGCCCTACCTGGGCACGCTCTTGCTCAAGGTCAAGCCGCATGCGGCGAGCGACCAGCCGCACGAACTCTTCGACACGCCGTTCTATACGAAATTTCGCGCACTCGTGAACTGGTGCGTGAAGCATCGCTGGATCACCATCGGCCTGACCATCGCCACGCTGGTGCTGGGCATCGTGGGCATGGGCCGGGTGCAGAACCAGTTCTTCCCCGATTCGAGCCGGCTGGAAGTGCTGGTCGACCTCTGGTACCCCGAGGGCACGTCGTTCTCGGCCAACGAAGCCGTGACCAAGCGCGTCGAGGCACGCATCGCGAAGCTCGACGGCGTCGATCACGTGACCACCTGGGTCGGCAGCGGCCTGCCGCGGTTCGCGCTCGTGCTCGACCAGATCTTCCCGCAGAGCAACGTGAGCCAGCTGGTCGTGTTGCCCAAGGACCAGGCGTCGCGCGAGCGCGTGCGCAAGATGCTGCCCGAGTTGCTGGCGACAGAATTCCCCGAAGCGCGCGCCCGTGCGAAATTGCTGCCCAACGGGCCGCCCGTGCCATACCCGGTCCAGTTCCGCGTGGTCGGGCCCGATCCGGCGAAGGTGCGCGCCTACGCCGACGAGGTGAAGGCCATCATGCGCGCCAACCCCAACCTGCGCGGCATCAACGACAACTGGAACGAGTCGGTGAAGACCTTGCGCCTGGACGTGGACCAGGACAAGGCGCGCGCCCTCGGCGTGTCGAGCCAGGTCATTGCGCAGGCCGCGCGCACCATCAACAGCGGCTCGACCATCGGCCAATATCGCGACGGCGACCGGCTCATCGACATCGTCTTGCGCCAGCCGCTCGACGAGCGCAATGCGATCACCGACCTCGCGAGCGCCTACGTGCCGACGACCACCGGCCGCAGCATCCCGCTGTCGCAGATCGCGAAGGCGAACTTCGTCTGGGAGCCGGGCGTGCTGTGGCGCGAAGGGCGCGACTACGCCGCCACCGTTCAGGGCGACATCATCGACGGCCTGCAGGGCGCCACCGTGACGGCGCAGCTCGATCCGCTGTTCAAGCCGATTCGCGACAAGATGCTGCCGGGCTACCACATCGACGTGGCGGGCGCGGTTGAGGAAAGCAGCAAGGGGCAGGGCTCGATCGCGGTCGGCCTGCCGGTGGCGCTGTTCATCATGTTCACGTTGCTGATGCTGCAACTGCACAGCGTGAGTCGCGCGATCCTGGCGTTCATCACCGGCATCTGGGGCATCGCCGGCGTGGCGGCGGCGTTGCTGCTGCTGAACCGGCCGTTCGGCTTCGTTGCCTTGCTGGGCGTGATTGCGCTCCTGGGCATGATCATCCGCAACTCGGTCATCCTGCTCGACCAGATCGAGAAGGACCGCGAGCAAGGCGTGCCCACCTGGACGGCGGTGGTCGAGGCGGCGGTGCGGCGCCTGCGGCCGATCATCCTGACGGCCGCCGCGGCGGTGCTCGCCATGATTCCGCTGTCGCGCAGCGTTTTCTGGGGGCCGATGGCGGTGGCCATCATGGGTGGGCTGGTCGTGGGCACCGTGCTCACGCTGCTGGCGCTTCCGGCCATGTATGCGGCTGCCTACCGTGTGAAACCGGCGGATCAGGAGAAGTCCTTGCACCCGGACGGCGAGAAGGCGCTCGCAGCCAGCTAAAATCCGCGGTTCACCGAATCGCCTTGAAAGGGAGCTTCGGCTCCCTTTCTCGTCTGCAGCGAGGAGTTTCGTCCTCGTTTCACATGGAAAGCTGTTCTTGTTAGGCCCAGCGCGGGTGGCGAAATTGGTAGACGCACCAGGTTTAGGTCCTGACGCCAGCAATGGTGTGCGGGTTCGAGTCCCGCCCCGCGCACCACAACGAAATTTGAAAGTCTTTTGATCATGGCCGTGACTGTTGAAACCCTTGAGAAGCTCGAACGCCGCATCACGCTGACGCTCGCCGCCGACACCATCAACAACGAAGTGCAGTCGCGCCTGAAGCGCCTCTCGCGCACCGTCAAGGCCGACGGCTTCCGTCCCGGCAAGGTGCCGCTGTCGGTGGTGGCCCAGCGCTATGGCTACTCGGTGCAGTACGAAGTCATGAACGACAAGGTCGGCCAGGCGTTCCAGCAAGCCGCCACCGAAGCGCAACTGCGCGTGGCCGGTGCGCCGCGCATCACCGAAAAAGAAGGCGTGGCCGAAGGCCAGATCGCTTTCGACGCCACCTTCGAGGTCTACCCGGACGTCAAGATCGGCGACCTGGCCACGGCCGAGGTCGAAAAGATCTCGACCGAAGTGACCGACGCCGCGATCGACAAGACCCTCGACATCCTGCGCAAGCAGCGCCGCACCTTCGCGCAGCGTCCCGCCGCCGAAGGCGCCATGGAAGGCGACCGCATCACCATCGACTTCGAAGGCAAGATCGACGGCGTGCCCTTCGAGGGCGGCAAGGCCGAAGCCTTCCAGTTCATGATCGGCGAAGGCCAGATGCTCGAAACCTTCGACAAGGCCGTGCGCGGCATGAAGGCCGGCGATTCCAAGACCTTCCCGCTCGCCTTCCCGGCCGACTATCACGGCAAGGACGTGGCCGGCAAGGAAGCCGACTTCCTCGTCACCGTGAAGAAGATCGAAGCCCAGAACCTGCCCGAAGTGAACGAGGCGTTCGCCAAGTCGCTGGGCATCAAGGATGGCACCGTCGAAGGCCTGCGCGCGGACGTGAAGAAGAACCTCGAGCGCGAAGTGAAGTTCCGCGTGCTGGCCCGCAACAAGGGCGCCGTGATGGACGCGCTGGTCAAGGTGGCCGAGCTCGACGTCCCCAATGCCCTGGTGCAGCAAGAGACCGAGCGCATGATCGCCGACGCCCGTGCCGACCTGAAGAAGCGCGGCATCAAGGACGCCGAAAACGCGCCCATCCCGGCCGAAATCTTCCAGCCGCAAGCCGAGAAGCGCGTGCGCCTGGGCCTGGTGGTGGCCGAGCTGGTTCGCTCGAACAACCTCAGTGCGAAACCCGACCAGCTGCAAGCGCACATCGAGGAAATGGCCCAGAGCTACGAGAAGCCGGCCGAAGTGGTTCGCTGGTACCTTGGCGACCGCCAGCGCATGGCCGAGGTCGAAGCCGTCGTCATTGAGAACAACGTGGCCGAATTTGTTCTTGGCAAGGCGAAGGTCACTGAAAAAGTCCTGCCCTTCGACGAACTGATGGCCGCCTGATCCGCGACCTCGGCCAAACGCAGAGCGAGAGGCATCCGCGCCATCCGGCGGGGGTGCCTTTTTCGTTTCCGCGACGCCCCTCTTGTCGCGACATAATCGAACCCAACATTCTTCGTTCCGTTCTCTCTTTCCAAGGACTCACATGAGCGCGCTGGAGACACAAGGTCTGGGCATGGTGCCCATCGTCATCGAACAGTCGGGCCGCGGCGAGCGCGCCTATGACATCTATTCGCGCCTGCTGCGCGAACGCGTGATCTTCCTGGTCGGCCCGGTGAATGACCAGACCGCCAACCTGGTCGTGGCGCAATTGTTGTTCCTCGAAAGTGAAAACCCTGACAAGGACATCTCGCTCTACATCAACTCCCCCGGCGGTTCGGTGAGTGCGGGCATGTCGATCTTTGACACCATGCAGTTCATCAAGCCCGACGTGTCCACGCTGTGCATGGGCATTGCCGCAAGCATGGGTGCCTTCTTGCTGGCCGCAGGCGCCAAGGGCAAGCGTTACGCATTGCCGAATTCCCGCGTCATGATTCACCAGCCCTCCGGCGGCGCCCAGGGCCAGGCCACCGACATCGAAATCCAGGCGCGTGAAATCTTGAAACTGCGTGAAAGCCTGAATCAGATCCTGGCCGACCGCACCGGTCAGTCCATCGAGAAGATCCGGGCCGACTCCGAACGCGACTATTTCATGTCCGGCACGGAGGCCAAGGAATACGGCCTGATCGACCAAGTGCTCGAAAAGAGAGCCTGAGTCCACTTTTTTGCGCGAATTTGGGCAGCAAACGGGGTCTTTCTTTCTAACAAGGCCCCGTTTTCTTTTCCACTATCATTGAACCAGCTTTACCCGCACAGCGACTGCCCACCCATGGCCGACAAAAAAGGCTCTTCCAGCGAGAAAGTTCTCTATTGCTCCTTTTGCGGCAAGAGCCAGCACGAGGTGAAGAAACTCATCGCCGGTCCATCCGTCTTCATCTGCGACGAATGCATCGAGCTGTGCAACGACATCATTCGCGACGAGGTGCCCGCCGAGGGCTCCGATCCGAAGGCCGCTCGTTCCGACTTGCCCATTCCGACCGAGATCAAGTCCATCCTCGATCAATACGTGATCGGACAGGAGCCTGCCAAGCGCACGCTCTCCGTGGCGGTCTACAACCATTACAAGCGGCTCAAGCACATGAGCCGCAACAAGGAAGACGTCGAGCTGTCCAAGAGCAACATCCTGCTGATCGGGCCCACGGGTTCCGGCAAGACGCTCCTGGCGCAGACGCTCGCTCGCCTGCTCAACGTTCCGTTCGTCATTGCCGACGCAACGACGCTCACCGAAGCAGGCTACGTCGGCGAGGACGTCGAGAACATCATTCAGAAGCTGCTGCAGAACTGCAACTACGACGTCGAGAAAGCGCAGCGCGGCATCGTCTACATCGACGAGATCGACAAGATCTCGCGCAAGGCCGACAACCCGTCCATCACGCGCGACGTGTCGGGCGAGGGCGTGCAGCAAGCGCTGCTCAAGCTCGTCGAAGGCACGATGGCCTCGGTGCCCCCGCAAGGCGGGCGCAAGCATCCGAACCAGGACTTCCTGCAGATCGACACGACGAACATCCTGTTCATCTGCGGCGGTGCGTTCGACGGGCTCGAAAAGGTCATCCAAAACCGTTCGGAGAAGTCAGGCATTGGCTTCGGCGCCACGGTGCACACCAAGAGCGAGAAGCGGGTGTCCGAGGTGTTCCGCGAAGTCGAACCCGAAGACCTCATCAAGTTCGGGCTCATTCCCGAGCTGGTCGGGCGCCTCCCGGTGGTCGCCACGCTCGGCGAGCTGACCGAAGACGCGCTCGTGCAAATCCTGACCGAGCCGAAGAACGCGCTCGTCAAGCAGTATCAGAAGCTGTTCGGCATGGACGGCGTGGACCTCGAGATCCGCCAGTCCGCGCTGCAAGCCATTGCCCGCAAGGCGCTCGCCCGCAAGACGGGCGCGCGGGGTCTGCGGTCCATCATGGAACAGTCGCTGATCGACACGATGTTTGATTTGCCCACGCTAGACGGTGTTGCCAAGGTGGTATTGGACGAACACACGATCGAAGATGACGCGAAGCCATTGCTCGTGTACCGCGAGCAAAGCAAGGCCAGCGCCTGAAGTCCGGTGCCGGACCCAGCCTTGAGAGCGGGCCGGCTTCTTGCAATCGAACGCTCGGGCCCTAGATAGGTTCGAGAAAGAGAGGTCTCAATGTCCGGACATCCCATCCTTCCCGCTGAAAAGATCACGCTGCCGCTCTTGCCGCTGCGTGATGTGGTGGTCTTCCCCCACATGGTGATTCCCCTGTTCGTCGGTCGCCCGAAGTCCATCAAGGCCCTGGAAGCCGCGATGGAAGCCGGCCGGCAGATCATGCTCGTGGCGCAAAAGGCCGCGGGCAAAGACGAGCCCAAGCCCGACGACATGTTCGAAGTCGGCTGCGTGTCGAGCATCCTGCAGATGTTGAAGCTGCCCGACGGCACCGTGAAGGTCCTGGTCGAAGGCATCCAGCGCGCCAACACGCACAGCATTTCTGACAACGGCGAACACTTCATCGCCGACGTCACGCCCGTCCCGCCCGAAGCTGAAACCAAGCCTGAGATCGAGGCCCTGCGCCGCGCCGTGACGCAGCAGTTCGATCAGTACGTGAAACTCAACAAGAAGATCCCGCCGGAGATCTTGACGTCCATCGCCGGCATCGACGACGCCGGCCGCCTGGCCGACACGATCGCCGCGCATCTGCCCTTGAAGCTCGAGAACAAGCAGTCGGTGCTCGACCTGTTCGCGGTCGACAAGCGCCTCGAAAAGTTGCTTGAACAACTCGAACACGAAGTCGACATTCTTCAGGTCGAAAAGCGCATCCGTGGCCGCGTCAAGCGCCAGATGGAAAAGAGCCAGCGCGAGTACTACCTGAACGAGCAGGTCAAGGCCATCCAGAAGGAACTCGGTGACGGCGAAGAAGGCGCCGACATGGAGGAACTGGAAAAGAAGATCACCGCCGCCAAGATGCCCAAGGAGGCTCGCAAGAAGGTCGACGCCGAGCTCAAGAAGCTCAAGCTCATGTCGCCCATGTCGGCCGAAGCGACGGTGGTTCGCAACTACATCGACACGCTGGTCAACCTGCCCTGGAGCAAGAAGACCAAGATCAAGCACGACCTGCTGCATGCAGAAGAAGTGCTGAATGAAGACCACTACGGGCTCGAGAAGGTCAAGGACCGCATCCTCGAGTACCTCGCGGTGCAACAGCGTGTCGACAAGGTCAAGGCCCCGATCCTGTGCCTGGTCGGCCCCCCGGGGGTCGGCAAGACCTCGCTCGGGCAGTCGGTGGCGCGCGCCACGGGCCGCAAGTTCGTTCGCATGGCCTTGGGTGGCGTGCGAGACGAAGCCGAGATTCGCGGACACCGCCGCACCTACATCGGCTCGATGCCGGGCAAGGTGCTGCAAAGCCTGTCGAAGGTCGGCACGCGCAACCCGCTCTTCCTGCTCGACGAGATCGACAAGCTGGGCATGGATTTCCGCGGCGATCCGTCGTCGGCCCTGCTCGAAGTGCTGGACCCGGAACAGAACCACACGTTCAGCGACCACTACGTCGAGGTCGACTTCGATCTGTCGGACACGATGTTCATCGCGACGTCGAATTCGATGAACATTCCGCCGGCCCTGCTGGACCGGATGGAAGTGATTCGCCTGTCGGGCTACACCGAAGACGAGAAGGTCAACATCGCGCAGCGTTATCTCCTGCCCAAGCAGGCGAAGAACAACGGCGTGAAGGACGAGGAGATGGAGGTCGCCGAGTCTGCCGTGCGCGGGATCATCCGCTACTACACGCGTGAAGCGGGCGTTCGTTCACTCGAGCGCGAGATCTCCAAGATCTGCCGCAAGGTGGTCAAGGGGATCCAGCTCAAGAAGTACGAAGGCAAGGTGGTCGTCACCGACGAGAACCTCAACGACTTCCTCGGCGTGCGCAAGTTCGATTACGGACAGGCCACCAAGAAGAACGAAGTGGGGCAGGTCGTGGGCCTCGCGTGGACCGAAGTGGGCGGCGATCTGCTGACCATCGAGTCCGCGATGATGCCGGGCAAGGGCACCATCATCCGCACCGGTTCGCTCGGCGACGTGATGAAGGAGTCCGTCGAGGCGGCTCGATCGGTCGTGCGTTCGCGCGCGCGCCGGTTGGGCATCAAGGACGAGCTCTTCGAGAAGCGCGACATCCACATCCACGTGCCCGATGGCGCGACGCCCAAGGACGGCCCGAGCGCGGGCATCGCGATGACAACGGCATTCGTGTCGGCGCTGACCGGTATTCCGGTGCGCGCCGACGTGGCGATGACCGGCGAAATCACGTTGCGCGGCGAGGTGACGGCCATCGGCGGCTTGAAGGAAAAGCTGTTGGCCGCGCACCGTGGTGGCATCAAGACGGTCGTGATCCCTGAAGAGAACGTCAAGGACCTTCAGGACATCCCCGAGAACGTCAAGAACCACCTCGAGATCCTTCCTGTGAAGTGGATCGATCGCGTGCTCGAGATCGCCCTGGAGACCGCGCCGCAACCGTTGCCGGAAGAAGAGCCGGCCAAGGTCGAGGCCAAGCCGGATGCCGCTGCGGCACCAGCCGCGGTGGTCGATTCGTTGAAGCATTGATCGACCACGGGCCGGGACAAGACGCTGCGCCGAACAGGCGAGCACATTGTCCCGGTCATTGGACCGACAATTTTTTGGCGTTGCTTTACAGGATTCTTTTTTTCGACATAGAATGCGAGCTTCGGTGAACAGCAGTGGTCTTGAAAAAGACAACGGTTGAACAACGAAGGCAACGCGGGAGTAGCTCAGTTGGTAGAGCGCAACCTTGCCAAGGTTGAGGTCGCGAGTTCGAGCCTCGTCTCCCGCTCCAAATTTTTGAAGGCCAAGAAGGGAAGCTGACGCTTCCCTTTTTTGCGAGAATGCCCAACCTTCTGCAAAGAAGGTCCATGGCGCGGTAGCAAAGCGGTTATGCACCGGATTGCAAATCCGTGTAGGTCGGTTCGACTCCGGCCCGCGCCTCCAAGATTCAAAGCCCAGTGAGCGTCACGCTCACTGGGCTTTTTGTTGGGCGACCGTCTCGTACACTGCGCCCGTGCCCCGGTGGCGAAATTGGTAGACGCATCGGACTTAAAATCCGCCGCTTGCCGAAAGGCAGCGTACCGGTTCGAGTCCGGTTCGGGGCACCACTCAGGACGGCGTTGCCGTCGACATGTCCTCGACATCACAAGCAAACGGCAGCCATGCCAAGGCGATGCTGCGCAACCGTGGCACGTCGCCCGTCGTCTGCAGGCGCACAGCACCCGGCGCACCCTGGGATGACGCTTTCGCACCCAGCAACTGCACCGCGCGGCGCGCCACGGCGTCTGCGGTGTCGATGATTTGAACGCCAGGTCCCATCGCAGCCTCGATGAGGTGCCGAATGAACGGGTAGTGCGTGCATCCGAGCACGACGGTGTCGACGCCTGCAGCGCGCAGCGATTCGGTGTGATGGTCGACGGCTTCGCGAAGACTCGTGGATTGAAGATCGCCTTCCTCGATCAGGCGTGCCAGGCCGGGGCAGGGCCGGGCCACGACGTTCACCTCGCTGCCTTGCGCCTGCACAAGCGCGCGGAATTTGGCGCTGGCAATCGTCGCTGGCGTTGCCATCACGCCGATCCGGCCATTGCGCGTTGCAGCCACGGCGGGCTTCAAGCCGGGCTCGACGCCCACGATCGGAACGCCTTGATGGGCCTCCCGCAGATGCGAGATCGCGATCGCGGTGGCAGTATTGCAAGCGATCACCAAGCCGATTGCCCCCTCGGCCAGCAAATGGTCCATGATGCGACGTGATCGATCGAGGACATAGTCGTCGCTGCGCTCTCCATAAGGGGCGTGGGCGGAATCGGCAACGTACAGCAGCGGCGCATGAGGCAACTGCGCGTGGAGTGATCGCAGCACCGAGAGTCCACCGACACCGGAATCGAAAACGCCGATGCACGCCGTTCTTGTTCGAGGTGCGGGCCGGCGGTTTTGGAGAGACGCGTCCATTGGACTTCGAGTCTAGCCTCGCGGTCCGGCTAAAATAGTACGATCGTTCGCTTTTTTGAGGCAGCTGTCATCCAGCTGACAGGGCAGCAGGTCGCCCAACCACTAAAATTCCAGTTTACGTAAACGTCAATTCCACCGGAGAACGTCGAAATGAAGGTGCTGGTACCAGTCAAGCGAGTCGTCGACTACAACGTGAAAGTACGCGTGAAGTCAGACGGCACGGGTGTAGACATCGCGAACGTGAAGATGAGCATGAATCCGTTCGACGAGATTGCCGTGGAAGAAGCGGTGCGGCTGAAGGAGAAGGGCGTGGTCACGGAAGTGATCGCCGTCTCGTGCGGCGTCACGCAGTGCCAGGAAACGCTGCGCACGGCCATGGCCATCGGCGCGGACCGCGCCATCCTCGTGGAGACGAGCGAAGAGCTGCAGCCGCTGGCGGTGGCGAAGATCCTCAAGGCGCTGGTGGACAAAGAGAAGCCCGGCCTCGTCATCCTCGGCAAGCAAGCCATCGACGACGACTGCAACCAGACCGGCCAGATGCTCGCCGCGCTGGCCAACCTGCCGCAAGCGACCTTCGCCTCGAAGGTCGAGGTGGCGGGTGAATTTGCCAACGTCACGCGCGAAGTCGACGGCGGGCTGGAGACCTTGAAGGTCCGGCTGCCGGCGGTGGTGACCACCGACCTGCGCCTGAACGAGCCGCGCTACGTGACGCTGCCCAACATCATGAAGGCCAAGAAGAAGCCGCTGGAGACCTTGAAGCCGGCGGACCTGGGCGTGGACGTGACGTCGCGCATCAAGACGCTCAAGGTGAACGAGCCCCCGAAACGCAGCGCCGGCATCAAGGTGCCCGACGTCGCAACGCTCGTTGCCAAACTCAAGAATGAAGCCAAGGTGATCTGATCATGACCGCACTCGTCATTGCCGAACACGACAACCAGTCGATCAAGGGCGCGACCCTGAACACCGTCACCGCCGCCGCTGCCGCGGGAGGCGACGTGCACGTGCTGGTCGCCGGCCACAACGCGGCGGCCGCCGCCGCTGCCGCCGCGCAGATCGCGGGCGTCAGCAAGGTGCTGCATGCCGAAGCCCCGGGCTTCGAGCACGGGCTGGCTGAAAACCTCGCCGCGCAAGTCATCGCCGTCTCTGGCAGCTACAGCCACCTCGTCTTCCCGGCCACCGCCGCGGGCAAGAACGTCGCGCCGCGCGTGGCGGCCCTGCTCGACGTGGCGCAGGTGTCCGACGTCACCAAAGTGATCGGCGCCGACACCTTCGAGCGTCCGATCTACGCGGGCAACGCCATCGCCACCGTGCAAAGCCTGGACAAGGTCAAGGTGCTGACCGTGCGCACCACGGGCTTCGACCCGGCGGCCGCCACCGGTGGCAGCGCCGCGGTGGAAAGCGTGGCCGCCATCGCCGACAGCGGTTCGTCGAGCTTCGTGGGCTCCGAGATCGCCAAGAACGACCGGCCCGAACTCACCGCCGCCAAGATCATCGTGTCGGGTGGCCGCGCGCTCGGCTCCAGCGACAAGTTCAATGAAGTGCTCACCCCGCTGGCCGACAAGCTCGGCGCCGCACTCGGCGCGAGCCGCGCGGCGGTGGACGCGGGCTATGCGCCCAACGACTGGCAGGTCGGGCAGACCGGCAAGATCGTCGCGCCGCAGCTGTACATCGCCGCGGGCATTTCGGGCGCCATCCAGCACCTGGCCGGCATGAAGGACTCCAAGGTGATCGTCGCGATCAACAAGGACCCGGAAGCGCCGATCTTCAGCGTGGCCGACTATGGCCTCGAAGCCGACCTCTTCACGGCCGTGCCGGAATTGGTGGCGGCGCTCGGCTGATCGACTGCGTCTCGACGCACTGAACCCGCAGGGCGCACAACTTCCGTTGCTGCGCCCTCATTCCATCTGGAGACAACCATGACTTACCGCGCGCCCGTGAAAGACATGCTTTTTTGCATGCAGGAGTTGGCGGGCCTGGAACAAGTGGCCAAGCTGCCCGGCTTTGAAGACGCCGGCATCGAGACCGCACAAGCCGTCCTCGATGAATCGGCCAAGCTCAACGAGCAAGTGATTGCGCCGCTCAACGTCGAAGGCGATCGCCAGCCCTCGTATTGGAAAGATGGCCAGGTCTTCACGACGCCCGGTTTCAAGGACGCTTTCCGGCAGTTCGGCGAAGGCGGTTGGCAAGGGCTGCAGCACCCCACCGATTTCGGCGGCCAGGGCCTGCCCAAGACGATCGGCGCGGCGTGCATCGAGATGATCAACAGCGCCAATTTGAGCTTTGCGTTGTGCCCGCTGCTGACCGACGGCGCGATCGAAGCGCTGCTCACGGCCGGTACGCCCGAGCAGCAGCAAACGTTCCTGCCGAAGATGATTTCCGGCGAGTGGACGGGCACGATGAATCTCACCGAGCCGCAAGCCGGCTCCGATCTCGCGCTCGTGCGCACGCGCGCCGAACCGCAGCCTGACGGCACCTACAAGATCTTCGGCACGAAGATCTTCATCACCTATGGCGAGCACGACATGGCCGAGAACATCGTCCACCTCGTGCTCGCGCGCGTCAGCGGCGCGCCCGAAGGCGTAAAGGGCATCAGCCTCTTCATCGTCCCGAAGTATCTGGTCAATTCCGACGGATCGCTGGGCGCGCGCAACGACGCGCATTGCGTGTCGATCGAGCACAAGCTGGGCATCAAGGCGAGCCCGACGGCGGTGCTGCAGTTCGGCGACCACGGCGGCGCGATCGGCACGCTCGTCGGCCAGGAAAACCGCGGCCTGGAATACATGTTCATCATGATGAACGCGGCACGCTATGCCGTTGGTGTGCAAGGCATCGGCGTGGCCGAGCGGGCCTATCAGAAGGCCGTGGAATACGCCCGTGAGCGCATCCAGTCGCGTCCGGTCGATGGATCGCTGCCGGGCAGCGCGGCGATCATTCATCACCCTGATGTGAAGCGCATGCTGATGACGATGCGCGCCTACACCGAAGGCTGCCGTGCGTTGGCGATCGTGGCGGCATCTGCCTTCGATGCCGCGCACCACCACCCGGATGCGGAGGTGCGCAAGCAGAATCAGGCCTTCTACGAATTCATGGTGCCGCTCGTGAAAGGCTACAGCACCGAAATGAGCCTTGAAGTGACCAGCCTGGGCGTGCAGGTGCACGGCGGCATGGGCTTCATCGAAGAGACCGGTGCGGCGCAGTACTACCGCGACGCGAAGATCCTCACGATCTACGAAGGCACGACGGCCATCCAGGCCAACGACCTCGTCGGCCGCAAGACCGCGCGTGACGGCGGCCAGACCGCGAAGGCGATTGCCAGGCAGATCGAGGCCACCGAAGCGGCGCTGGCCAAGCGCGACAGCGTGGCGTCGCGCGCGATGCTCAAGCGGCTGAGCGCGGCGCGCGCGGCGTTCATTGATGTGGTCGACTTCGTGGCCGGCAACACCAAGGCCAGCCCGAACGCGGTATTCGCGGGCTCGGTGCCCTACCTCATGCTCGGCGGCAACCTGATGGCCGGCTGGCAGATGGCGCGCGCACTGCTCGTGGCTGAAGAGCAGTTGGCCGACGGTTCGGGCGACGCGGCATTTCTCAATGCCAAGATCGCGACCGCACGCTTCTACGCCGAGCACCTGCTGAGCAAGGCCCCCGGCACGCGCGACGCCATCGTCGAAGGCGGCGACAGCGTCAACGCGCTCGCGCTCGAAGCCTTCTGACTGTCACGCCAGTGACTGTGCCCGCCCCGCGTGCTGAGCACACTGGGCGGTGTCTCCATCTGTTCTCGAATCGAACGAATCTTCTTCCGGAGTCCCACCGTGCCGATGCCGCCCATTCTTGCGAACCTGCCCCTGCCCATCATCGGGTCGCCGCTGTTCATCATCAGCAACCCGAAGCTCGTCATCGAGCAGTGCAAGGCGGGCGTGGTGGGTTCGATGCCCGCGCTGAACGCGCGGCCCGCGTCGCAGCTCGACGAGTGGCTCGCCGAGATCACCGAAACGCTGGCGGCCTACAACAAGGCCAATCCGCAGCATCCGGCCGCACCCTTCGCCATCAACCAGATCGTGCACAAGAGCAATGACCGCTTGCAGCACGACATGGAACTGTGCGCGAAGTACAAGGTGCCCATCATCATCACCTCGCTGGGCGCGCGCACGGATGTGAACGACGCGGTGCACGCGTGGGGTGGCGTGGTGTTGCACGACATCATCAACAACAGCTTCGCCAAGAAGGCGGTCGAGAAGGGCGCCGACGGCCTGATCGCCGTGGCTGCCGGCGCCGGCGGCCATGCCGGGGTGAAGAGCCCGTTCGCGCTGATTCAGGAAATCCGCGAATGGTTCGACGGCCCGATCGCCCTGAGCGGCGCGATCTCCACCGGCGGCTCGGTGCTCGCGGCGCGTGCCATGGGTGCCGACTTCGCCTATATCGGCTCGGCGTTCATTGCGACCGAGGAGGCGAGGGCGGTCGAAGGCTACAAGCAGATGATCATCGAGAGCTCCAGCGACGACATCATCTACAGCAACCTCTTCACCGGCGTGCACGGCAACTACCTCAAGGGCTCGATCAAGAACGCCGGGCTCGATCCGGAGAAGCTGCCTGAGAGCGATCCGAGTGCCATGAACTTCGGCGGCGACGCGAAGAAGGCCTGGAAGGACATCTGGGGCTGCGGTCAAGGTATCGGCGCACTGAAGCAAATCGTTCCGGCTGGGGTGTTGATTGCACGCCTGAAGTCGGAGTACATGGCTGCACTCGATAGATTGAAGTTGGCCTGACGCGTCTTTGTTGGGGCCGCTGATTGGGTGGTCCGCTGATTGAGTGCTCCGCGGGTGGGGTGGGGCGCTTCGAGGCTTGCGCAACGGCGGGATGATCGCGGCAGGCGGCACCCGTCAGGGGCGCTGTCTGGGGCGGTCGGCGCTGTGCGCCGACTGCACTGCGCTGCTCGCAGCGGGGTCGCGCCGGGAAACTCGCTGCGTTCACTTCGTTCACTGCGCTCAAACAGTCCCGGCGAGTCAGA
>Ga0075366_10000192_pt1 | contig 26957 bp, 30 predicted proteins | sample EndMethybrTD3031_FD_72351 | JGI IMG/M metagenome (GOLD analysis project Ga0075366, IMG submission 72351) | Populus endosphere microbial communities from Tennessee, USA - Endosphere MetaG P. TD hybrid TD303-1 | ecosystem: Host-associated > Plants > Roots > Endosphere | place: USA: Tennessee...
CCGTAGACTGGGCCGCTGTTGTGGCCGAACAGATCGATCATGGTAATCCTCATTTCGCGTGGGACGCCTATGTCGCGCGGGGATGCGCGATGTTCAAGGGCATTAACTGCTTTTTCGGCTTCCGCATGGCCCGAAATCCGATTTTGACGCGCGTCGGACAAAAATCTCTCACTTGATGATTCCGGTCAATTACACATGCGGCAATGGGTGGGAGGCTGCGCGGCATCACTGGAACTGCAAGGGAAATTCAAGATGTCTCGCAATGAAGGAACGACGGACCGCGCCTTGCGCGTGATCATCGGGCTGGTTCTCGTCTTTATGGCCGCGCGCGGGCTTTACACGCCGTGGACCTGGATCGGCGTTGTCCCGCTGCTGACCGGAATGGTCGGCCTGTGCCCGCTCTACTCGCTGCTTGGAGTCAGCACCTGCCGCGTGCGCTGACGCTGTTCGCCTGAAAAGCAAAGGCTCCGCAAACGCCCTGTTCGCGGAGCCTGTTGCCATTATCGTTTGAGGGACCGGATCAGTCCTTCTTGGCAGCGGCTTTCTTGGCCGGTGCCTTCTTGGCAGGAGCTTCGGCCTTGTCGGCGGGTTCCTTCTTGGCCTTGGCTTCCTTTGCCGGCTTTACTTCCTTGGCGGGCTTTGCTTCGTCGGCTGACTTCTCTGCCGTGGCGGGCTTGGCTTCCTTGGCTCCCGCTTTCTTCGCCGGAGCCTTCTTGGCGCTCTTGGCCGGAGCCGGAGTGGCGCCTTCCTCGGCTTCGATCGCGGCTTGCAATTCTTCGCGCGTCACTTCGCGTGTCGTTACTTCCGCCTTGTCGAACAGGAAGTCGACGACTTTGTCCTCATAGAGCGGCGCGCGCAGCTGGGCGGCGGCCATGGGATCGGACGCGACATATTCGGCAAACCGCTGGCGGTCTTCCGGACGGTATTGCTGGGCTGCCTGGCTGACCAGCATCGACATTTCCTGATTGGTCACTTCGACGCCATTGACCTGGCCGATTTCCGAGAGAAGCAGGCCCAGGCGCACACGGCGCACGGCAATGCTGCGATAGTCTTCCTTCTCGGCCTCGATTTCCTTCAGCGCGGCCTCGGGATCTTCCTCCCCGCGCGTTTCCTGAAGCAGCTGCTGCCAGATCTGGTTGAATTCCGCCTCGACCATGGTCGGCGGCACGTCGAAAGTGTGGCCCGCCGCAAGCTGGTCGAGCAGCGAGCGTTTCATCTGGGTGCGGGTGAGGCCTGCCAGTTCCTGTTCCAGCTGGCCGCGCAGCAGGCCCTTGAGCTGATCGAGGTCCTTCAGGCCCAGGTTCTTGGCGAAATCGTCATCGATCTTGGTTTCGCCGGGCACTTTGACGGCATGGACCTTGATATCGAAAGTCGCTTCCTTGCCCTTCAGGTTGGGGGCGGGATAGTCTTCGGGGAAAGTCACGGAGATGACGGTTTCATCGCCAGCCTTCACGCCGACGAGCTGTTCCTCGAAACCGGGAATCAGGCGGCCGGCGCCCAGTTCGATGGCCTGGTCCTCGGCTTTGCCGCCGTCGAATTCGACACCGTCGACCTTGCCGACGAAATCGCAGACGACCTGATCGCCGTTTTCGGCCTTCTTGCCCTTCTTGGCTTCAGTGAAGCTTTTCTGGCCGGAAGCGAGACGGTTGAGCGATTCTTCGACTTCGGCGTCGCTGACGGGCACAGTCAGCTTTTCGAGTGCAAGGCCTTCGAGCGAGGGCGCCGTGATCTGCGGCAGCACTTCGAGGCTGACTGAAAGCTCGACATCCTTGCCCTGTTCATAGCCTTCGCCCAGCGAGACGTTCGGCTGCATGGCCGGCCGCAACTTCTGCTCGACAACCAGCTTGTCCATCGCTTCGCGAATCGAGCTGTTCAGCGCGTCCTGATGCAGGGCGGGGCCGTGCATCTTGCGCACCAGATTGGCAGGCACCTTGCCGGGGCGGAAACCGGGCATGCGCACTTGCGGGGCGAGGCGCTGCACTTCGACATCGAGACGCTGCTCGATCAGGCTTGCCGGTATCTTGACCGAATAAGCGCGCTTCAAACCATCATTGGCGGTTTCGACAATCTGCATGACCAATCAATGCCTTTTCATAGTGGCTGTGGTGCTTCGACCTTGCCTTGCGCATCTTGCGGAAATTGGTGCGGGCGAAGGGACTCGAACCCCCACATCTTGCGATACTGGTACCTAAAACCAGCGCGTCTACCAATTCCGCCACGCCCGCATGGCACGAAGCCCGAGAATTCTCAGGCGCGTGCCCTTAGTGGCACTGCGCCAAAAGGGCAAGCGCCGAGGCGCAGTCGTAAGCCCGCAAAGGCATGGACCGTGTCATATCCGGGCGAAAAACCGCTGGAGGCGGATGAGGAGGCTTGCAGGACTCCGCTCTGCCGCCTGGGGCATCGGCAGCGCGGGGCATTCCAGGCACAGCGCCTGTGCGCCGCTGCGACCCAGCATGCCCTCGATGCCCGCCATGGCCTGCGCGATGGCGCTCTGTTGCCGAACCGCGATCAGGCCGGCCAGATCATTAGCGCTGGCGGGCGGTGCGCTGTCTTCATCAGTACTCATGCGCTCTAGCAGCGAAGCATACGGACTCTCGTCGGCACCGAGATAGACGGGATGCCAGTCGCCCTGTTCGAGCTTCGCCTGAGCGGCCGCATAGGCGAGGGCATCGTCAAGCCCGCCAAACTGGTCGACCAGACCCTTTTGCCGCGCGGTGCCGCCGTCCCAGACCTGGCCCTGTGCCATGGCATTGACGTCGGCCGGGCTCTTGCCCCGGCTGGCCGCGACCACGCCGAGGAAGCGCGCATAGGCATTCTCGACATTGGCCTGCAGCATCGATTCAGTCGCCGCTCCCAGCCCGCCGATCACATCCGGCTGGCCTGACAGCGGCGTGGTGAGCACGCCGTCGGTCGTAACTCCCCATTGGCCCAGCGCCTGCTCGAAAGTCGGCACCACGGCATAGACCCCAATCGAACCGGTAATCGTCGCCGGGTCGGCGAAAATCCGCGTTCCGGGTGTCGACACCCAGTAGCCGCCGCTCGCGGCCAGATTGGCCATCGAGACGACCACGGGAATTTTCCGCGCTTTATGCCGCTCGATTGCAGTGCGGATCTGTTCGGAGGCAAAGATGGAGCCGCCCGGCGAATCGACTCTCACCACCAGAGCGGCAAGATCATCGTCCAGCGCCTTGTCGAGCAGATTCGCGATGCGCTTGCCGCTGGCCGTGCCCGGCCCGGTTTCGGCATCGACAATTTCCCCGGCAATCGTCACCACGCCGATGGCCTTGCCCTTGTGGCTTTCGGGATTGGCGGCAAGCCAGGCGCGCAGCGGCGTGTGGGCATAGGCGCCCGGCGCCTTGTCGCGCCCGTCCGCCCCGGCAAGCTGGGCCACCCGCTGGCCGAAGCCCACACGGTCGCCAATGCGATCGACGAGGCCCGCAGACAGCGCAGCCTTGGCGGCATCCCCGCCCGAAGCCTTGATCCACGCCGCGGGATCAGCGGTTGCCAGCGCGATGTTGGCCTTGGGCCTGGCGCGTTGGACATCGGCCTTCCAGGCTTCGAACAAGCTGCCATAAACCGCTGCTGTGTTGGCACGCGATTCGGGCGAAAAGTCATTGCGGATATAGGGTTCAACCGCGCTCTTGAATGTCCCGACCCGAAAGACGTGAGCCTTGATTTTCAGCCGATCGAGCAGGCCACCAAAGAACACGTGCTTGCCGCCCGGCCCCATGACAAGCGCGCCGCCCATCGGATCGACCCAAACTTCGCTGGAATGGGCTGCGAGCAGAATGGCATCGTCGGAATATAGCATCGCGTGAGTGAGCACGGGCTTGCCCGCCGCGCGGACGTTGTCCATCGCCCTGCCGATATCCTGCAAGTGCACCTGTCCGGCGCCGGTAAACCGGTCGAGGTCGAGGACAACGGCCTTGATGCGCTTGTCCTGCGCCGCGCTGCGCAAGGCGCGCACCAGATCGCGTGCGCGGTATTCCGTCGATGGGGCCTGCTGCGACAGCAACTGCCCGATCGGGTCGACCGATTTCGGCTCCTCCACGATTGCGCCGTCGAGTTTGAGCAGAAGCGCGCCTTCTCGCACTTTGCCCGGCGATGGGCGGTTGGACAGCGCGGCAAACAAAGCGAAGAAAAACAGCAGCAGGAACAGCAGTGCCAGCCCGTCCTTGATGGCAACCAGCACTCGCCATGCCTTGCGCGCGAAAATCATCGAAAGTCCTCTCTTGTGATTGGGCCTCTTTAAGCACTGGGGACAGAATGGCAAAGTGACTTGAGCCGGAGCGCATCCGTGTCTAAGGCGCTGTCTTCAATGACATCGGCGAAACCTTCCCATCTCTCCCGCTATCCGGCGGGCAGCGCCGCATTCCCTCATCGCAACCTGTTGGGCATCGCCGGTCTCGAAAGCCACGAGATCGAGTTCCTTCTCGACGAAGCGGAGCAATGGGTCGAACTCAACCGCCAGCCGCAGAAGCGCGATGACAGGCTGGCGGGGCTTACAATCATCAACGCCTTTTTCGAGAACTCCACGCGCACGCGGCTTTCCTTCGAGATCGCGGGAAAGCGGCTGGGCGCGGACGTGGTCAACATGAACGCGGCGCAAAGCTCGGTGAAAAAGGGCGAGACGCTGATCGACACCGCCGTAACGCTCAATGCCATGCGCGCGGATGCCATTGTTATCCGGCACGCCAGCTCCGGCGCTGTCAGCCTGATTGCCGGCAAAGTCGATTGCCCGGTGGTCAATGCTGGCGACGGGCAGCATGAGCATCCCACCCAGGCTTTGCTCGACGCGCTGACGCTGCGGCAGGCGAAAGGCTCCATCGCCGGGCTCAGAGTGACGATTTGCGGCGATCTGCTGCACAGCCGCGTGGCGCGCTCGAACATGCTTTGCCTCACGGCACTGGGCGCGGAAGTGCGTGTTTGCGCACCGCCTGCGCTGATGCCCGATGGCATCGAGGCGATGAAAGTGGCCCCGTTCCACGATTTTGACGCCGCGCTCGCCGGAGCAGACGTGGTAATGATGCTGCGCCTGCAGCAAGAGCGGATGGAAGGCCAGTTCGTCCCCAGTCCGCGCGAATACCGCCATCTTTACGGCCTGACGCTGGACCGGCTGGGCAAGGCGAACGGTGATGCCGTGGTCATGCATCCCGGGCCTATGAACCGGGGCATCGAGATCGACAGCAATGTCGCGGATCTTGCCGGTCGTTCCTTGATCACGCGGCAGGTTGAAATGGGCGTGGCGATCCGCATGGCCTGCCTTGACGTGCTGACGCGCAGCCATCGCCGCGCCGAGGGGTGGTCGGCATGAGCACGCCCGCACCCGTCACGATCAGGAATGGCCTGCTCGTCTTGGCCGAAGGCGCTCCCCGCAAGGGCGCCTTGCGCGTGTCCGGCGGCCGGATTGCCGCCCTCGGCGATATCGAGCCCGATGAGGGCGACACAGTCGTCGATGCCAAAGGCGCGCTGATTGCGCCTGGCCTGGTCGATTTCGGCACATTTGCGATCGACAAGCCGGCATTCCATTTCGGCGGGATCACCCGCGCCGCGCTGATGCCCGATCAGTCGCCCGCGCTCGATCACCCGGCGCGGGTGCGTTTTGCCGCGCAGTCGGGCAAGCCTGATCTGTGGGTCCACCCGCTCGGTGCGGCGACACGCGCGTTGGAAGGCAAGGAACTTGCCGAACTGGCACTGATGCGCGAGGCCGGTGCGCTGGCAGTGGCGACCGGTCGGCACTGGATTGCCGATTCCGGAACGATGCTGCGGCTGCTGCGCTATGCTGGAATGCTGGGAATGGTCGTGGTCTCTCATGCCGAGGACGGCGGGCTCAGCGGCAATGCCGTGGCCACGGCTGGCGAAATGGCGACTCGGTTGGGCCTGCCTTCCGCTCCGGCCGAAGCCGAGGCCCTGGCCGCTGCGCGCGATATTGCCCTGGCCGAACTGTCCGGCGCCCGCCTGCATTTGCGGCAAGTGACCACTGCCAGCGCGTTGGCTCTGGTTCGTGCGGCCAAGGCGCGGGGCGTTGCCGTGACCGCGGGCGTCACCCCGGCGCATTTCATGCTTTCCGACCTCGCGATCGGCGATTTTCGTACCTTCGCGCGGATGTCGCCGCCTTTGCGCTGCGAGGCTGACCGTCAGGCCGTGCTCGCAGCACTGGCAGACGGCACAATCGACGTGATCGCATCGGGCCACGATCCTCGCGGCCCTGAAGACAAGCGCCTGCCCTTCGTCGATGCCGAACCGGGCATGGCGGGGGCGGAAACGCTGCTGGCACTGACGCTCAACCTGGTGCGCGACGGTGTGATCGACATGGCCCGCGCTTTTGCCTTGCTGGCGGCAAATCCCGCGCGCCTTCTGGGCGTGGATGCCGGATCGCTGGCAATTGGCCAGCAGGCGGATCTCGCCCTGATCGACCCTGACCGGTCGTGGATCGTCAATTCAGACAAAATGGCTGCCAGCGCCGGCAATACGCCGTTCGACAGGCAGCCAGTGCAGGGCAGGGTCACCGCCCTGTGGAAGGGCGGCGCCCGGATAGTCGGCTAGGTCTGTATTAGCGGCGCGCCATGCGCAGTCCGGCAGCACCCTGGGTGGTCGCCGGAAGCGCACCGGCCGGCGCGCGGGTGGCGGCATAGGCGAAGCAGGCGCCGCCGTGATTGCGAACGGTTGAACACATGCCGCTGGCGCCGCTGGCATTGAAGCCGGCCGCGGCAACGCGCCAGTAATTGCGGCCGTTCACGACTGCCGGAGTGATCACCATGCGATAGTTGCGCAGTTCGGGATTGCGCGCCGTCAGGATGCCCCAACCGCGACGCGCGCCCTGCGCGCTGGCGAACGAGCCAAGCTGGACGAGGTGGCTGCCGCTCTTCAGGGCGTAAGGCTTGCTGGTCGGCAGCACTACACGCACAGTGCGCGGCGCGCGCTGGCTGGTGGCGGGGGCGACTCTGGCGGGAGCCGGCGTGTCGGCAAAGGCAGACGAGAAGTTCGAGGCGGGGATGGACTGCACAACCGGCGCCGACTGAGTGGCCGGTGCGAAAGTCGTGGCTTCGGCAGTAACCGGCTGGCTCACGGCAACTGCGGGAACGGCGGCGCGCGGTTCATCGGCGGCGGGAAGTTCGCTCGCAGTTGCTGCCGGCATCGCTGCCGGGGCGACCGGGGCGGCATAGGCCGTCTGTGTGCTGGCCTGGGCTGTAGTTTCAGCGGCGATCTGTTCGACCGGCGCCGTGTCGCCCAAGGCGAGGTTCTGCGGCAGGCCCGGGTCGCTGCGGACCGGCGCACCCAGCAGCGCGGCAACGCGCTTCTGATAGTCTTCCGCCTTGCCCTGCAATGCCCATTGGCTGATGCGGGCTTCGATCATGTCGGCAGGAACATCCTGCTCCATCATCGTGCGCGCTTCGCGCCAACGGCCATCGAGCGCGTAGGCATAGGCCAGGTTCTGGCGCAGTTTGACCGAATTGTCGCCGGCGCGCAGCGCGTCGGTGAGAATGGCCACGCCGCGGCTGCTTTCGCCGGCCAGCGCGAGCGCGAGGCCGAGATCGCTGGCCGGGATGCCGTCACGCCAGTCGTCGAGGATGGCCACGGCTTCGCGGCCGCGTCCGGCGCCGACTTTGGCGAGGGCAAGGCTCAGCGCGGTGCGCGGGCTGTTATCGCCAAGGCGCATGGCATCGTCGAGAACCTGGGTGGCCGAAGCGAAGCGGCCTGCCTGCAGGTATGCAACGCCCAGCGCCGCTCGCAGCGAGGCATTCTGGGGGCTGCGGGCAAGCGCGCGCTCTGCCCGAGCCACGTCTTTTTCCGCGGCGCGGCTGACGCCCGAGGTGCGGTGGTCAGCATTGCGATCCGAATAAGTTCCGGCCCGGGCAAGATGCGCGCTGCCGGTGCAACCCGCGAGGACGGCCACGGCCATTGCGCCGGTTGCGACGGAACGGAACGACTTCGGGCGGTAAGCTTTCGAGCTGGCACGGTTCGCGATCATGGGTCTATCCCCCTCTTTGAAAATCAGTGGCGCTTGCCTGCGCGCGTCGCCAGTTCGGCGACTTCGGGCAGGGCGGCGAGCATGGAATCGAGTGCTTCGATGAGCAGTTGCTGGGCGCTGCGGTTGGCAACCACCGAAGCAAGACGAAGCTTCAGGCGGCGCTCGGCATCGAGGCGCAGCGTAAATGCACTGGTCTGGCGCGGGGCAGCTTTTGCCTTGGCGGCCTTGCCGGGCTTGGCCGCGTCGCTCAGGCGCTCGGCCAGGCGGTCACGCTGGCGGCGCAGGCTCTGCGGCTTGGCCGCTGGAGCAACCTTGCGGATGGTGCTGAGGGAAACAACCTTGTCGCCAGCCTTGTTGCGGGCGCGGGCGGTGGAGCTGATGCGGACGTGCTCGGCTTCCAGCATGTCGGCCGGAGCATTGGCATTGGCCGCGTCGGCAGTGTCTGCGTTGTCGGCCAGCGCCTGATGCGTTCGAATAGCAGGACGGGCCCCGCCCTTGCGCGCCAGCAGGGTGGGCGTCAGTGAAGCTAGCGGTTTGGCTCCGGCCATAGTCCGCATACCCCCGTCAGGATCCCGCGACCCGGCGACCGAAGCCGCCAGCGGGACGCGCCGCGCCGGGCATTGACACGGCTGCGGCAGGCGGTGCGAAGACCGTGCGGCGGAAATTCTTTTCAAGGCGGTCGGAAATGTAGCTCCACAGCGCCGTCACTTCGAGGGCTGATCGGCCGCTGGGATCGACTTCCATGACAGTGCGCCCGTCAATCATCGACGCAGCATAATCGGTGCGATGATGCAGGGTAATCGGCGCGACCGTGCCGTGCTGCGACAGCGCGACAGCGGCTTCGGACGTGATCTTGGCTTTCGGGGTGGCGGCGTTGACCACGAAAATCAGCGGTTTGCCTGCACGGTCGCAGAGATCGACCGTAGCACCCACGGCGCGCAAGTCATGCGGGCTCGGGCGGGTGGGCACCACGATCAGCTCGGCAACGGCGATCACGCTCTGTATCGCCATGGTGATGGCTGGCGGCGTATCGATGACGGCGAGGCGAAAGCCTTGCTGGCGCAGAACGGCCAGATCCGAGGCCAAGCGGGCGACCGTAGTTTGCGCGAACGCGGGCAGTTCGGCCTCGCGCTCGTTCCACCAGTCAGCCAGCGAACCTTGCGGATCGATATCAATCAGCACAACTGGCCCAGCTCCGGCCCGTTGCGCTTGCACAGCCAGATGCCCAGACAAGGTTGTCTTGCCCGAGCCACCCTTTTGCGATGCCAATGCAAGTACTCGCAATGCTATTCCCCTGATACGTCTCGTGGACTTGGCCGGGTCTAAAGGCCGATGTCCGATGGTGCGGGATCGCAGAACGTTCCTAATTTTGAGTTAAAGCGCCGATTGCGATTTGGCGCAGTTCAAGCTGCCGGTACCGACGCCGCAGACGGAAAGACTTGTTTTACCAAACCGGTTTACCACGGTTTTGCAGGCAGACTGCGGGGATTGCTTTCCTCTCTGGCTTCTGGCTGCTTTGAAGTTAATACCCGGCCTCACAACGACATTTTTTTGGAGCAAGAACCCATGTCGGCACGATCCAGCATTCACCTGGTGTCTTGCGCAATCATCGCCAGTCTCGCCGCCATCCCGGCATGGGCTGACGTCAAGGCGGGCGTCGATGCCTGGACCAAAGGCGATTACACTGCAGCCGTCGCCGAATGGCAGGCTCCGGCGGCGAAAGGTGATGCCGATGCGCAGTTCAATCTGGCGCAGGCCTACAAGCTGGGCCGCGGCGTGCGACAGGACCTTGCCCGGGCAGAAGAATTGTTCGGACTGGCCGCAGCGAAAGGGCACTTGCAGGCTTCGGACAATTATGGATTGCTGCTTTTCCAGCGAGGTGAACGCGCAAAGGCGCTGCCGTATCTGAGTGCCGCATCCGATCGCGGCGATCCGCGCGCGCAATATTTACTGGGGATCGCCAGTTTCAACGGTGACAATGTGCCCAAGGACTGGGTGCGTGCCTATGCTCTGGTCAGCCTCGCCCAGCAGGCAGGCCTGCCGCAGGCCGCCGCCGCGCTGGCGCAGATGGATAAGCACATTCCGCTCGAGCAGCGCCAGCGCAGCGTGGCGCTGGCTCAGGAACTGCGCGCCCAGACCGAGGCGACGCGCGCGCGCCAGCTGGCTGCAGCCGATCTTGGGCCAACTTTGCCAAACGTGCCGTCCACTCCGGTGGTGACTGCGCAGCCGCGCACGCCACTTCCGGTCGCGGTCAATGCGGCGACCGCCAGCCCCCGCGAGGCGGGAGCCGACTATACGCGCCCACAGGTTGCGCCTGCCAGGCCCGTGGTCGCCGCTACTCCGCCCAAGCCAGTTGTTGCTGCAGCCGCTCCGCGACCGACGCCTGCGATCGTCGCCGCTCCTGCAGCGCCGGTGTCACCTCCCGCCGCGGCTTCTGGCGCATGGCGAGTCCAGCTCGGTGCTTTTGGCGTTGCCGCGAATGCGGATGCGCTGTGGGCGCGCGCGCGCGCCCGGCCGGAACTCGCGGGCAAAGCCAGGCTCATGGTCCCCGCCGGCAAAGTCACCAAGCTGCAGGCGGGCGGCTTTGCCAGCCAGGATGCGGCCCAGTCGGCCTGCAGCAGGCTGGCCGCAGCCGGTTTTGCCTGCATCGCTGTGAGAAATTAGTGGCAGGCAAAAAATGGCAGTCCGATGACGAAATGATATTGCTATTGCGATCCATTCGCAATACAGTCAGCTCGAATCGATGGGAGCTGACAAGTGTACGTTTGCATCTGCAATGCCATTCGTGAAACCACTCTGAGAGACGCGGCGCGTCGCTGCGGCGGCTCGGCGTTTGAGGTTTATGAAGCACTTGGGAAGAGCCCCCAATGCGGCCAGTGCCTTGAGGATGCGGACGAAATTCTGAACGAAGAGCGTCTGACCTGTATGGCAATGGCCTGACCGCTCCATTTGCAAATTATCCGCATTACTATCTGGCTGAAAATCGCTATTTTTTCCTCTGTCGAGGGTTGTTAGCAGCCACCCGCAGGCGTAGTGTCCGCATGGTCACCACAGCAAGCAGGAGTGGGCCATGAAGGGCGATCCCAAGGTCATCGAGTTCCTTAATCAGGTGCTCCAGAACGAACTGACCGCAATCAACCAGTATTGGCTGCACTACCGCATGCTCGGCAACTGGGGCATTGCCAAGCTCGCCGAATATGAGCGCCATGAATCGATCGACGAGATGAAGCATGCCGACAAGCTGGCAGAGCGCATCCTGTTTCTCGAAGGCCTGCCGAATTTCCAGGCATTGGGTCGCTTGCGGATCGGCGAGGGCTTGGAGGAAGTGCTGAAAGCGGATCTCGCGCTGGAAGTTGAATCGCTGCCGGTGCTCAAGGATGCCATCGCCCACTGCGAAACCGTGCGCGACTTCATCAGCCGCGAATTGTTCGAAGACATTCTGGAGAGCGAGGAAGAGCACATCGATTTCCTCGAAACCCAGTTCGAGATGATCGGGCGGATGGGTCTGGAAAATTATGTCCAGCTCAACAGCAAGGCTCCTGACAGCTGATATTGTGTTTCAGCGTCGCGCAGGCTCTGCGGCGAGCTCTATGGGAGAGACATGGAAAAGCTGATTGGCCGAACGTGTCTGATCACCGGCGCATCATCGGGGTTGGGCGCACATTTTGCGCAGTTGCTGGCAGGCGCGGGTGCGCGGGTCGTGCTGGGTGCTCGTCGGGGCGAACGCCTGGAAATGCTCGCTGCGGAAATAATAGCTGACGGCGGCCAGGCGTTGGCCGTTGATCTGGATGTCACTGACGAGGCTTCGGTTCGCGCCGCCTACGATCGCGCCGAAGCGGCCTTTGGCACAGTCGACACCGTGATCGCCAATGCCGGTGTTTCCGCCCCTGGCCGCTCCACCGAAATCACTGCCAAGGCCATGCGCGCGGTGCTCGATACCAATGTGCTTGGTGTGCTGCTGACGGCGCGGGAAGGCGCGCGACGCATGATCGAGGCGGGCAGCCGCGACACCGGGCGGGGAAGGGTGCTGTTAATCGGATCGCTGGCGGCCGAGGCAACCGGACTGGGCGAGACGATCTATTGCGCCAGCAAGGCCGCGGTTGCCCACCTCGGCCGCAATCTTGCCAAGGAATGGGTCCGGCTCGGTGTCAACGTCAATGTCATCCAGCCCGGCTACATCCAGACCGAATTGGCGGGCGAGTGGTTTGACACGCCCGCGGGCAAAGCGCAGATCGCCGGTTTCAATCGCCGCCGCCTGCAGCCGATACAGTCGCTAGACTTCCCGGTGCTCTATTTCTGCTCGGATGCCTCCATGCATACGACAGGCGCGACCTTGACCGTCGACGATGCGCAGGGGCTGTGACGGGCAGGCATTGCGGGCCCACGATCAAAGCGGCGATTGACTTGCACAGTCTTGCGGCAATCGACTATCATTGCGGGGTTGAATCGGTAGAGAAGACCGCAGTCGCCGCTAGCTGCCCTGATCGGGCGGGCCAGTGCAGACCTGGCAGGAAATCTGAATTACCATCAATGCAGGAATTTCCGGCAGGCGCGAACTCCCGGCACAAGACGGGACCGGTTGGCGCCAGAGGCCATTCGATCGCTATTGAAAAGAAGGTAGAATTACATGTCGACTGTTCTGACTATCCCGAAGCTCGAAATGTCCATGACCGAGGGCACCCTCGCTGAATGGATGGTCGAAAGCGGCACCGAAGTAAGCGAGGGCGATGTGATCTACACTTTGGAGACTGACAAGACCGCGCGCGAGATCGAAGCACCGGCTTCGGGCAAGCTGATCATCAAGGTCAGCGATGGCGAGACCTATCCGGTCGGAACCGAAATCGCCGAGATCGTCTGACCGGGCGTCCCGGTCGGCTGAAAGGCAGACCGGGCTCGCGCCAAACCGATAAGCAAAAGAGCGCGGCCGGCATCTAGTCGACCGCGTTCAATTATCAATTCGGCTGGCAAAATCAGGTCAGGACAGTTCAGCCATGTTGCCGGATTTGCTGGCTTCCATCAGCTCGGCCTTGCGAGCGGCCATCTGGTCACGCAGGGCGACGAGGTCGACTTCGGCGGCGCGGGACTGTGAGAAAATGCCCTCTTTCGGCGCTTCCTCTTCCTTCACGTGGTGCTCGATTTCTTCGGACAGCACTTTGACCTTGGCGTCGTAAAGCTGGTCTTCAGGGCTGCCGGCCATGATTTCATCAATCAGCTTTTTGGCACTGGCATGTTCGACATAGGCTTCGTTGAGCAGGTCTTCCTCGACCTTGCCGGCAAGCGCGGGGTAGTAAATCTCTTCCTCGATCGCAGTATGAATCTTGAGCTCGGTGCAAATCTGTTCGGCAAGCTTTTGCTTGGCCGAGTCCCGAGCGGTTTCATATTTGGCGAAGAGTTCCTCGACCTTGCGATGGTCGGCCTTGAGCAGTGCGATAGCGTCAGTGAATTTTTCGGCTTCCATGAACGTTTCCTTTGGCAAGTGCCGAGCGTCACGCTGGCCTTGCGGAGAGAATGCGTAGCCGGCCGAATAGTTTCATGGCGCGAAGGGCAACGACTTCGCAGGCAGCCGGGAACACACGGCGCGCCCGGCAGTTCGACATCGAAAAGCAAGGAGTTTTGCGATGCCAAACGACGCACCAGCCGATGTCAGACCAACTGACTCCTCCCCGGCCAAGCCCATCCCCGGCGGGCTAGAGGCGGAACGCCTGAATCCCGGACAGCTCACCGAAGGAGCGGGAAGCGCCGGCGCGCGCCCACCACGCGGGAAAAATCTGGGCAGGGCAGCTGATCCGGACGGCAACGGTCAGTTGGCCGATGGCATTCGCCAACGCCAATGCATCGTCAGCGGCATCGATGCCGATGAAAAGGCAATCACGGAGAAACTGGCTGACGGCAAGGAATGAACGGTCGCGCAAGGCCGAGTGATCAGGAAAAGGGAGATGCTCCATGCCCCAGGGTGACAAGTCGAGCTACACGGACAAACAGAAGCGGCAGGCTGCGCACATCGAAGAAGGCTATGAAGATCGCGGACTGAGCAAGTCGGAAGCAGAGCGCCGAGCCTGGGCGACGGTCAACAAAGTGTCCGGGGGTGGCAAGAAGTCGGGGTCCGGGCGTGCCAAGCCCACTGGGCAGCGAGCGAGCGCCAAGCGGACCGGGAAAAAAGACGAAAGACGCTCAGCTGCCGCACGAAAGGGCTGGGAAACACGCCGACGTAATGCCGGGTGAACGCAATTCTTCCCTTGTCTTAGCGCTATTCAATTCTGGAAAACTGGAGCGGGCGAAGGGATTCGAACCCTCGACCCCAACCTTGGCAAGGTTGTGCTCTACCCCTGAGCTACGCCCGCTCGAACGTCCTTGGCCTGCGGCAGTGATGCCGGGAGGCCGGGGAGAGGCGCGCGGTTAGCATCGGCTTTTGCGCCCGGCAAGGGGAAATCCGCGTCGGGCCGGCGAAAAAATCAAGTTGCGCGGGAAGTTGCCTGTTCGCGCAAGGCATCTGCCGGAAATCGGGCGGTAACAAAGGTCGCCGACTGCTTTGTCACTTCACAATTCCCATAAAGTCGCCACATATGGGCGACTTCCTCTCAGACTTCATCGGAGTGTCCCCTTGGCCAGCCTCGGTCTCAATATTGAAGAACAGAAAGCCGTCGATCGCTTCCGCAAAGCCGTGGCCGAACCTTCGATGACGTCGCTGGTTATCCTCGACTTCTGGGCCGAATGGTGCGGACCCTGCAAGGCGCTTACGCCAGTGCTGGAGAAAGTCGCAGCAGACTATGCTGACAAGGGCGTTGTGCTGGCGAAGATCAATGTCGACGAGGAGCAATTCATCGCCGCGCAGTTCCAGGTGAAATCGATTCCGACAGTCTATGCCGTGTTCCAGGGGCAGCCGGTTGCCGATCTGACAAATGCGCGCAGCGAATCGCAACTGAAGGGGGTTCTTGACCAGTTGCTGGCCAAACTTCCGATCCAGCCGGGCGGGGCAGGCGCCGAGGCGGCACCCGATCTGGCACCGCTTCTGGCCATGGGCGAGGAAGTGCTGGCCAGCGGCGACGGTGAGCGCGCCGCAACGATCTTCTCGCAAATCGTCGAGATTGCCCCGGCCAATGCCGAAGCCAATGCCGGGCTGGTCCGCGCGTTGACCTTGGCCGGAATGGCCGACGAGGCGGATGCCGTGTTGGCTGCGCTTCCGGTGGAAATAGCCAAGGACGCCGCGATCGAACGTGCGCGCTCGGCGCTGGAGCTGGCACGCGCGAAGCCCGACGACGGCGAGCTGGCCGGCTTGCGCGCGGCCGCCGAGGCCAATCCCGCCGACATGGATGCGCAGCTCGCCTATGCCACTGCCGCTTTTGCCGCGGGCGAGCGCGACGTGGCGGCGGCCAGCTTGCTAGGCATGATCGCCGCGGACCGCGAATGGAACGAGGGCGCCGCGCGCACGAAATTGTTGCAGATGTTCGAAGTCATCGGCCTGGAAGACCCGTGGGTTGCGGCGACCCGGCGCAAGCTTTCCACCGTGCTGTTCGGATAGGCGAAAACCGATGGGCGAGAAGGCGATCCGCATCTCGATCTTCCCGCTTTGCGGAGCAATGCTCTATCCTGGGCTGCACTTGCCGCTGCACATTTTTGAGCCGCGCTATCGTGCGATGGTCAGCGACTCGCTGGCGCGCGATCGCCGGATTGGCATGATCCAGCCGCAGCGCACTGCCGAGGGTGCGCCGCTTTATGAAGTTGGATGCCTGGGCCGTATCGACCAGGTCGAGGCGCTCGACGACGGTCGCTATAACATTGTACTGGAAGGCGAGGCGCGGTTCCGCATCCTGCGCGAACTCGACGTGAAGACGCCCTTCCGGCAGGTAGAAGCGGAATTGCTCGAAGAGCCTTTTGAGGAATGCCTCGCGCCGGTTGAACGCGCGTCATTTGAGCGTGAGGCTCGCCGCTTCGCCGATGCCCAGGGCTACCGGGTGGACTGGAATTCGGTGGCTCAGCTGGACGATGTTTCGCTGATCAACGGCGTCGCGCAAATCGCGCCGTTCGATCCGGCGGCGAAGCAGGCTTTGCTCGAAGCCGATTGTCTGGGCACGCGTTGTGAGCTGCTGGTGCAGCTCATGCAGTTTTTCGGCCGGCGCGACGGCGAGGATGACCGGGTGACGCTGCAGTAACCGGCTTGCCCGTCATTCCCGGCCGGGTGTGCGCAGCCGCGCGCCCATCACTTCGCGCATTGCGCCATCCTTGCTGATCCACAGCGTGAACTGACGGGCACCGCCGTCGGTTACCTGCGCCTGCCATGTCAGGGTTGCGTCGTCAGACTTGCTGGGGGGCGATGAAGCCGCGCTGATTTCCGGCGCGACCGGCGGCTTCCGCTCCGGCCCACGAGGGCAATCGGCGACAGTTGCGTTGACCGTGTCGGGCGAGGCGGCAGTCGTCTCATCAGCCAGGCTCATGTCGAGCAGCCATTTGTAGCGGCCATCCTTCTGGCGCTGCCAAACTGTCGCGAAGCTGCCCGTGGATCCGGGGCGCTGCCATACCCCGCGCGTGACGGCGTAAGTGCCATCGCAGCTGGACCAGACGTCGCTTGGTTGCCACTTGACTGCAACCGGCGGATTGGTGCGACTTTTGAGCCAGCTATCCGCGGCGACGCGATCCGGCACGAACATTTCCGCGCCCTTTGCGGCAGTCTCCCGGAAAGCCGTCCACTGGCCTTGGTCCTGCGCCAGGCGGTTGAAGCCGATTTCGGCCGCAATCACTGCGCTGGGATTGGCGGCGAGACGAAGCCGAGGGGCATCGGCGCGGTTGCCCATTTGCGGCGCGCAAGCTGTGAGCGCCAGCGCCGCAAGAGCTGCGAGGCGCTTCAAATCGCGTCCTCGGCAAGGCTCACACCGGCATTGCGGTGCGCGGCGACGAGGGTGTTGCGCAGCAGCACGGCAATGGTCATCGGCCCGACCCCGCCGGGCACAGGAGTGATCGCTCCGGCGACCTGGCTGACTTCGGCAAAATCCACATCGCCAACCAGCCGCGTCTTGCCTTCTTCCGCTGCCGGAACCCGGTTTATGCCGACATCGATCACAGTTGCGCCGGGCTTGATCCAATCCGCTTTGACCATCTCAGCGCGGCCGACGGCAGCGACGACGATATCGGCGCGGCGCACGACTTCGGGCAGGTTCCTGGTGCGGCTGTGGGCGATTGTCACCGTGCAGCTCTCCGCGATCAGCAAGGCGGCCATAGGCTTGCCGACGATGTTCGAGCGGCCGATCACAACGGCGTCTAAGCCGGTGAGCGATCCCAGCCGGTCTTTCAGCAGCATGACACAGCCCAACGGCGTGCAGGGGACAAAGCCTTCAGCGCCAGTCCACAGGCGGCCGACCGAAGTAGTGTGGAAGCCGTCGACGTCCTTGTCAGGGTCGATTGTGGCAATCACTTTCTGCTCGTCGATATGATCGGGCAGGGGCAGCTGGACGAGGATGCCGTCGACTGCCGGATCGGCATTGAGCTGCTGCACCAGCGCAAGGAGTTCCGCCTCGCTGGCGTCGGCCGACAGCTTGTGCTCGAAGCTTTCCATACCGCAGGCCAGCGTCTGCTTGCCCTTGTTGCGCACATAGACCTGGCTGGCGGGATCCTCGCCCACCAGCACCACGGCGAGGCCTGCCTTGCGGCCTGCCCTGGCCTCAAACGCGGCGGCTAATTTCCCCACGCGTTCGCGCAGCCCTTCGGCAAATAGTTTGCCGTCGATGATTGCCGCTTTTGACATTTGCGGGCTCATATCGTCGCGTAGGCCAGGTTGCGCAGGATCATCTGCAGCACTTGCAGGCCAATGATCAGGACCATCGGCGAAAAGTCGATCGATCCGGTATCGGGCATGATCTTTCGGATCGGCGCGAGGATCGGTTCGAGCAAGGCATTGACGGCCTTCCACAGCGCCGCGACGAAATCATTGTGAGTGTTCACCACGTTGAAGCTGATGAGCAGGCTGAGCACGAATTGCACGATCACGATCGTGACGACGACCGAGATCAGAAAACCGACGATTTGAAACAGAGTGAGCGCGAGCAACCTTATGTCCTTTCGCTCCAGAGGAGAGCGCGGCGTTTAGCCGAGCGAAGGCCGCACCGGCAAGGGCGGCGGGCAAGATTTCCGTAGGCCCGGGCACTGGCAGCCATTCGACAAGCGCGCGGGGCTCTGGCAATCTCGCCCGGCGAAGCGGGAGCTGTGAACATGAGGGTGAGCCGGCGTGATTTTCTCGATGGGGTTGGCATGGCAATTGGCGCCGGGATTACGCCTGCCAGCCTGTTTCTGTCCGCCTGTGCGCCGGAACATGGCAGCAAGCCCGCCTCGGACAGCGCCGATTCGGGCACTACCAATTCCGCTGGCACGAGCGAGCCGTTCCCGCCGCTGCGAACGGGCATGCGCGGCAGCCATGCGGGCGCGTTCGAAGTTGCGCATGAACTGCGCGACGGCAAGGAGTTTCGGATCGCGAGCGAGCCTGTCGAAGGCGAATATGATCTCGTCATTGTCGGCTCGGGTATCAGCGGCCTGGCCGCGGCGTGGTTCCATTCAAAGCGGCACCCGAGCGCGCGAATCCTGATCCTTGACGCCCACGACGACTTTGGCGGCCATGCCAAGCGCAACGAGTTCCGCATCGGTGACAAGCTGCTGATTGGCTATGGCGGCACGGAGTCGCTGCAATCGCCCAGGAGCCTTTACAGCGAAGTGGCCAAGGGTCTGCTTCGCGATCTGGGGGTCGACATTGACCGTTTCGAGACGGCATTCGACCGCGATCACTATCCCTCGCGCGGGATGAGCCGGGCGCTGTTTTTCAAGAAAGAGACATTCGGAGCTGACAAGCTTGTGACTGGCAGCCCGCTGCTGGGCGTGGCGGAAGATCTTGATCAAAAGCGTTTGAATGCAAGGCCTTTGAACGCTTTCCTCGCTGACTTTCCCCTCAGCGAAACCGGCACCGCGCAGATCAGGCAGTTGTTCACCGCCAGGCGCAATTTCTGGCCTGGCATGAGCTCTTCCCAAGTCGAAACTGCTCTGTCGCACATGTCCTATGCCGATTTCCTCAACCAAAGCTGGAAAATGGGCGACGAAGTGCTGGCCTGCTTCCGCCATGCGACCTGCGATTTCTTTGCCGTGGGCATTGATGGGGTTTCGGCGTGGGATGCCTATGAAACCGGTTATCCGGGCTTTCAGGGGCTGAAGCTGGAGCGCGGGGCTGCTGCAGAAGCGGAAGTGGGCGAGCCCTACATCTACCACTGGCCCGATGGAAACGCATCGATTGCAAGGCTTCTGGTCAGGAAGCTCATCCCGGGCATTGCGGCGGGTGACACCATGGACGACGTGGTTTTGGCGCGCTTCGACTATTCGAAGTTGGACCAGCCCGCCAATCGCGTCGCGATCCGCCAGAGCGCGACAGTGGTGCGCGTCGAGCAATACCCAGAGGCCGGGATCGTCGACATCGGCTACGTCAAGCAGGGGCGCACGCGCCGCATTCGCGCCAAGGCCTGCATCATGGCCTGTTACAACATGATGGTGCCCTATATCCTGCAAGGTCTCGATGCCCCGCAGGGAGAGGCGCTGCGCCGCAATGTCAAAGGCCCGCTGACCTATACCAAGGTTCTGCTGCGAAACTGGGAGGCGTGGGACAAGCTGAAAGTCCACTCGATCAGCAATCCTTCAGGCTTCTTCTCGCTGGTCAAGCTCGATTATCCGGTGAGCATGGGCGGCTATCAGTTCTCGCCCGATCCCAGCCAGCCAATCATCGCCCATCTCGTCCATGTGCCGACCGTTCCTGAGGCTGGCCCGGGACTTGCCGACAAGTACCGCGCTGCGCGGATGAAGCTGTTCGGCATGACTTTCGCGGATTTCGAAGGCGCGGTGCGCGACGAGATGACGAGAATGCTGGGGGCAGGGGGCTTTGATGCGGAGAAAGACATTCTCGGCATTACCGTGAACCGCTGGTCACACGGCTATGCCTATTATCCCACTGCCCTGTTCGACCAGATCGATACCAAACCGTTTCCGGAAGAACTGGCACGGCGGCGCGTGGGCCGGGTGGCGATTGCCAACTCGGACGCGGGTTGGGATGCCTATACCCACACGGCGATAGACCAGGCATGGCGCGCGGTGGAGGAATTGGCGGAGATATAGAGTCGATCACGACAATTCAGAATATCTCGTCATTGCGAGGCGCGCGCTACCCTGGATTGCTTCGCTGCGCTCGCAATGACGAGGTTGAGTGTACCCTATCCAGCCCGGATCAGCGTGCCCGCGCCTTGCGAGGTGAAGATTTCCAGCAGCATGGCATGCGGCACCCGGCCATCGAGCACTACGGCCGCCTCGCACCCGGCTTCCACGGCATGAATGCACGTTTCGAGCTTGGGGATCATACCGCCTGAGATCGTGCCGTCCTGCTGAAGCCGGTCGATGTCGGCAGGCCTCAGATCAGTGAGCAGGTTCTTGTTCTTGTCGAGCACGCCAGTAACGTCGGTGAGCAGGAACAGCCGCGCCGCGCCGAGTGCGGCGGCTATCGCGCCGGCCATGGTATCGGCATTGATGTTATAGGTCTCGCCGTCCTTGCCTGCGGCAATCGGCGCGATCACGGGGATCATGCCTGCCTCGCAGATCGTCTCGATCACGCTCGTATCGACGTGACCGGGTTCGCCGACGAAACCAAGATCGACGACCTGCTCGATCTGGCTGTCGGGATCGCGGCTGGTGCGCTCTACCTTGCTTGCGGTCACCAGTCCGCCATCCTTGCCGGAAATGCCGATGGCCTTGCCGCCCGCGCCGGCGATCCAGCCGACGATCTGTTTGTTGATCGCGCCGCAAAGCACCATTTCGGCGACTTCGGCGGTCGCTTTGTCAGTGACGCGAAGGCCATCGACGAAGCGCGATTCGACGCCCAGCTTCTTGAGCATGTTGCCGATTTGCGGCCCGCCGCCGTGGACCACTACCGGATTGATGCCGATGGCCTTCAGCAGCACGACATCTTCGGCAAAATCGTGCGCCAGTTCGGGATCGCCCATGGCGTGGCCGCCATATTTGACCACGAAAGTGCGCCCGGCATACCGCTGAAGGTAGGGCAGGGCCTCGACCAGCGTTTCGGCTTTGGCCAGCATCATGGGATCGTGTGCATCGGACATGGTTGCCCCTTTGCCTTTCCCGTCATCCCCGCGCAAGCGGGGATCGCTTCCAGCTTTGCGCCAAAACGGACAGCGGTCCTGGGTCAGGCCCGGGACGACGTCTCGTCCAGCCGCCGCCCGATCCGCACTACTGCGGCGATCACCAGCGGCACCATGACGGCCGAAAGCACCAGTTTGGCAATCATCTGCCCGGCCATGAGATCGGCAATCGGCCGCACGCCGTAGAACGAGACAGTGATGAAGATGAAGGTGTCGACGATCTGAGACAGCGCGGCGGCGATGAAGCCACGCAGCGCGGCAAATCGACCGGTCGAGGCGCGCAGGCGTTCGAACAGCCAGATGTTGAGCGTCAGCGAAATGCCATAGGCGACAATGCCAGCCGCCATCATGCGCCAGCTTTGCCCAAGGATAACTGGAAAGGCCTGCTTGGCAGGCTCGTACATGCCCGGATCAGTGGGCAACTGCAGCACGAAGAACGTCAGAAGGATCGCGGCAACCAGCGGCACGAAGCCATAGCGCGCCAGCCGGTCGGCAACCGGTTTGCCATGCAGTTCGGCAACAGCGCTCGAAATCGCAATCAGCGTCAGGAAAGGAAAGATTCCCGCCTCCACCGCCAGCGGACCGATTGCGACCTGTTTGGCGCCCAGCACGCCGGCAATGGTCACCATGCCGCCGTAGAGCGCGCTGAACAGCAGCAGCGAAGGCGGCATCGAGTGGCTGCTGGAACTCATCGTGCGTCCTCCAGGATCATTTCCGCGCCTTTTTCGGCAATCATCATCGTGGGCGCATTGGTGTTGCCCGATGTGATCGAAGGCATCACTGATGCGTCGATCACGCGCAAGTGCGAAACGCCCGTTACGCGCAGCCGGGCGTCGACCACGCCGATGCCTTCGGGTCCCATCGCGGCAGTGCCGACGGGATGGAAGATCGTCGTGCCGATCTCGCCCGCCGCACGCTGGAGATCCTCATCGCTCTGATAGTCCGCGCCAGGCCGGACTTCCTGCGGATTATAGCGGGCTAGGGCAGGCTGGGAGACGATGCGGCGGGTGATGCGGATGGCCTCGGCGGCGGTCTGACGGTCAGCTTCAGTGGCAAGGTAATTGGGCCGGATCGCGGGCGCCTCGGCCGGATCGCTGCTGCGAATGGCCGTGCGGCCACGGCTATCGGGCCTCAGGTTGCAAACGCTGGCCGTGAAAGCCGCGAAAGGATCGAGCGCACCGCCGAATGCCGCCAGGCTGAGCGGCTGGACATGATATTCGAGGTTGGCCGTCGCCAGGCGCGGATCGCTTTTCACGAACATGCCGAGCTGGCTCGGCGCCATGGCCATGGGGCCCGTGCGCCGCAGCGCATATTCCAGACTGATCAGCGCCTTGCCCAGCCAGGTGGAAGCTCGGTGGTTTAGCGTCGCCACGCCCGACACGGCCCAAGCGCAGCGCAATTGCAGGTGATCCTGCAAGTTGCCGCCGACTTGCGGGCGGTCGATCAAGGCCGTGATGCCCAGTTCTTTCAATCGCACCGCGTCGCCAATGCCGGAGCGTTCGAGAATGGCGGGGGAGCCGATTGCCCCGGCGGCCAGAACGACTTCGCCCGAAGCATGAGCGCTGTGCTGCTCATTGCCCAACCGGTAAACTATGCCGCTAGCCCGTATGCCATCGAACAGCACCCGGTCTGCAAGTGCGCCGGTCACGACCTTGAGATTGCTACGCGTCCTGACCGGTTTGAGGAAAGCATCCGCCGCGCTCCATCGCCAGCCCTTGCGCTGCGTCACGTCGAACATCGCTGCGCCTTCGTTGTCGCCGCGATTGAAATCCTCGATCAGCGGCAAGCCATATTCACCAGCCGCGCGCTGGAAGGCTTCGAGTATGTCCCAGCGCAGGCGCTGCTTCTCGATGCGGATCTCGCCTCCCGAACCGTGCCATTCATTGCCGCCGCCATAATGATCCTCGGCGCGCATGAAATAGGGCAGGACATCGTCCCAGCCCCAGCCCGGATTACCTGCCTGCCGCCAGCCATCATAGTCCGCTGCCTGTCCGCGCATGTAAATCATGCCGTTGATCGAAGAGCAGCCGCCAATCACTTTGCCGCGCGGATAGCGCAGCGCGCGTCCGTTCAGGCCAGCCTCGATTTCTGTCTCATACATCCAGTCGGTGCGCGGATTGCCGATGCAATAGAGATAGCCGACCGGCACTTTCACCCAGACGTAGTTGTCGCGCCCTCCAGCCTCCAGCAAAAGCACGCGGTTGCGTGGATCGGCGCTGAGGCGATTGGCCAGCACGCAGCCCGCGCTGCCTCCCCCGACAATGATGTGGCTGAACGTGTCCATCTTGCTTTGGCCATGGGTGGCGATAGTTTCAGGCCGCGTCAATTTGCAATCGGGAGGATACCAATGACTGACCCACGCGCCATGATCCAGACAATGATTTCGCTCGCTTCCGCCTCGCTGGGCCTTGTCGCCGCGCTGGCGTGGAACGAGGCGATAAAGGCGCTGCTGGCGGAGCTGCATCTGGGTGACAATCTCGCTGGCCTGTTCCTCTATGCGGTGATCGCGACCGTGATTGCGGTTGTAGTGCTGGTCATTCTCGGCAAGGCTGCAGCCAAGGTCGGCGGGCAGGCCGCGTTCGAGCGCGAGGCCGAGGGCTGAGAGCGCAACAACGCATAGGGCAACAAGGCAAGGAGACGGGAATGCGCCGCTTCATTCATCTGGCAGGGGCGGCCTTCCTGGCACTTGCCTCGTCCGCACAAGCGCAAACACCAGAGCAGTTGGCCGACGCCGCGCTGCGGGCGGCGCCCGTGTGGGATGGGCATAACGATGTGCCCGAGCAACTGCGCGATCGCCGCAACAACATGATCGCAGACTTCGATTTCCGCGATACCAGCGGAACGGCCGATGCCGCCAAAGGCAAGGCGGCAATGCAAACTGATCTCAATCGCCTGCGCCGGGGCCGCGTCGGCGCGCAGTTCTGGTCGGTCTATGTCGATTCCCGTCTTCCCGGCCCGCAAGCTGTGCAGGCAACGCTTGAGCAGATCGACGTGACCCGGCGGCTGATCGCGCGCTACCCGGCGGATTTGCAACTTGCCCTCAGCGCCGCGGATGTCGACAAAGCCATGCGCGCCGGAAAGATTGCCTCACTGATGGGCATGGAAGGCGGTCAGTCGATCGGCGGCAGCCTCGCCGTGCTGCGCCAGATGTATGCGCTGGGCGCGCGCTATATGACGCTGGCGCATTTCACCAACACTGCCTGGGCAGACAGCGCGACCGACAAGCCAGAGCACAACGGTCTGACGCCGTTCGGCAAGGACGTAGTACGCGAAATGCAGCGGCTGGGTATGCTGGTGGATCTGAGCCATGTCGCTGAAAAGACGATGATGGACGCGCTCGATGTGGCGCGCGCGCCGGTGATTTTCAGCCATTCCGGCGCGGCGGCCGTGGCGAGCCATCCGCGCAATGTTCCCGACGCAGTGCTTGACCGGGTCAAGACGAACGGCGGCATTGTCATGGTCGTGACTTTGCCCGCCTATGTCAGCGATGAAGTTCGCGTCTGGGGCAATCGCCGAGATGCGGAAAAAGCGCGGCTCGATTCCTACTTTCCGGGCAACCCTGCCGCAGCCAAAGCCGGGCTGGAAGCATGGCTGGCCGCCAATCCCGCTCCCCGCGCCACGATCGGCCAGCTTGCGGATCATGTAGACCATATCGCCAAGCGCATAGGCGCCGATCATGTCGGCATTGGGGGCGATTACGATGGAATTGCCAGCACAGTGGAAGGGATGGATGATGTTTCAGGATATCCCGCGCTTTTCGCCGAACTGGCCCGCCGGGGATATTCGCAAAGTGACCTTGAAAAGATTGCGAGCCGCAACATGGCACGCGTGCTGCGAGCCGCAGAAGCCTATGCCGAGGCCCAGCGAGGTGTTCCGCCGATCGAGAACCCTACTACGTTCTAGGCTACGTAACGCCAAATCAGACTAGATTGCGCTGGTTTTCGCCCGTTCATCTGTGGCTGCATTGTCTGCAGGATGCTGCGCCCCGCCGATCGCGCCGGTTATCCAGATTGCCGAAAGAGCGACAATCACCAGAGCCAGGCTGATGATCAGGACATAGCGCATGCCCATGTTGGTCGAGCCTCCGCGGGCCTCTTCAGTCGTGACGTGCACTTCTTCGCCTTCGCGAAACATGACTGTTCTCCTTCTCGCAGTCATAACTGCCGGACTGTAGCCTTGTTCCGGTCATCGTGCATCAATTCTCCCAAGCATGCGGAAGAAAAAGGCGGTCGACCAGCCGAGCAGGATCATGCCCAGAATGGATTCGAAGGCACCCAGCAGTCGCCATTGCGAGGCGATATGCGTGTCGCTGTAGCCCACCGTCGAATAGCTGATTGTCGAGAAATAAAGTGCTTCTTCCAATGACTTAATGGCATCTATTGCCAGATACAGTAACGCAAAGCCCCAGATTTCGACGCCGTGCAGCACAATGATCGACAGCACCATGATCAACGTGAACATCGCGCCGCGCGGCGACAGGTGCTCGATATGGCGGAGCCGTTCGACCGTCGCCTCGCTGCGAAGCGCCTTGTTGAGGCTGGCAAGGCCCAGTCCGTGGAACAGAACGCATGCAATCAACATCGCCGAAGCGACTGCGAACTGCAGGAACAATCCTTCGGACAAAGCCTCGGCCGCCCGTCAGTCGCGCAGCAGCTCGTTGATTCCGGTCTTGCTGCGCGTCTGCGCGTCGACTGTCTTGACGATGATCGCGGCGTAGAGCGACGGGCCAGGCGTGCCATCCGGCAGAGGCTTGCCCGGCAGTGCGCCCGGAACCACGACACTGTATGGCGGCACGCGGCCGATATGAACCTCGCCAGTCGCGCGGTCGACGATCTTGGTCGATGCCCCGATGAAAACGCCCATTGAGAGAACCGCGCCTTCGCCAACAATCACGCCTTCGGCCACTTCCGAGCGCGCGCCGATGAAGCAGTTGTCCTCGATTACGACCGGATTGGCCTGCAGCGGCTCCAGAACGCCGCCAATGCCGGCGCCGCCCGAGATGTGGACGCCCTTGCCGATCTGGGCGCAGGAGCCGACTGTGGCCCAGGTGTCGATCATGGTGCCTTCACCCACATAGGCGCCCAGATTGACGAAACTGGGCATCAGCACCGCACCTTTGGCAATGAAAGCGCTGTGGCGCACGACTGCGCCGGGGACCACGCGGATGCCGGCCTCGCGGAAGCGGGCATCGTCCCACCCGGCAAACTTCAGCGGAACCTTGTCGAAAGCGGGGGCACCGGCCGAGCCGAATTCCATCACGCCATTGTCATTGAGGCGGAAGGAGAGCAGCACGGCCTTCTTGAGCCACTGATTGACTTTCCAGCCGCCTGATCCGTCAGGTTCGGCCACGCGCGCCGTGCCGCTGTCAAGCAGCGCGAGCGCCTGATCGACGACGGCACGCACCTCTCCGCTGGCGGGGGTAACGGTGTCGCGTGCTTCCCATGCGCTTTCGATCGCGGCTTCGAGACTGGACATGGCGATGGCTCCTGTTTGGCAGACTTCGGTCTATAAGACGAATGATGGTGCGCGCGCCTATCGATTGCCGCGGCGCAGGACAAGCGCCCAAATGGCGATTAGATGGAAATCGGGCATTTTGCTCCGCCCCGAAATTAAGGATGCGATCGTGCAAAATCCTCCGATCTGCGTTCACCGGTTGGTTACTATCGGATTGCTAAACTGCGCAGACGCGCATCGGGCAGGGGCGGAACCATGGCTAAGAATTCAGAGTGGGTGTCACGAAATCGCACGGCAATCTTCGCGAGTTCCGTCGCCGTGCTGGCAATGATTGCGAGCACTGCGGGGCTTGCGCAGGTAAG
>Ga0075366_10000193_pt1 | contig 26864 bp, 31 predicted proteins | sample EndMethybrTD3031_FD_72351 | JGI IMG/M metagenome (GOLD analysis project Ga0075366, IMG submission 72351) | Populus endosphere microbial communities from Tennessee, USA - Endosphere MetaG P. TD hybrid TD303-1 | ecosystem: Host-associated > Plants > Roots > Endosphere | place: USA: Tennessee...
ACGAAGGGCGCTTGAAAAGACGAAGGGCGCTCTGTCAGCGCCCCTTTTACGACAGAAGAAACGGGCTCAGGACTTCTTCTCGCGCGCTTCAGCGTCGATGGTCTGCGGGTTGGTAGAACCGCCAGCTGAACTGCCGACCTGCTGTGAGGGCGGAGTCGTCGCGTCGGAGCCACCGTCCTTCATGCCCTGCTTGAAGCCCTTGACCGCGCCGCCGAGATCCTCGCCGATGTTGCGCAGCTTCTTGGTGCCGAAGACCAACATGACGATTACAAGGACGATCAACCAATGCCAGATGCTGAAGGAACCCATGATTGCTTCTCCTTAATACTTGAGCATGGCTGGCAGGGTTTTGTCCCCTCCCAGCACGTGAATGTGCAAATGATACACCTCTTGTCCGCCCACCCTGCCGGTGTTGATGATGGTGCGGAACCCGCCGTGGCTGCCCTGCTCCGCGGCAATCTGCGGCGCCAGCGCCAGCATCTTGCCAAGCAGGGGAATATCGTCGTCCTGCGTCTGCGTCAGATTTTCGATGTGGCGTTTCGGAACGATCTGGACGTGCAGCGGGGCTTGAGGATGTATATCGCGGAACGCGATGATTTCGTCATCCTCATACACCTTGCTGCTCGGAATATCGCCACTCACGATACGGCAGAAAATACAGTCGCTCATGCTTACTCCTTGCGTGCGGCTTTTTCGTCTATGCCCGAGATGCCTTCGCGGCGATGCAGCTCGGCCAGTACATCGTCAGCCGACAGGCCGAATTGCGCCAATAACACCAGCGAGTGAAACCACAGATCGCTCACTTCATAAACGATGTGGCGCAGATCGCCGTCCTTGGCAGCCATGATGGTCTCGGCAGCTTCCTCGGCAACCTTCTTGCAGATCGCATCCGTGCCCTTGGCGTAGAGCTTGGCGACGTAAGACGATTCGGGCGGGGCCGATCTACGTTCGACCAGTGTCGCCGACAGACGTTGCAGGACTTCGTGGTCGATCATTCCAGCTGCCCCCTGTCATCACCCTCGGCATGTGGCGCGGAATTGGCAGACGAGCCATAGATCGACGTCGGGTCCTTGAGGACCGGATCGACCGCATCCCAGCCGGTGCCAGGGAGATACTTCTGGAAAAAGCAGCTACGACGCCCGGTATGGCAGGCAATGTCGCCCACCTGTTCGATTCGCAGCAGCACCACATCGTTGTCGCAATCAAGACGAATCTCATGCACTTTCTGAATGTGGCCAGACTCCTCGCCCTTGTGCCACAGCTTGCGGCGCGAACGGGACCAGTACACGGCCTCATTGGTATTGGCCGTCGTCTCAAGTGCCTCGCGATTCATCCAGGCGAACATCAGCACTTCGCCCGTGACGTGATCCTGCGCAATCACCGGCACCAGCCCCTGATCGTCCCACGCTACCTTGTTGAGCCAGCTCATAGCCTTACCTCGATGCCACGCTCACGCATGTACTGCTTGGCTTCGCGCACGGTGTGCTCACCATAGTGAAAAATGCTGGCCGCCAATACCGCGTCGGCGCGCCCCTGTTGTACTCCGTCCGCCAGATGCGCCAGTGAGCCGACGCCGCCGCTGGCAATCACGGGAATCTTCACCGCATCGGATATGGCACGCGTCAGTGCCAGATCGAAGCCGCTCTTTGTGCCGTCCCGATCCATACTGGTCAGCAGGATTTCGCCCGCCCCCAGTGCCTCGACGCGCTGCGCCCATTCAATGGCGTCCAGACCCGTATTCTTGCGCCCGCCATGGGTAAAAACCTCCCATTTTCCGGGGATCGTCTGCTTGGCATCAATCGCTACCACGATGCACTGATTGCCGACCCTGCCGGAAGCTTCGGCTACCAGATCGGGATTATTGACGGCGGCGCTGTTCATGCTGACCTTGTCGGCGCCAGCGTTGAGCAGACGGCGCACATCGGCAACTGTACGCACGCCACCCCCGACAGTCAGCGGAATGAAAACCTGATCGGCCACCCGCTCGACAATGTGCAGAATGATGTCTCTATCGTCGGAACTGGCGGTGATATCGAGAAAGGTGATCTCGTCAGCGCCTTGCTCGTCATAGCGACGTGCCACTTCGACCGGATCGCCTGCGTCACGCAGGGCGACGAAGTTGATGCCTTTCACGACGCGACCGGCGCTGACGTCCAGACAGGGAATGATGCGTTTTGCGAGCATGGTTTACCACTTGTTTACCGCTGTGCCCACCAGCTCCAGCTGCCGGGCCGGGTATCAGTCCTCGCCGTTGAGCTCGTCGGCGCGCTCTTGCGCAGCGCGGAAGTCCAGCGTGCCCTCGTAAATGGCGCGCCCGGTAATGGCTCCGATCACGCCCTCTTCCTCGACTGCGCACAGTGCGTCGATATCGGCCAGATTGGTGACACCGCCACTGGCGATAACCGGAATGCGCAGCGCCTGGGCAAGCTTCACGGTAGCTTCGATGTTCACGCCGTTGAGCATGCCGTCGCGACCAATATCGGTGTAAATGACGCCTTCGACACCATAGTCCTCGAACTTCTTGGCCAGATCAATCACGTCGTGGCCCGTCAGCTTCGACCAGCCATCGACGGCAACCTTGCCGTCCCTGGCATCGAGACCGACGATGATGTGGCCGGGAAATGCACTGCAGGCGTCGTGCAGAAAGCCCGGGTTCTTGACTGCAGCGGTGCCGATGATGATGTAGGAAATGCCATCGTCAAGATAACGTTCGATGGTGTCCAGGTCGCGGATGCCGCCACCCAGCTGAACCGGAATCTCGTCACCAACTTCGTCAATGATGGCCTTGATGACGCCTTCATTCTTCGGCTTGCCGGCAATGGCGCCATTGAGGTCGACCAGATGCAGACGTCGGCCGCCCTGGTCAATCCAGTGGCGCGCCATGGCACGTGGGTCTTCGGAAAAAACGGTGGCGTCCTGCATGTCGCCTTGACGCAGGCGTACGCAGTGTCCGTCCTTGAGATCGATGGCAGGGATCAGCAGCATGATGGCAGTGAGCGCAGTGTCAGGGAGTCAAAAATCGGGGTCGAAAGTAGCGTGAGCTGTTTCGTGAGCAGGGAGAACATGGGAACAGGTAAAAACGCAGATAAAGAGTGTGTGCAGAATTTTCTACAACCGTAGGCGAAAGTGGCTCTTCGATCAGGGTTGCCAGTCAATGAAATTTGCAAGCAGCCTGAGGCCGGCTGCGGCACTCTTTTCCGGGTGGAACTGGATGGCTGCGATATTAGCTTGGGCCACTGCACAGGTAAAGGGCAAGCCATAGTGCGTACGCGCCGCGACGGACGATTCGTCGGCCGGATCGCAATAGTAGCTATGCACAAAGTAGAACCTTTCACCTTCTGGCTTACCATCACTCTCCCCGCCAGCAACGGATTTGCTTTCCGCCATGCCTTCCCACAAGGGATGCGGCGCGACCGGGATCACCTCATTCCAGCCCATATGCGGCACCTTCAGCGGCACGCCTTGCGCATCGACCATGTCGTTGCGGAAGCGGCGTACACGCCCTGGCAAAATACCCAGCCCTTGGGTATCGCCTTCTTCACTGTGGTCGAAAAGCATCTGCATGCCCACGCAAATCCCCAGAAAGGGCTTTTCCGCTGCTGCCTTCAGCAATGCGTCATGCAAACCGCGTGCCATGAATTCGCGCATGCAATCGTGCATGGCGCCCTGGCCCGGAATGATGACCCGGTCTGCATCCAGAAGAGCCTGGGCCTGATCGCTGACCACTACTTGCGCGGTGGGTGCAACACGCTCGACAGCCTTCGCCACCGAGCGCAAATTGCCCATCCCGTAATCGACGATGACGACTTTCATTTCAGATTGCCAAGCATGGAGAGACAAACACCAGACACGCTCACGAGAATTACAGTGCGCCCTTGGTCGAGGGAATGACCCCTGCAGCGCGCGGATCAAGCGTGGTGGCAATACGCAATGCGCGGGCAAATGCCTTGAACACTGTCTCGCATTGATGGTGCGAATTGATACCGCGCAGATTATCGATATGCAGTGTGACCAGGGCGTGATTGACGAAGCCCTGGAAGAATTCGCGCGTCAGATCCACATCGAACTCGCCGATGTGCGAACGCGTGAATTCGATGTTGAACACCAATCCGGGGCGACCTGAAAAATCAACAACCACACGTGACAAGGCTTCATCGAGCGGCACGTAGGAATGGCCATAACGTACGAGGCCCTTCTTGTCGCCGACAGCCTGCGCAATCGCCTGCCCCAAAGTGATGCCGACATCCTCGACGGTGTGGTGCGCATCGATGTGCAGATCACCCTTGGCTTCAACTTCGAGATCGATCAGGCCATGGCGCGCGATCTGATCGAGCATGTGGTCGAGAAAAGGCACACCGGTATTGAGCTTTGCTACGCCCGTACCGTCGAGATTGATGACCACGCGGATTTGCGTTTCCAGCGTGTTGCGGACGATCTCGGCCTGGCGTGCAGGAGCGTTCGGGGAAGTCATGTTCAGTTTTCCGGAATCTGTTTCAACACACTGCGATCAGAGCAGTTCGGACAATACGTTAAGAAAGGCATCGTTTTCTGCCGGCGTACCGATGGTGACGCGAATACAGTTCTCCAGCAGGGGGTGCGCACCATGCAGATTCTTCACAAGAATCTGGCGGCCCTTCAAGCCGTTGAAAATCTGCAGTGCATCCGGCACGCGCATCAGGAGAAAATTGGCCTGGCTACGGAACACCTTGATGCCGCTCATGCCCGCAAGTTCATGATAGACGCGTGTGCGATCGGCAACGATGGTTTCCGCTTGAGCCTGCAGGGCCTCACCCGCTTCCAGGACGCGCGTGGCAATCGCTTGCGTGAGCGTATTGATATTGTAGGGCAGACGCAGTTTCTCGAACTCGTCCATCCACTCTTTCGCGCCAGCCATGTAGCCCAGGCGCAAGGCGGCAAGCCCGAGCTTGGACAGCGTACGCATGACAACCAGATTGGGAAATTCGGCCAGCCGCGGCATGAAGCTCTTGCCCGCGAACGGCGTGTAAGCCTCGTCGATCACCACCAGACCAGGCGCAGCCTTGATGATCGCTTCAATGTCCTCGACTGCAAACAGGTTGCCGGTCGGATTATTCGGATAGGCGATGAAAATGACAGCGGGTTTTTCCTGCTCGACCGCGGTCAGCAGGGCACCGAAATCCAGGCTGAAATCCTCGCGCAGTGGCACGCCGACGTAGCGCATGCCACAGAAGGTCGCGATCATGCGGTACATCACGAAACTCGGTTCGATCGACAGGATCGTTGCGCCGGGTCTGGCCAACGCCATGGCAATGATCTGGATCAGTTCGTCTGAACCGTTGCCGACGACCACCCCAGCGCTTTCGGGAATCTGCATGGATTCGCGCAGTGCACTCTTGAGCTTTGTCGAGGACGCATCCGGGTAGCGATTGAGCGACACACCGTGCGCCACATCCGAGACCACGTCACGCAACGCCTCGGGCAGATGGTAGGGATTCTCCATCGCGTCGAGCTTGATCATGCCGGTGGCCGGGGGAACGTGATACGCAGAAAGCGCCATCACTTCGGGACGAACGAGGTCTTGCGGACTTGCACTCATGGCTTGCTCAAGGTGGGAACAGGAAGGGGCCGACTTTAAGCCGGACTGCCCGATTGTACGGTTATTTCCGGTATTCCGCGGATCGGGCGTGTGCCTGCAGGCCTTCGCCATAGGCCAGCGTTGCAGCGATGGGCGCCAGCTCGGCCGCACCCGCGCGGGAGATACGAATGACGCTGGTGCGTTTCTGGAAGTCGTAAACGCCCAGCGGCGAGGAGAAGCGCGCGCTGCGTCCGGTGGGCAAAACGTGATTCGGGCCGGCGCAATAATCGCCCAGCGCCTCGACCGACCAGTGACCCACAAATATGGCACCAGCATGACGGATCCTTGGCAGCAGCGCTTCAGGGTCTTCGACTGACAGCTCCAGATGTTCGGCGGCAATGTAGTTGGCAATCTCGCAAGCCTCCTCCATGTCGCGAACCTGTATCAGGGCGCCACGGTCGGACAGCGAAGTCCGAATGATCTCGGCGCGCGGCATCGTCGGCAAAAGTCGTGCGATCGATTCTTCAACTCGCGTGAGATAGGCCACGTCGGGACACAACAGAATCGACTGCGCTTTCTCATCGTGCTCGGCCTGCGCAAACAGGTCCATGGCGACCCAGTCCGGATCTCCGGAGCCGTCGGAAATCACCAGCACTTCGGAAGGTCCCGCCACCATGTCGATACCGACGCGACCAAATACACGGCGCTTGGCTTCGGCCACATAGGCGTTGCCCGGCCCGACAATCTTGTCGACGGCAGGAATGCTTTCAGTGCCATATGCCAGCGCTGCCACAGCCTGTGCACCACCAATCGTGAATACGCGATCCACCCCTGCCAGCGCAGCCGCGGCAAGCACCAGCTTGTTGCGTTCGCCTTCCGGCGTTGGCGTCATCATGATGATTTCGCGCACACCGGCAACCTTGGCGGGCATGGCATTCATCAATACGGAACTTGGATAGCTCGCCTTGCCGCCCGGCACGTAAATGCCGACGCGATCCAGCGGCGTGACGCGCTGACCAAGGCGTGTGCCGTTGGCTTCCTGCATCTCCCAGTCGGGCTGTATCTGACGCTCGTGATATTCGCGCACGCGTTTGCATGCCGTTTCCAGTGCTGTGCGTTGTTCGGCAGGCAGGCCGTCCAGGGCTGACTGCAACTCTGCTTGCGGAATCTCCAGCGCTTCAATGCTGCTGGCATCGACGCCATCGAAGCGACGTGTCAACTCGAGCACGGCGGCATCGCCGCGCACGCGCACGTCGGCGATTATCTCGGTCACCGCTTTCTGCACGCCAGAGTCGAGCGCGGACTCGAAAGCCAGCAGTGCCTCAAGATCGGACTTGAAATCGACATCATCCGAAAACAGGCGATTGATGAGTGGTTTACCGATGGATTCGCTCATGCCGTGATCGCTCCCGCAAAGGCTTCAAGCACAGGTTGCAGCAATTCACGTTTGAGCTTGAGCGCTGCCTGATTCACCACCAGCCGCGAACTGATCTGCATGATCTCTTCCACTTCCAGCAGATTGTTGGCGCGCAGGGTGCCTCCCGTAGAGACGAGATCGACAATGGCGTCGGCCAGTCCAACCAGCGGCGCCAGCTCCATCGAGCCATACAGTTTGATCAGATCGACGTGCATGCCCTTGGCTGCAAAATGCTCGCGCGCGGTCTTTATGTACTTGGTCGCCACACGGATGCGCGCACCACGCTGCACGGCAGCCTGGTAATCAAAATCGGCGCGCACGGCCACGCTCATGCGGCACTTTGCAATATTCAGATCGAGTGGCTGGTACAGGCCGCTGCCGCCGTGCTCAAGCAAGACATCCTTGCCTGCAATGCCGATATCCGCTGCGCCGTATTCCACATAAGTCGGTGTATCGGTCGCACGCACGATGACGAGATTCACGTCAGGCCGGTTGGTGCCGATAATGAGCTTGCGCGAAGATTCGGGGTTCTCGGACGGCACAATGCCTGCCGCTGCCAGCAGCGGTAGCGTCTCTTCGAAGATGCGCCCTTTCGACAGGGCGAGAGTAATTCCGGTCACGTTATGGGTCCGCAGTTATGTTCAATTGACGCGGCGGGCACGAGCGCCCAGCGCGGCAAGTTTCTGTTCGAGTTTTTCGTAGCCACGATCCAGGTGATAGATGCGATCCACCACCGTCTCACCCTCGGCAACCAGCCCTGCGATGACAAGGCTCGCTGAAGCGCGCAGATCAGTCGCCATGACTGTTGCGCCCTGCAATCTCGCCACACCCTTGATCACCGCCATATTGCCGTCAATGCGGATATCCGCGCCCAGACGCTGCAGTTCGACCGCATGCATGTAGCGATTCTCGAAAATCGTTTCGCGAATCATGGCCGTGCCTTCTGCCACGCAATTCATCGCCATGAATTGTGCCTGCATGTCGGTCGGGAACGCCGGATACGGCGCAGTCCGCAGGTTCACGGCGTTCAGGCGCCGCGGCCCCTTGATGCGGATGGCATCACGCTCGGGCGTCACTTCGCAACCAGCATCCATGAACTTGTCGACCACGGCATCAAGATAGGCTGATGAGGTATTCGTCAAACGCACATCGCCACCGGTTACCGCCGCAGCACACAGATACGTCCCTGTCTCGATGCGATCCGGCATGATGCGATGCGTCGCGCCGTGCAGTTTCTCGACGCCGCGAATACGAATGACATCCGTACCTGCGCCCGAAATCTGTGCCCCCATGGCGACCAGGCAATTGGCGAGGTCGACCACTTCGGGTTCGCGCGCGGCGTTTTCGATGATGGTTTCGCCACTAGCCAGCGCCGCGGCCATCATGAGATTTTCCGTACCCGTCACCGTCACCATATCGGTGAAGATACGAGCGCCACGCAGACGCGGACTGGCCGCATGCACGTAGCCGTGCTCGACACGCACTTCGGCCCCCATGGATTGCAAGCCCTTGATGTGTTGATCGACAGGGCGCGCACCAATGGCACAGCCACCTGGCAGACTCACTTTCGCTTCACCACAACGTGCCACCAGCGGGCCGAGCACGAGAATGGACGCGCGCATGGTCTTGACCAGTTCGTAGGAGGCAACCGGATTGCCGAGCTCGGACGCATCCAGCGTCACCGTATCGCCTTCGTAATGCGCCTTGACGCCCATATCCATCAGCAGCTTGAGCATTGTGCGGATGTCGTTGAGCCGCGGCACATTCGTAAAGGTCATGGCCTCGCGCGTCAGCAACGCTGCGCACAGAATCGGCAACGCAGCATTCTTCGCGCCGGAAATGGCGATTTCGCCGGAGAGGCGCGTGCCGCCTTCAATCAGTAACTTGTCCATATTGCTTTCGAGATTGCGTACGGCAACACCACTTTGAACTTCTCTCTCCAGCCTCTGCGGGGAGAAGGGAGGAAAACAGAAATATCACGAGAGCTTCTGGGCTTCCGCCCACTGCGGTGGAGTGTAGGTCTGCAGCTGCAAGGCGTGTATCTCGTTGCCCATCAGCTTGCCTAGCGTTGCGTAGACAGCCTGATGCTGACGCACCCGCAGTTTGCCTTCGAATTCGCGGCTGACCACCACGCCGCTGAAATGCACGCCATCATCGCCTTCGATGGCGACGAACTCGCACGGCAGGCCCTGTTCGATAAGGCGTTTGATTTCTGTTGCCTGAAACATTTTTGCTCCGGATTTCCAAATAGTCGTGACACGCAGACTGAGCATTGAGTGTCAGCGACTGGGCTAGTGTCTTAGCTTATATCCCCGCCGCAGCATTTCCAGACAAACGCCTGCAAAAATCACCAGCGCCGCCGTAACGACGCCCAGACTCAGCCAGGGAGAAACGTCGGAAACGCCGAAAAAACCGTAGCGGAAACCATCAATCATGAAGAAAAACGGGTTCAGATGCGAGACCCCCTGCCAGAAAGGCGGCAAGGAATGGATCGAATAGAACACGCCAGACAGCATGGTCAGGGGCATGATCATGAAGTTCTGGAAGGCCGCAAGCTGATCGAACTTATCGGCCCAGATACCGGCGACGATACCCAAAGTACCCAGCATCGCCCCGCCGAGCAGGGCAAAGGCCAGCGCCCAAAGCGGATACACGACTGCGACCTGCGCGAACGGCAGCGAAGCAAACCAGACGCCGAACCCGACAACAATGCCGCGCATGATGGACGCGATGACATAGGCCGAGTAGAACTCACGATACGAAATCGGCGGCAGTAACACGAACACGATGTTGCCTGTGATCTTGCTCTGAATCAGTGATGAGGAACTGTTCGCAAAAGCATTCTGCAACACCGACATCATCACCAGACCGGGGATGAGAAAATCCGTGTAATGCACGGTGCCATAGACCTTGAGACGGTCCTGCAATACGTGTGAAAAGATCATCAGGTACATGATCGAAGTCAGTACCGGTGCGCCGACGGTCTGGAAGGCAACCTTCCAGAAACGCAGCATTTCCTTGTAGAGCAGAGTACGGAAAGCAATCACGGCACTGAGCTCTTGTTCATCAAACCAATAAAAGCCTGCTCAAGATCGGGCTTGGCGATTTCCACATCCTGCAAAACACCGCCAGCTGCACGCAGTGAGGCGAGCATTACTTCGACCTCATCGTATTTCTCGAAGCTGAAACTCACTTCATCCGCTTCCTGTTTGACGAGTCTTGCCAGCAAGGCCTCCGGCAAAGAGATGCGCTGAGCAAGCCGCACCTTCAGCGCATGGCTACCGACGCGAGCAAGAATGTTTGCCGTCGTATCGAGGGCGATCACGCGGCCGGCCTTGAGCATGGCGATGCGTGTGCACAAGGCTTCAGCTTCTTCAAGGTAGTGCGTCGTCAGGACAATGGTATGTCCTGCGGCATTGAGGCGCTGGATGAACTTCCACAAGGTCTGGCGCAACTCGACATCCACACCTGCCGTCGGCTCATCGAGCACAATGACAGGCGGTTTGTGAACCAGCGCTTGTGCGACCAGCACGCGACGCTTCATGCCGCCCGACAGGGTGCGCATATTGGCGTTGGCCTTGGAGGTAAGATCGAGATTTGCCAACAGCTCATCAATCCAGCCTTCGTTGTCCTTGACGCCAAAGTAGCCAGACTGAATGCGCAGCACTTCGCGCACGGTAAAGAACGGATCAAACACAAGTTCCTGCGGCACCACGCCCAGCATTCGACGCGCTTCACGATAATTCGCGACGACATCCTGCCCCATGACCGCGATGCGGCCCGCAGACAAACGCGTCAGCCCTGCCAGCGCGGTAATCAGTGTGGTTTTGCCCGCGCCATTAGGGCCTAGCAGGCCGAAGAATTCACCCTGCCGGACTTCGAGATCGACACCCGCAAGTGCCTGGAGACTGCCGTAATGCTTGACCGCTCCCTGCACCCGGATGGCTATGCCATCGGTGTCAGGCATGCGCGTCGGCGGCTCGGGCGAGGAGATGTTCGGAAAGAAGCTCGTCAACGCCGTAAAGCGCTGCGAGACTGCCAAATGCGGCAGGCGCATTGGCAACGGACAACCGGTGCCCGGCTGCGCGCGAAACACGCAACAGACTAAGCACCACAGACAGCGCAGCAGAATCCACTGCGGGCACTGCCGTCAGATCCAGCACACAGTCGGCAATGCGTACATGCACTTCTGCCGCGGCCAGAACCGCTGCGGCAGAGTCCATGTTCATCGGCACCTGAACGCAGAGCCGGCCGTCCCGCTCAACGAGCACTTCCGCAGTCAATTCAGATGTCATTTTTTCTCGATGACTTTGGCAGCATTCTTTTCGCGCAACGACTTGATCAGCCCATCGATCCCGCTTGTCTTGATCTCCTGACCGAAAGTGTCACGATAGTTGGCAACCAGGCTGACACCGGCCACATAGACGTCGAAGACTTTCCAGCCATCCGCTGTCTTGGTGAGGTCGTAGTCGATGGTCACCGGCTTGCCGCCAGGCTGCTTCACTTCCGTCTTCACGGTTACTTCAGTATCACCGGCGGGAGCCTTGAATGGCTTCACATCCACAGTCTGATTCTTGTACTGCGTCAACGCATTGGAATAACTGCGGACCAGCAGGGCCTGAAACTCCTTGGCGAGCTGGGTTTTTTGCTCGGGTGTGGCGTTGCGCCATTCGCGGCCGACTGCCGAGCCGGTCATCTTGTTGAAGTCGAAATAACGCAGCACCTTGCTTTCGATGACGTCCTGCGTGTGCTTCACATCACCAGCCTGAATGGCCTTGTCGGTCTTGAGCACCTCGATGATTTCGTTCGTGGCATTCTTGATCAGAACATCCGGTGTTTCATCGGCCGCACGAGCACTCATCTGCAGGCCGGCGCCCAATACTGCGACCATTGTGAAGCGGGTCAGAAATTTAAGCATTTTCAATCCTGTCAAAAGTTTTCAACGTCCTTGCCGATGCTCAGTTCAGCGACTGCAAGACAGGCGCAGGAACATCGACATGCAGAGCCGGGTAAGCCCTGTCGAGCGCCACGAATACCAGACGGCTCTGGCCGATTTCGACGTCACGGTCAGCCACGACAAGGGCTGGAGCATCAGTGCGTGCATCCTCTTCCACACGTACACGTCGCCCATCGTTAATCAGGCTCTTGCGACGACTGAGATAGAAGTCGCGCAAGTAGGAATAACGATCAAGCGCTGCATCATCGAGAGCCTTTTCTGCACTCAGCAAATCCGCTCGCTCACTTACGACCTTTACTCCACGCGTAATGTTCCTTGCAGGAATGTCACTGATATAGCCCAGCGGACTTACCGCAGAATCGACAACGAAACCGCCTGTATCCCTTAACGTACGAGGACCGAAAAAAGGCAACATGACATAAGGCCCATCACCAACACCCCACACGGCGAGGGTCTGGCCGAAGTCTTCCTCATGCTTGTCCAGCCCCAGCTCCGTAGCCACATCAAAAATTCCGGCAACACCCAGCGTCGTATTGATTGCAAAACGGCCGATATCACTGACCGCCTGTAACGGCTTGCCTTGCAACAGGTTATTGAGGCCGATCCACACGTCTTCCACATTCGAGAAAACATTGGACACGCCGGTGCGTACCGGCAGCGGCGCAACAGCGTCATAGCCCTGCGCGATGGGTTTGAGGACCCATGAATCAACTTTTTGGTTGAACGCAAAAATCTTGCGATTGACCGGCTCCCATGGATCCTTTGGATTGCTGCCGGTTGCGCAGCCAGCAAGAGAGGCCAGCAATAACAGTGAGGCAATAAGCTTCAGGAGCGATATTTTCGACATGGAAACTCTTGGCATTGTTGCCCTCACGGTCATTTGGCCGCAGGCGCGGTGGGCTGTTCGGCGGCCTTGCTGAACATGAACTGGCTGATAAGCTTCTCCAGCACGACTGCAGACTGGGTTTTCTTCATGACATCCCCTGCCTTGAGCACATCGGTATCGCCACCGGGCTCCAGACCAATGTACTGCTCGCCGAGCAGACCCGAGGTATTGATCGTGGCGTAGGTGTCGCGCGGAAAGCTGTAGCGACTATCGATATGCATTGCCACGACAGCCTGGAAATTATCCGGATCAAGCTTGATCGAATCGATGCGGCCGACGACGACGCCTGCACTCTTGATCGGCGCTCGCGCCTTGAGACCACCGATATTGTCGAACTTCGCCGTCAAGGGATAGGGATCTACCAGTTGCGCACCGTTGAGATTGCCGACCTTGAGCGCCAGAAATACCAGCGCCACAATGCCCATGACCACAAAAACACCTACCCACAAATCTATCGTTGTGCGATTCACGTCAACCTCTGAACATGAAAGAAGTCAGAATAAAGTCCAGCCCGAGAATGGCCAGAGAGGAAGTTACAACGGTACGTGTTGTTGCACGCGACACACCTTCGGCAGTCGCATCCGAGTCATAACCTTCAAAAACGGAAATCAGCGCGATTGCAAAACCGAATACCACGCTCTTGATGACGCCATTGAGAATGTCGCGCTGAAAATCGATCGCCGTCTGCATCTGGCCCCAGAAAGCACCCGCGTCCACACCGATGTGAACCGCGCCGATCAGAAAGCCGCCATACACGCCCATCGTCGAGAACATCGCCACCAGCAACGGGAGCGAAATCGCAGCCCCCCAGAAACGAGGAGCAATCACGCGCGCGATGGGGTTGACTGCCATCATGTCCATGGCATCAAGCTGTTCGGTCGCCTTCATCAGGCCGATTTCAGCAGTAATGGCCGAACCCGCGCGACTGGCGAACAACAAGCCAGCAACAACCGGGCCCAGCTCTCGAACCAGCGACAGGGCGACCAGCACGCCTAGCGCTTCTTCGGAGCCATAGCGCTGCAAGGTATCGTAACCCTGCAGGCCAAGCACCATGCCGACGAAAAGGCCAGACACGAGAATGATGATGAGCGACAGAACGCCCGAAAAATAGATCTCGCGCAAAGTCAGGTGGAAACGGCGAAAACTCGTTCCCGAAGACAGGATGATGCTGACGAAGAAACGTGCGGCATAACCCATGCGCCACACGCCATTAATCACGCGAGTACCGATCCCGCGAAAAACGCCAACGGTACTTTCAAGCATTGTCTGTCCCCAGCAAGGCGTCGGCATAGGCAGGTGCCGGGTACTGGAAAGGCACCGGCCCGTCAGGCTCGGCCCACAGGAATTGATGCACCCACGGATCGGTAGATGCGCGAATTTCGTCAGGCGTGCCTTCTGCCACCACTGCGCCCTCCGATACGAAATAAATGTAGTCAACGATCTTCAGGGATTCCTGCACATCGTGCGTCACTACAATCGAACTTGCCCCGAGCGCATCATTCAGACGACGGATGAGCTGGCCGATCACACCCAGAGAAATCGGGTCGAGACCTGCGAAGGGCTCGTCGTACATGATGATTTGCGGATCCAGCGCGACTGTCCGTGCCAGTGCAACGCGACGTGCCATGCCGCCGGACAGCTCGCTCGGCTTGAGGTTCGCAGCGCCGCGCAATCCCACGGCGTGCAGTTTCATGAGTACCAGATCGCGGATGAGTTCTTCGGGCAGATCAGTATGTTCGCGCAACGGAAACGCCACGTTGTCGAACACTGAAATATCGGTAAACAAAGCACCGAACTGGAACAGCATACCCATGCGTCGGCGCAGTCGATACAGGCCTTCGCGATCGAGCTCATGGATCGGCTCGCCAAAGACGCGCACAGCACCACCACGTGCGCGAAGCTGGCCGCCGATGAGACGCAACAGCGTGGTCTTGCCACAGCCGGAGCCCCCCATGATGGCAACAACCTTGCCTCGTGGCACAGAGAGATTGACGCCCCGCAAAACCTGGCGGGCGCCATAGCCGAAGTGCAGGTCCTTGACTTCGACCAGCGGTGATGAGTCCTGAACCAGATTATCCAAAACCATTCCCGTACGTTTTTATCGTGCTTTTTGTTTTCCCCAGGGCGCGAATCATAACACGCTGCCTTGCAGCACCCCGGCCGCCCGCCAAGGCGGACATGAGAATGCGCTACACTGCCTCGCAGCGCATGGATCTGTTCGTCTGCCTGCCCGTCAGTACATGCCGACCATGACGAATTGATCAACCGGCGGCTCACGCCGCCTGAATTCCGGCATCGTTGATTCAAGCCCATGACAAGCTCGGCACCCTCTTCCGCTTTGCCCTCGTTATTGATCGTTGATGATGACCCTCTCATTATCGACACGCTCAGCTATGTGCTGGAGGGAGAATTCGAATTACTGTCGGCCAATAGCCGTAGCGCAGCAATCGCAACCGTTCGCCAACGGGGAGGTCGTCTTGATCTGGCATTGATCGACCTCGGGCTACCTCCGCTGCCGAATCGACCTGACGAAGGCCTGGCGCTCATCGGTGAATTGCTGGCCCACGACCCGCACTGCAAGATAATCGTGCTGTCGGGGCAAAACGAAGAAGCCCACGCTCGCCACGCACGCACGCTCGGCGCGCTTGAGTTCGTCGCGAAACCCACGCAGCCTGCGCAGCTGCGCGCAGCACTGCAACGTGCATTGCAGTTGCGCAGGCAGGAGCTCGATGTCACCTCGGCGAGTCAGGCACTCGAACGCATCGTGGGTGAAAGCGCTGTCATCCTCGCGGCACGCGCCCAGCTGCAACGATTTGCAGGCTCGCATTTCCCGGTCCTGATCGAAGGTGAATCGGGCGCCGGCAAGGAAGTTGCAGCCCAGGCATTGCACGAACTCTCCGGCGCTCACCGACGCTTTGTTGCACTCAATTGTGCTGCGATCTCCCCCGGCCTGATCGAAGCCACCCTGTTCGGCCACACGCGCGGCGCTTTTACCGGCGCGCAAGCCGCGCAACTCGGCTATTTCGAGGAAGCAGCCGATGGCACGCTATTCCTCGACGAGATCGGTGAGTTACCGCTCGACCTGCAACCCAAACTGCTGCGCGTGCTGGAAAACGGTGAGTACCAGCGCGTCGGCGAGACACAGAAGCGCATCGTGCGCGCGCGCATTGTGGCGGCAACCAACCGCGATCTGCTTCAGGAAGTGCGCGCAGGGCGATTTCGTGCGGATCTCTTCCATCGCCTCAGCGTACTGCGCGTGCGCATGCCTGCCCTGCGCCAGACCGGCGACGACAGGCTGGTCCTGCTCGATCATTACACGCGCATATTCAGCCAGCAGATGGCGTTGCAACCGTTCCGCATGGCAGCCGAGGCCCTGCAATGCTGGCAAGCCTATGATTTTCCCGGCAATGTGCGTGAGTTACGCAATATCATCATTCGCCTGCTGGTCCGCTATGCCGGACAAACCGTTGGCCGCGAAGAGCTTGAAGCCGAACAGGAAGCCGACGTAGCACCCATCATCGTGGCGCCTGTCGTCAGCGAAGTGGGAACGACAAACGCCGAGCCAGCGATCACACCGGGCGCTATCAGGAATATCGCGCCAAGTGGTGTCGACCTCCCTGCCGTATTACGTCGTGTCGAGCGCGATTACATTGCGACCGCCCTGCAGCAGGCGCACGGCAATATGAGTCAGGCCGCACGCCTGCTCGGCATTAACCGCTCGACCCTCTACAATCGCATGGAGACGCTTGCACGGCATGGCGAAGACTTCGGCAGCGCTGAATCGCAAGACGCACAATGACCGCCATGTACCTCGATCACTTCGGCCTTTCAGAGCCCCCATTCCGCATCACCCCACAAACCGCATGGTTCTTCGCCGGGGCGCAACGCGGCGCCCTGCTTGATGCCCTGCTCTACGCCATCGAGCATGACGAGGGCATCATCAAGATCAGCGGTGAAGTCGGCGTTGGCAAGACCATGTTGTGCCGCATGCTCATCGAGCGTCTGCCCGCCGACGCGCAGGTCATTTATCTGGCCAATCCAAGCCTGTCGCCAGAAGCATTGCTGCAAACGGTCGCGCTCGAACTCGGCATTGCCGATGCGAATGCTCTGACCATCCTGCGCCAGATCGAAGAAGCACTCATCAATCGCTACGCCGAGGGCCGGCGCGTCGTCACAATCATCGACGAAGCGCACGCCATGCCACAGGAATCGCTGGAACAGGTGCGCCTGCTATCGAACCTGGAGAGCGCGAATCGCAAGCTCTTGCAGATCGTCCTGTTCGGCCAAACGGAGCTGGACGAATTGCTGGCACTGCGCGAGATGCGCTCGCTGCACGATCGCATCACGCAGCATTTTTCACTCGCGCCGCTGTCCGAAGCCGAGGTCGCCGCCTACGTGCACCACAGACTGGAAGCCGCAGGTTATCGCGGCCCGGATCTCTTCAACAAGCAGGCGATACGTGTGGTCACACTGGCGTCGAAGGGGCTCACGCGACGCATCAATATTCTCGCCGACAAGACCTTGATGGCCGCGTTCGCCGACGGCACCCGCAACGTCTCGCGCCGCCATGTGCAACAGGCAGCGGCCGACGCACGCTATAGCCTGCCGCCGGTCAAACGCTTCGGCGCGCCTTTGCTCATCGGTATAGGCATTGCGTGCGGAGTCGCCGGCCTGAGCATGATTGGCGTGCATCTGCTGCGGCAAACGGGAGCCAAGCCTCCCATGGTGCCAGTACCAAGCGTTGCCATCGCAGCGCCTCCTTCATTGCCCGCAACGCCTTCGGCGCCGACTGCCACGGCAGCGTCAAGCCCTCTCCAGGCGGCAACATTGCCTGTCGCAGCCCTTGCAACAAACCAGCCTCCGGCGGCAGGTACGCAGCGTACGCCAGCGCCGGGCCTGGGCCCCATCGCGGCAACACTGCTTGAAGACTCGCGAACGCATATCGCGCAATCCCCTTCAGCAAGCTTCTTCGTGCAGATTCAACGTGTATCAGCGACTGACGCGGCATCGCTGGAGGCCTTCCTGCAGCGTACGCGTCAATCCGTCGACCCCACCCAGTTAAGGTTGTACCAGGCCACGGTGGACGGACGCATTCGTTACGGAGTGATTTTCGGCGACTATGCAAGTGCCAAGGAAGCAGCATTGGCGATTGCCAGAATGCCGGAGTGGATTCGCGCGCTGGGTGTGTACCCGCGCCAGTACAGCGCGCTGCACTGATTCAATACTGAACCAGATGGCTGGGAAAATCAGGGTTTGGCGTCGACCGTGATTTCGGCCGGCGACAGCGCCGCAGCCTGCGCATCAGGGGCAAGACGGCGACCGCCATTGAAGCGCTTGGCCCAATATGAACTGTCCATGCTCTCGACACGCACTACCCCACCGGTCGAAGGCGCATGCAGGAAACGATTCTCACCGAGGTAGATACCGACATGTGAGAAGGCGCGGCGCATGGTATTGAAAAACACCAGATCGCCTGGTTTGAGCTCTTCCTTGTTTACACGGTTGCCCAACCTCGCCATCTCGGCAGCCGTGCGTGGCAGATTCAACCCGAGCGCATCACCAAAGACCTTTTTCACCAGACCGCTGCAGTCAAAGCCTCCATCACTTGGACCGTCGCCACCGTGCAGGTAGCGAATGCCGAGAAACGAAAAGCCCTTGTCAAACAGCGACTCGATGCCGCTCCTCGTTGCCGTGAATACTTCCTGGGCACCCAGAGCGTAACGCTGCAGCTTTGATGGCTGTGGTGTTTGCGCCGTCGGCTCCTCGGCGCTGAGGGCGCTGAAGGAGACACTGCACAGGCACACGAGAAGTAGGGTCTTTCGTAGCATGGACTGGACTATAGCCGCCGAGACTTTTGAGGTAAACCCTGAGCGACGCACGGCAGACTGAGTGCCGGCGCGGCTCGCAAAGACGCGGGCCGCGCCGTTTATCAGGCGGATTAAAGGTTTTGTCACCAATGTCTTGGGCTGTCGGCGCCTACAAAACATCCGCTGCGTGATCTGCCAGACGCGAGCGCTCGCCACGTTGCAGGGTGACGTGCCCGCCATGTGGCCAACCCTTGAAACGGTCTACGACATAGGTCAGACCGGAACTGCCCTCGGTAAGGTACGGCGTATCTATCTGGGCGATATTGCCCAGACAGATCACCTTCGTACCTGGACCCGCGCGCGTGATCAAGGTCCGCATCTGTTTTGGCGTCAGGTTCTGCGCTTCGTCAATAATCAGGAACTTGTTGATGAAGGTACGGCCACGCATGAAGTTCAGCGACTTGACCTTGATGCGCGTGCGGATCAGGTCGCGCGTTGCGGCACGCCCCCATTCGCCACCATAACCACCGCCCTCTTCGGCGCCACCATTGAGCACGTCGAGGTTGTCCTCAAGCGCGCCCATCCACGGCGCCATTTTCTCTTCCTCGGTGCCCGGCAGGAAGCCAATGTCTTCACCCATCGGCACGGTCACGCGCGTCATGATGATTTCGGAATAGCGCTTGGTCTCCAGTACCTGCGTCAGTCCCGCAGCGAGTGTCAGCAAGGTCTTGCCGGTGCCGGCCTGTCCGAGCAAGGAGACGAAATCGATTTCCGGATTCATCAGCAGGTTGAGTGCGAAGTTCTGCTCGCGGTTGCGCGCGACAATGCCCCACACATTGTTCTTCTGATGACCGTAGTCGATCAGCGTTTCGATGATCGTGTTCGGGCCGTTGCGTTGCTTGACGATGGCATGCAGGGGCTTGTCACCATCCTGGTACACCAGCTCGTTGACATACATGTCGGCGGAAAGCGGGCCTTTGACCTTGAAATAGGTGCGGCCGTTTTCCTTCCAGGATTCCATTTCCTTACCATGGGTTTCCCAGAAATCCAGAGGCAGTTCGCGCATGCCGCTGTACAGCAGATCCGCGTCTTCAAGAACCTTGTCGTTGAAATAGTCCTGCGCCTGCAAGCCGAGCGCACGTGCCTTGATGCGCATGTTGATGTCTTTCGACACCAGGATCACTTCGCGCGGCGCAAAGCGCTGACTCAGATACATGACCACAGCAAGGATCTGGTTGTCCGCCTTGGCCGTCGGCACGCCGGCAGGCAGCGTCGGATCGATCGCTTCGGTCTGCAGGAACAGGCGGCCGGAAGCCAGCTCGCTGGATGGCACGGTCAGCGGGATACCATCGGCGATATCGCCCTCATGCGAGGTGACAATATCGTCCATGGTGCGGCTCGCCTGACGGGCGTTGCGCGCCACTTCGGTCATGCCCTTCTTGTTGTTGTCGAGCTCTTCGAGAGTCATGATCGGCACGTAGATATCGTGCTCCTCGAAGCGGTACAGACTGACGGGGTCGTGCATCAGCACGTTGGTGTCAAGGACGAACAGCTTGGTGTTCGTCGCTGCTTTGGGGGTGCGCTTGGTGGCCATATTTTCGAATGTGTCTCGAATTGTTCTCAGGGTCTATGCATCAGCCCCGATTGGGAGTACAGGCAGAAAGCAGGCAATCATGCCTGCGCGGCAGGACACAGCGCTTAGAGGGTCTTGACGAAGTCGAGCACCTCCCGCGCATGACCATCAACCTTCACGCCGCGCCATTCACGCGCGAGCTTGCCGGTCCTGTCAATAACGAAAGTGCTGCGCTCGATGCCCAGCACCTGTTTGCCGTACATGTTTTTCATCTTGATGACGCCGAAGATCTTGCACAGCGTCTCGTCCGCGTCCGACAGCAGTTCGAAGGGCATGCACAACTTGGCCTTGAAGCCTTCGTGGGATTTGATGCTGTCACGCGAGACGCCGTAAATCACAGCGCCGGCCTCGTCAAAATCTGCATTGAGCGCGGTGAAGTCTTCACCTTCAGTGGTACAGCCGGGTGTGTTGTCCTTTGGATAAAAGTACAGGACGACGATCTTGCCCTTGAGGCCTGCTAGAGAAACGGTCTGGCCGCTGGTGGCCGGCAGACTGAACTCGGGTACGGGCTTGCCCAACATGCACTGGCTCCTTTATGTCGCGATGGAGCTCAGCCTAAACACATTCCGCAACGGCTGCAACCGTGCCAGGCAAAGCCGCACCAGCTGTTCTAATCCAGCATCAGTACGGCGGCCACTTCCCTGCCCTCGGCAGCGAGAATGTTGTAGGTGCGGCAAGCCGAGCCGGTATCCATGATTTCAAAGCCGATCCCGGCGTCGATCAACGGTCGCAACAGCACCGGCTTCGGGAAACGCTGGCGCGCTCCCGTGCCGACAATGACCAGCGCTGGCGACAGATCGCGAATCTGCGCGAAATCGGCTTCTGCCAAGGCTTCGAATCCTCCCACGGCCCAGGCAACCACGTCATGTCCCGGCATCACCAGCAGACTCGCTTCGTGCCGTTCCCGATTGATCGCAATATGGCTGGCGTCGTAGCTTGTGACCAATAGCAGGCCTTCAACATCGTCGCGGTAAAGCTTCATGAGCGTGTGCTTAAAGGTGGGGCTTGTTATGATAAGGGTTTTCATAACTCGGCGCCTTGCCGGGGGAGCACCACCATGAAGCATGTGACGACGCTGCGTGTCGCAGAACCAGCACCAAATCGGACACCACCCATTGAGGGACGCAAAGTGAAGACCGTCAGCAAGTCCGTCAAGCTCGCCAATGTCTGTTACGACATTCGTGGACCCGTGCTCGAACGCGCACGCCAGATGGAAGAAGAAGGTCAGCGCATCATGAAGCTGAACATTGGCAACGTCGCCGCGTTCGGTCTGGAACCACCTGCCGAGATCGTGCAGGACATGATCCGCAACCTGCCCGATGCGGCCGGTTACACCGATTCGAAAGGCCTGTTCGCCCCGCGCAAGGCTATCGTGCATTACTGCCAGGAAAAGCAGATCGCCGGTGTAACGATTGACGATGTCTACCTAGGCAATGGCGCCTCCGAACTCATCGTCATGGCCATGAATGCGCTGCTTAATAGCGGCGACGAGGTGCTGCTGCCCGCGCCTGACTATCCGTTATACACAGGCGCCGTCGCCCTCTCTGGCGGCACGCCAGTGCACTACGTGTGTGATGAAGCTTCGGACTGGATGCCGGATATCGCCGACATGCGCCGCAAGATCACGGCCAACACGCGCGCCATCGTCATCATCAATCCCAACAATCCGACCGGCGCGCTCTACCCACGTGAAATTCTGCAACAGATAGTCGATGTCGCACGCGAACATCAGCTCATCGTCTTCGCCGACGAGATTTATGACAAGACGCTGTACGACGATGCCACGCATACCAGCATTGCCGCACTCGCCGATGATGTGCTGTTCCTCACCTTCAACGGCCTGTCGAAGAACTACCGCTCCTGCGGTTATCGCGCGGGCTGGATGATCGTCTCCGGCGAGAAGCGCCACGCCAAGGACTACATCGAGGGCCTCAATATGCTGGCGTCGATGCGTCTGTGCGCCAACACGCCGGGCCAGCTCGCCATTCAGACAGCGTTGGGTGGCTATCAAAGCATCAAGGATCTCGTCGCGCCCGGCGGCCGTCTGCGTCGGCAACGCGATCTTGCGTACGAATTGCTGACTGCAATCCCTGGCGTCACCTGCGTAAAGCCCAAGGCCGCGCTGTATTTATTCCCGCGACTTGATCCGAAGATCTATCCGATCGACGATGACCAGCAATTCATTCTTGAGTTGCTCGAAGCCGAGCGTGTGTTGCTGGTGCAGGGCACGGGCTTCAACTGGAAAGCCACGGACCATTTCCGCGTGGTCTTCCTGCCGCACGAAGACGATCTGCGCGAGGCCATTTCGCGCATCGCACGCTTCCTCGAACATTACAGAAAACGACACGGCACCTGACCTCATGAGCAAGAGTGACTGGCAACTTCTGGACATCTGCAACGACAAGGGCGAAGTGCTGCATGTGAACTGGCTGGCGCGCTCCGAAGGCGTGCATCGCCAATTACGCAGCCGCCTGCCGCAAGGACAAGAATACAGCGACAGGCTGGTACGCGCACTACGCGCCGGCGCACGCATGACGGTGGCACACGACGGGGAGCAAGTACTCGGCGTCGCCATCTGGCGTTCCTATGAAGACACGCATGACGGCGTCAAATTTTATATCGATGACATCGTCACCGATGAAGCACATCGCTTGCGCGGAATCGGTAGCAGCCTGCTCTCCGCGCTGGCGGACAAGGCACGTGCTTTCGGTGCCACCAACCTCGTACTTGATGTCGGCGTACAGCGCCACGAAACCCAGCGCTTTTGCTTTCGCGAAGGCTTCTCCATCATCTCTCATAGCTTCAAGAAACCACTCGTATGAAACCCATCAACGTAGGCCTCCTCGGCATCGGCACGGTTGGCGGCGGCACCTGGACAGTGCTTGCGCGCAACGCAGAAGAAATCACCCGCCGTGCGGGACGTCCGATCCGTATTACGGCTGTGGCAGAACGCAATGTCGAGCTGGCGAAGCAGGTAACCGGCGGTGCCGCACGCATCACCACTGACGCCTTCGAGCTGGTCAAGGATCCAGAAATCGATATCGTTGTCGAGCTCATCGGTGGCTACACGATCGCCAAACAACTCGTCCTCGCTGCCATTGAAAATGGCAAGCATGTGGTCACGGCCAACAAGGCGCTGCTGGCTGTGCACGGCACCGAGATCTTCGCTGCGGCACAGAAAAAAGGCGTGATGGTGGCATTCGAAGCGGCCGTCGCCGGCGGCATTCCCATCATCAAGGCGCTACGCGAAGGCCTGTCGGCAAACCGCATCGAATGGATCGCCGGCATCATCAACGGCACGACGAATTTCATCCTGTCCGAGATGCGCGACAAGGGGCTGTCGTTCGCCGATGTGCTCAAGGAAGCGCAACGCCTGGGCTATGCCGAAGCCGACCCGACTTTCGACATCGAAGGCATCGACGCCGCACACAAGGCGACCATCATGTCGGCGATTGCCTTCGGTATCCCGGTGCAGTTCGACAGAGCCTACGTCGAAGGCATTACGAAGCTGGAAGCCACCGACATTACCTACGCCGAACAACTCGGCTATCGCATCAAGCTGCTCGGCATCGCCAAGCGTCGCCCGAACGGCATTGAGCTGCGCGTGCACCCGACGCTGATTCCGGCCAAACGCCTCATCGCCAATGTCGAAGGCGCCATGAACGCAGTACTGGTTCATGGTGACGCTGTCGGAGCCACTTTGTATTACGGCAAGGGCGCGGGCGCCGAGCCGACCGCGTCTGCCGTCATTGCTGACCTGATCGATGTAACCCGTTTGCATACCGCAGACCCGGAAAATCGCGTGCCGCATCTGGCCTTCCAGGCAGATCAACTCGCTGACCTGCCGATCCTGCCGATCGAACAGATCGAAACCGCCTATTACCTGCGCCTGCGCGTCGAGGACAAGCCTGGCGTGCTGGCCGACATCACGCGCATCCTGGCGGACAACACGATTTCGATTGACGCCATGCTGCAGAAGGAACCTGCCGAAGGCGAATCGCAGACTGACCTGATTGTGCTGACACATCGCACGATTGAGGGCCAGGCCAATGTGGCCATTGCCAGTATTGAAGCGCTGAGCACGGTGATAGGTTCGGTCAAGCGCATCCGCCTGGAAGAACTTAATTAACAGTTACCGTCATTCCCGCTGATCTAGCAAAGAATCACGGGGATGACGGACGAAAGACAATCATGTCCATGCAATACCTGTCCACGCGCGGCAATGCGCCGCGCAAGACCTTCACACAGATACTGCTCGGCGGTTTGATGGAAGACGGCGGCCTCGCGCTGCCGGTGGAGTACCCGCAACTCAGTGATGTCGAATTGACGGCGATGCGCAGCATGAACTACCGCGAGCTGGCTTTCGCCGTGCTGTCGAAGTTTGCCGATGACATTCCCGCAGACGATCTGCGCGCGTTGATTGACAAGACCTACACCGCGCAAGTGTATTGCAATGGCCGGCCAGATTCGGATGCCGAAGCGATTACGCCATTGCGCGAACTCGAGCCCGGTCTGTTCCTGCAGGAGCTGTCCAACGGCCCTACGCTGGCGTTCAAGGACATGGCCATGCAGATGCTTGGCAATCTGTTCGAGTACGCACTGGCGAAGAACGGCGACACGCTGAACATTCTCGGCGCGACTTCGGGCGACACCGGCTCATCTGCCGAGTATGCGATGCGGGGCAAAAAAGGCGTGAAGGTATTCATGCTTTCGCCATACGGCAAGATGAGTGCGTTCCAGACGGCGCAGATGTTCTCACTGCAGGACCCGAACATCTTCAACCTCGCGGTGCGCGGTGTATTCGATGACGCGCAAGACATCGTCAAGGCCGTATCCAACGATCTCGACTTCAAGACGAAACAGCGCATCGGTACGGTCAACTCAATCAACTGGGCGCGCGTCGTTGCACAGGTCGTGTATTACTTCAAGGGTTACTTCGCCGCGACGCGGAGCAACGATGAGGAAGTGGCGTTCTCGGTTCCTTCCGGCAACTTCGGCAATATCTGCGCGGGCCACATCGCACGCATGATGGGCCTGCCGATCCGCCGCCTGATTCTTGCCACGAACGAGAATAACGTACTCGACGAGTTCTTCCGCACCGGCGTCTATCGCCCGCGCAGTTCGGCCGAAACACACCAGACATCAAGCCCGTCGATGGACATTTCCAAGGCCTCGAACTTCGAACGCTTCGTGTTTGATCTCGTCGGTCGTGATCCCGCCATGATTCGCACCTTGTGGAGCGAAGTAGACAAGGGCGGCGCCTTCGATCTGTCGAGGACGCCCTATTTCCTGCGCATCGCCGACTACGCTTTCACGTCGGGTCGCAGTAGCCACGCTGATCGCCGTGCGACCATCCGCCGAGTGTGGGAGCAGTACGGGGTGATGATCGACACGCATACTGCAGACGGTCTGAAAGTCGGACTCGAAAACCGCGAAGCAGGCGTCCCGCTCATCGTGCTGGAAACGGCATTGCCCGCGAAGTTCGAAGAGACCATCATCGAAGCGCTTGGCGAGAAACCCTGGCGGCCGAAGGCTTACGAGAATATCGAATCGCTGCCGCAACGCTCGACAGTTGTCGACGTGGATGTTGAACAGGTAAAGGCGTTCGTCGTCGCAAATAGCTAAACAACACTCCACCAAAGAAAAGCCCCGAAGACTTTCGTCTTCGGGGCTTTTTTCTTTCGCTCACCGATGTAGAACGTGGAACAAACGGAGCGAGCGCGTGGCTGGCTAGGCGGCTCGCGCAGAGCAGTGCTCATGCACGGCGAGCGAGCCAACAACGCCAGCCGCGTGCGCAGCCCGTTTGTTACGCGTTCTTAGCGCCAATGCACGCTATCCACGTTAGACGTAGCACCTGACATCACGCTCGCGCCAAAGCGTTTCGCAAAGCGTTCGGCAATGTTCTCGCCTTGCGTGAAGTCCTGAATCTCCTCAGCCTTGATGACATCACGGGCCACGGAATTCACCGTACCGTAACCATCGGCCAGCCCCAGCTCGATGCTTTTGGCACCGCTCCAGAAAAGTCCCGAGAACATTTCCGGTGTCTCCTTCAGGCGCTTGCCGCGGCCTTTGCGGACCACCTCAATGAATTGCTGGTGAATCTCACCCAGCATGGTTCGCGCGTGATCGACCTGCCTTGGCTCTTCCGGCGTAAAAGGATCAAGGAATCCCTTGTTTTCACCAGCCGTCAGCAGGCGGCGCTCTACACCGACCTTTTTCATCAACTCGGTGAAACCAAAGCCATCCATGCGCACGCCGATGGAGCCGACGATGCTGGCCTTGTCGACGAAAATCTTGTCCGCAGCCGCTGCCACGTAATAGCCGCCCGACGCGCAAATGTCTTCGACCACGACGTACAGTGGAATCGCTGGATGCTTGCCACGCAGGCGCACGATCTCGTCATTGATGATGCCGGATTGCACCGGACTGCCGCCCGGGCTGTTGATGCGCAGGACGACGCCCTTTGTATTCTTGTCGTCGAACGCCGCCGTCAATCCCGCAACGATTTTCTCGGCGCTGGCCTCTCCGCCGGGGCCGATCGCGCCTTCAAGCTGCACCAGCGCCGTGTGTGGTCCGATGCCAACCGGTTTTTCGCCGTCGCCATGCTGCC
>Ga0075366_10000194_pt1 | contig 26828 bp, 25 predicted proteins | sample EndMethybrTD3031_FD_72351 | JGI IMG/M metagenome (GOLD analysis project Ga0075366, IMG submission 72351) | Populus endosphere microbial communities from Tennessee, USA - Endosphere MetaG P. TD hybrid TD303-1 | ecosystem: Host-associated > Plants > Roots > Endosphere | place: USA: Tennessee...
ACGCCAAGATCATGGGTGATGAAGAGGATCGCGAGGCCAAGCGTATCGCAGAGTTCGCGCAGCAGGCTGAGGATTTGCGCCTGGACGGTGACATCGAGGGCGGTGGTCGGTTCGTCCGCGATCAGAACCTGCGGCCGACATGCGAGCGCCACTGCAATCATCGCGCGTTGTCGCATGCCACCCGAGAGCTGGTGGGGATAAGCCGAAAGCTGCAGGTCCGCATCGGGAATGCGGACCATCTCAAGAAGCTGGCGCGCTCTGGATCTCCGGGCGGCACCCGAAAGCTTTTCGTGAACCGCGATGGCTTCCTCAATCTGCTCACCAATCTTCAGGACGGGATTGAGTGACGACATGGGCTCCTGAAAGATCATGGCGATGCTGCCGCGCCCCGCTTCGACGCGGCGATAGGGAGGCAGTTGCGTCACGTCAACGCCGTCGAGCTCCACGCCGCCGGCACTTACCCACGGCCCATCGGCAGGCATCAGGCCCATGACGGCGAGCGACGTCATGCTCTTGCCGCATCCGGATTCGCCGACCAGTCCAAGGATCTCGCCCCTGGAGATCGCAAAGGATGCCGACGAAACGATATCGACGGCGCCGCGCAGTGCATTGACGGAAATCGTGAGGTCGCTGACGCGCAGCATCGCTATCTCCGGTTTCCGGCAACGACGTCGCGAAAGCGGGGATCGAGCTGGTCGCGCAGCGCGTCTCCAACCAGGTTGAGCGAGAACGCCGTGATCGCGATGGCCAATCCCGGAAAGAGGAGAAGCCATGGCGCCCGCGTGATGAAGATGCGAGATTCCGCCAGCATGTTGCCCCAACTCGGAATCTCCGGCGGTGCGCCAAGTCCAAGAAAGTCGAGCGAAGCCGCGGCGAGTTGGGCGAACGCAAAGACGAAGCTCGCCTGAACAAGCAACGGCGAGATCAGGTTCGGGAGAATATGTTTGCGCACGGTCCAGCCGATCCCGGCGCCCATGCTGATTCCGGCTTCGACGTAAGTTTCGGTGCGCAGACGCAGCGCGAGGCCATAGGTGATGCGGCTTGTTGTCGTCAGATACACGACCCCGATCGCGATGATCGCGTTGCTCACGCCGCGGCCGAGGATCACGATGAGCCCGAGCGCGAGAAGCAGCGCCGGAAAAGACATCAACACATCGATCATTCTCATGACGATGCGCCCGACGCGCGGGAATAGCGCGGAGAAGATGCCTGCCGGAACGCCGGTCACGAGCGCGAAGCTGACAACCCCGATACCGATCAGCAGCGCCAGCTGGGTGCCGTAGATCACGCGCGAAAATGTGTCCCGGCCGAACTGGTCCGTTCCGAACCAGTGCGCGCCGCTTGGCGGAAGAAGCCGCATTTCGGGCGCGAGTTTCGATGGATCATAGGGCGCCAGCAGCGGCGCGAGCAGTGCCGTCGCGCAAACCAGTATCAACACGATCAGTCCCGCCAAGGCGATCGGCCGGCGGAGAAAGGGGTCGAGATAATCGCGCAGCGCACTCATTGCAGTTCAATCCGGGGATCGAGCCAACGATACGACAGGTCAACCAGCAGGTTGATGACCAGGTAGAGCACCACCGTCACCAAAATGATCCCTTGAATCACCGGATAATCGCGCCGCAAGATCGACTGCACGACCAGTTGACCGATCCCGGGCAACGCGAACACCGTCTCGGTCACGACGGCTTCGGAAATGAGCGCGGCGAACGTGAAGCCAAAAGCCGACACCACGGCCAGCAAGGCATTTCGCAAGATGTGCCGGAACACCACACGTGCGGGGCGAATGCCTTTTGCCCGCGCCGTCCGCACATAGTCCTCGCGTGCGACGTCGAGCATCGAGGCGCGCGTCAGCCGCAGGATCAGCGCGGCGTTCGGCGCCGCGAGCGCCAGGCTCGGCAGCAACAGATAGCGAAGGTTGGCGAGCCCGCCGTCCTCGAAGATCGATGGGTAACCCGAGCTTGGCAGCCAGCCGAGCGTCGCGGCGAAGATGAGGATCAAGTAGAGCCCAACCCAGAAAGTCGGAACCGAAGCGAGCAGCATCGCGGCTCCGGACAGGCACTGGTCAAGCCATGAACCACGGCGCATTGCGGCGATGACTCCGATCGGAACCCCGATCAGCGTGATCCAGATCATCGTGATGCTGGCGAGCAGAATGCTGGTTTCGGCGCCGTCACGAATGACGCGCGTCACCGGCATCTGAAAGAAGATCGAGTTGCCGAGATCTCCGGCCGCAACGTTCGCAAGCCAGCGCAGGTACTGCACGACGATCGGCTGATCGAGGCCAAGCTTCGTCCTCAGTCTCTCCGCCTGCTCCGGCGTCGCCACGTCGCCGAGGAGGACGTAGAGCGGGTCGCCCGGGATCAGATGAATGAAGAAGAAGATAAGCACTGAGGCGACGGCCAGCGTCAGCAAGGCCGCCGCAGTTCGATGCAAGATGTACGGCCACATCGCCCCGCCTCAACATTCGAACGAGAACACCCGGCGGGCGCCGCCGGGTGGAGGCGGCAACGATTCATTCCTCATCTGTCGCGGAAGCGCGCTAATGCGATACGTTCCAAAAGTGCGGCCACAGCACGGTCGAGTCGCCCATTCCCTTCAGTTTCCGGGATGCAATGTCGTAGGAATAGGCATCGCCAACCTTCATGGCGGGCACCTGTTCGTAGAACAGCGCCTGCAAGTCCGCCCAGGCTTTCTCGCGCTGGGCCGGATCGGCGGTCCCGGTGAACGCCGCCACCAGCTTGGCCTTCTCTGGCGTCTTCCACCAGCCAGCATAGCTGTCGTTCATGAAGGTGATCAGGATCGGGTCCGGGACGAAGCCGTGATGGGTGACGAAGATGTCCCATTGGTCCTGCTGCCCGCGCATCTTCAGAAGCGTTGCCCAGTCGACGACGATCATCTGTATGTTGATCCCGGCGTCAGCGAGCTGCTTGGTGAAGACCGTGGCCTGATCGAAATGCGCCTGATAGTTGGTCGAGACGAGGAGGCGGATCGGCGTGCCGGTGTAGCCGGCGTCCTTTGCCATTTGCTTCGCTTTTGCAGCGTCGCCGACATTGTAGGCCTGGGTGCCTGCTGTGGAGTACCAGGGGCTGCCCTTGGGATAGATCGAGCCGTCCGCGTTCCAAAGATCTTTGGGGCCGAACGAGACCCGCAGCGCCGCATCCTTCTTCAGCGCGGTCTGAATGGCGCGGCGGAGTGCGTAATTGTCTTTCAGGATGCCGCTCGCCGAGTTCATGAAGAACAGGCCGAAGAGCGGCGCGCCGTTTTTATGAATGCGAATTGCCGGATTGGCCTTGAGTGAGTCGTAGAGGTCGCCCGAAATGAACTCCGCGTAGTCATAGTCGCCGGCCTGTACGCCGCTGATGCGCGTGCCGACGTCCGGGACCGGGACGAAGCGGATGGCGTCGAAGTTCGCCACGCGCGCGCCGGCGTAGCCGTCGCCGGGCGCCGGCAGCTTGGCATAGCCATCAAAGCGCAATAGCTCGACATATCGGTTCGGCCGCCATTCACCGAACTTGTAAGGGCCCGTGCCAACATAGTCCTTCGGCTCGATCGGCTTGTTGCCTGCGGCGCTCACGATGCCGGCCGGATAAATGACGGGGCCGCCTTCCGGATAGGCCAGCATGTTCTTCCATGCGCCATTCGGCTCGGACAGCTTGAGCGTCACCTCATGCTTGCCGGTCGCCTGAACGGACGTGGCATTCTTCATCAGAAGCTGGCCGCGCGCACCGAATTCGCCCCACCGCTTGAGCGAAGCGACCACGTCGTCGGCCGTCATCTCCTGTCCGTTATGGAATTTCACGCCCTGGCGCAGGCTGATGACGAGTTGTTTGCCGCCGTCCTCGATCTTCTCGCCCGTTGCCAGCAACGGCTGCGGCTTGTAGTGCGAGTCGAACGCGTAGAGCGTCTCGAACATATGATTGCCGATCGTGGCGGCGATCGTCGCGGTCCCCATCTGCACATCGAGGCTTGGGGGTTCGCCGATCGTTGCATAGCGCAGGATGCCCGCACCCATCGCCTGCGACGAAAGAAACAGCGCGGCTGCCGCAATCGCGGCTCCGCGCGACATCCGTTGCCAGATGACGCTCATTGTCCCCTCCCTGGGTCACCGTGTCGAAGCCGAAGGCTTGCGTTTGATGTTCTTGTTGGAAACTTACAAGCCCTTCACCTCGAATTTCAAGCATAAAGTCAATATAAATAACGATCTGATCGTCGGTTGTGCCGGGAAGTGAAAATCTTGGTATACTCTTACAAGCATGTTAGGGCCATCCGGCGCGCTTCACATCGGCGTTCGACGCCGCGAATGCGCGGTGCTAACGATGACGGCGAACAGCTTTTTCCCGAATTTCAACGAGCGCTGTGCGTGGCAACGCGATTGAAGACTTCATCGGTGAAAGCGGCGGACCGTCCCGATGCCGCGGCGCATTCCCGCGCGGGGTTCTCGTTGCACGTCTCCAAAGTCCCCGAAGACATCATCTCGACCATCAAGCTGACGGTGCCCAGCTTGCGGCGTTCGGAACGCCGCGTGGCCGAGGCCGTACTGGCGGATGTGGATTTCGCGGTGCATTCGGCCAATGGAGAGCTGGCGCGCCGCGCCGGGGTGAGCGAGCCGACGGTCACACGCTTCAGCCGCGCCGTCGGCTGCGCGGGCCTGCGCGAGCTCAAGGTGAAATTGGCGCAGAGCCTTGTCGTCGGGCGCATCTATCTTGAAGAGCCGCCTCGCGAAAGCGCCGAACGAGGCAAGCCGACCACCTGGCAATTGATCCTGGAAGACATCCACCGCGCCATCAACAGTGCGGAGCGCCAGCTCGTCGTTAAAGACTTTGAACGGGCTGCGGAAGCCGTCCTGTCCTGCAACAAGCTCGTCTGCTTTGGCGTGGGCGGCGGTTCAACGATGCTGGCCGAGGAAGCCAAGCATCGGTTCTTCCGGCTCGGCATTGCGGTGACGAACTACTCGGACGGCGAACTCATGCGAATGATCGCCGCAACCCTCGAAGCTAAGGACGTGGTGCTGGCGATCTCCATCACCGGCAGGCCTGGCTCAATCGTCGACGCTGCCACCATCGCCAAGGAGTACGGCGCGACCATCATTGCGATTACCAAGCCGAACTCCCCGTTGGCAATGTTGGCCGACATCTCGCTTGGCCTGTATGTGCCGGAAACGCCGAACGCCCTGAAGCCGACTGCGGCCCGCTACGCGTTTCTCGCCGCGCTCGACTTGCTCGCCGCGACTACCGCCTATCGCAATCCTCGCGACACGCAGGAGCGAATGCGCCGGATCAAATATGCCCTGGTAAATGCCGGCAGCGGCGATGCCGACGGTCCGCTCGGCGACTGAAAGAATGGGCTCACGCGACATCCGTTGCCGGACCGCAGGGTTACGATCGGGAATCAAGTTCACATGTGGTGGCTCGTGTGGAGCCGCCCATTCGATTGCCTAAACGGAAACACCGAGGTGGTGATCGAGGACGCTCGAATCGCGTGACAACTCAGCGGGCGCGCCGCCGAACACCGGGCGGCCGGATGAAACGACGTGGACTGTGTCCGCCACGGACATCGCCGGCGCCAGGTTCTGTTCGACCAGCAGGATCACGTGTCCGCTTGCGCGCAGGCCGCGCATGATCTCGACGAGACTAGCTGGCGGAGGAGGCAGTCGACTGCGAACCAGTCTCGGCGCCCAATTCCCTGCCAACAGGGAAAAGAACAGGGAATTTCGTGCGATCTGTAGCGCCAATGGCGTAGTCACTGCCAACTTCTACCGACCATCCTGCAGTTTCTTGCTTTATTCCCTAGGCAGCGAAGCAGCGAATTTTATGAGCCTATCAGGGAAGTGAGTGACGGCTATCAGGGTAACGTGCAAACGCTACACGGCATGCGTTTGAGGGTCTTGCAACACAGATCAGCTTCCTGACCTCATCGCATGCAACACTCGACTGGGTTGATTTTGGGCTGCAATCGGGGGAGAGGGATTTTCCCGGCCGCCTTCCGCGCATTGGCCGCGGCGGCGAGAAACATCGATCGACGCCGTCGTAGGGCTACAGCGGCGTGATCGGAGTTGATCGTGATGCTGCGCGACCTCGCCACCGAGCATCGCGTGGCGGGCCAACGCAACCGAACGTCCTGCATGCCTTCGTCCCAAATTGGCCACGCGCAAGCCGATAAGCTTGACCTCAAACAGTTTGTAACTCTAATTCGCGTGTTCACGCGAGTTTTGCCCATGCCTGCCAAAATCGCCAGAAAGCGGCGGGACATGCCCGCGGAGGCTGCGGGTTCGTCCCGCCAACTGAATCTTGGATGGCTTGGCGGAACGATAGGCTTCAATTTACGGGTCGCCCAGGAGGCCTCCGTGCAGACGTACCTTCGCAGCGTGGCAGACGCCGGGACGCTGGCTTGGCGTTTTGCGATGTTGGAGTTCATCGATTTGAACCCCGGGCTCACGCAAGCCGCTCTGGCGAAGGCGATCATGCGGGATACGTCGAGCCTGACACCTGCCCTTGATGACTTGTGCAAACGTGGACTGGTAACCCGCATTCGCCCGGATCACGACAGGAGAAGCTACGAGTTGCGTATAACGCCGCGCGGGAGAGTCGCGATTGGCGAGCTGAAGACGAAGGTGCAGGCCCATGAGCGTGACCTGGACCGTCTGTTCACACGAGAGCAACGATCCCAGCTGATCGAAATGCTCAGGCAGATCGCCCGGTCTCTCGACGATTGATGCTTCGTCGCAGGCACAATGGATCATCCGCTAGCAACGCAGTCTGCGAAGATGCCTTTGTCACCCGTTCAAATCATAATGTGCTTTCGGACTTGATGACACCAAGAAGACCGCGTCCCAGCAAGCCGTACGGACTGCCGAGCGTCTCCAATATTTCGAAATGATTGTAGTTCTCGCCGATCACGAACCTTGCCCGCTTACCCGAACTAGTCACAGCTTGCGTGTAATCTTCCGCCTGGCGCCGGAATTCGGGAGACTCTTTGGATCCTACGGTCAGCAGGAGAGGGGCATCAAGAGACGCGATCTGATGCAGCGGGCTCAATTCGCGCTCAACGTGATCATCGATCCGCAAGTCCTTGCCGCGTGACGTCTGGCGCAGGGGACCTAGATCATAGATGCCGCTGACCAGAACACCCGCTCTGATCGGATTGCCCGGAATGTTGTAATCGCTCCAACGTGTTGACAGCGCCGAGGCGGCGAGGTGGGCGCCTGATGAGTGTCCGACGATGATAATTCGGTTCGCGTCAGCCTTAAGGTTAGAGCAGTTGCGCCAGATCCAGGCGACGGCGCGGCGGACCTGGTTGACCAGGACGGTGAGATCGCCGTTCGTGGCGGAGACCGACGAGAAGTCCAGCGCGGCGTAGTTGATCCCGGCCGCGCGTAGCATCTCGGCCGGAAAGGCGTAGTCTCGCGCAGTGCCGCCGCGCCATCCTCCGCCATGGACAAAGGCCACGATCGGGACTTGGTCACGATCTGCCGCGTAGAAATCCAACTGCTCCTCGTTCGCGGGCCCATAGGACAGTCGTATCGGTTCGCCGATCGCCCCACGCGCCGCGTCGCTAAGAAGGCTGCAGCGGGCGATGACCTCCTGCATGTTCGGAGCCCACTTGGCCTGATCGTACGCCGCGTCGAGCTCCTGCGAGATCGGGGAGGTTTTGTTCATGCCTTACAACTTCGCGCGCTTCAGAACGGGAATCACTTTTCCGCCGAACAGCTCATGAGCCGATCGGACCTCGTCGAGCCCCGCGCCCCAATGCAACACAGACAGGAAATGGTGTGCACCCGTTCGTCGGCACTGATCGATAATTCGCTCCGCTACCTGATCGGGCGTGCCGGAAATGAACTCGTCGTCGCTCACTGTGAAGCCGCCCCCTTGGCGCGGAGCATCCGGTACATGAGAAAACTTCAGTCGTGGATCGCTGGCCACGAAATTCTTGTAGCGCTCGAGCGCAGACTGCGACTTCTCGTCCGCTTCCGATTCCGTCTCGGCGACGATGACGCGCCGGCGGAGTCCCAAGTGATCGCCACCAGCGTTCAAGCCGGCGGCTTGCGCCTCTGCCAGATAGGCGTCGAAGAGTTGCTTGACCTCGTCGGTCGAGTTGAAGCCCGTGCACACCTTGCTCTTGCGACGTGCCGCGCGCCGCGCCGAATCCGCGCTGACGACCGTTGACCATTTCGGCGGATATGGCTTCTGCGCGGGGCGTGGCAGAAGGCGCAGATTGTCATATTTGAAGTGTTTGCCGTCGTGGTGAGCGATTCCCGTTTCCAGCGCGGCATCCATGATCTCGATGCATTCGTTGTAGATGGCGCGCGCCTCATCCATGCTCAGGTTGACCTTGGTCAGCTCCTGCGGGACGCCAACGGCCGTCCCGATTTCCAGGCGCCCACCCGATAGTTGATCGAGGAGCCCGATTTCCTCGATGACGCGCGCTGGCGTGTAGTACGGGAGAACGACGCCCATTACGCCGAGGCGCAGCGTACGTGTTCTGGCCGCCGTTGCGGCGATCAGTAGGTTTGGCGAGGCACTGAACGAGCTGCCGAAGTGATGCTCGCTGAAGAAGATGCCTTCATAGCCCAGCGCTTCAGCCCGCTCCCAGAGCGACAGATAGTCCTGGAAATAGCTTGGAGTGGCCTGATCCGAAGTCGTGCCGCTTGGCTCCGCTAGCTCGGGAAAAAATTCGAATACCCACGTCCGTATCATCTCGTTCGACTCCCCGATCACGGCATTCAGGCCCGCAGGACCGACACGCCAGCCAACACTTGAACGTGCCACACCATCTGTCATGAGTAACTTTGTGTCAAATAGTTTGACATCAAAGAGTATGGTGACATACTAACGCACCAAAATCACGTGGCATCAAGCGCTATGGCCAGCCACTGCCTCGCCTGGAGGACGAATGACGCAATTGGTCGGGCATGACGATCTCGTTGCTGACTTCCGCTCGGCCATGCGACGGCTTGCGGCGACGGTGAGCATCATCACCTGTGCTGACGAGACAGGCCGCCACGGCATGACGGCAACCGCGGTGACATCCGTTTGCGCCGACCCGCCGACACTTCTGGTCTGCATCAATTCGGCGGCCAGGCTGTTTCCTAAGATCCCCGTGCGAAAGCGCTTTTGTGTGAACCTGCTGAAGACTTCCCATGTTGACCTGTCCCGATGCTTCGGGATGAGGGAAAACGAGCAGGATCGTTTTGCAATTGGTGATTGGGCTGATCTTGAGGGGCTTCCTTACCTGCGGGACGCGCAGGCCAGTCTCTTTTGCTCGCTGCAGCGGGTGGTCCAAGTTGGAAGCCACGGAATATTCATTGCGCGGATCGACAGGATCAATATCGCGCGAGAGATAGAACCACTCATCTACCAAAACGGGGCCTATGCGGTGACGTCGGAGCTAGCCGGCTAACCGAAAGTAGGCGCGCGCATGAAGGCGTCGACGACCGCTAGACAGAATCAGGAAGTACGCACATGAGAGCTTTCGGTGTTGCCATCGCCTTTACGGCTGGTTTGATATCGACGTCGCTCGGGCAGAATTGGCCCACTCAGCCCCTACGGCTTGTCGTCAATTTTCCCGCTGGAGGCGCCGCAGACCAGTTGGCGCGCCTGATCGGTCAGCCCCTCGGTGAGGTCCTCGGCCAGCCGGTCGTGATCGAGAACAGGGCCGGAGCCGGGGGCAATCTTGGTGGGGACACCGTTGCCAAGTCTGCGCCGGATGGCCACACCCTGCTGATGTCGTCCGGCGGAATGGTCGCAATCAATCCTCACCTCTATAAGAAGATGCCGTTCGATCCTGCGAGGGATCTCATCCCGGTCGCGTCTGTTGCGCGCGTTCCCTTTTTCTTGGTCGTGCGCACCGACAATCCGGCGCGGGATTTCGCGGCATTTCTTGCCGACCTGAAGGCCAATCCGGACAAACGCAATTTCGGATCGCCCGGCATCGGCAGCTCGCCGCATCTTGCGGCCGAAATGCTGACGAGCATGACAGGCACGAAGGCGGTCCATGTGCCCTATCGCGGTGCAGCTCCCGCGCTTACGGACCTGCTCGGTGGCCAGCTCGACTTCTTGTTTGACCCAGGCATCGCGATCGAACACGTCAAAATGGGCAAGCTCCGCGCCCTGGCGGTCGGAAGCCTGCAACGCTCGTCTCAGCTTCCGGATGTGCCGACGCTGGCCGAGCTCGGCCTCACTGGTTTCGATGCGGACGCGGTCTTCGGCGTCTACGCGCCCGCCGGAACCCCGGACGACGCCATCGCTCGGTTGAATGCGGAGATCAATCGGCTGCTCGCAGCGGCCGCGCTGAAGGAGCGCATTGCAACGCTCGGCAGCGAGTCCGCTCCAATGTCATCGGATCAGTTCCGGGAAAAGTCTCGCACCGATTCAGAGCGGTTCGGCGTGATCATACGAGAGAGAAGAATCACTGCCAGCAACTAATGGTGCGCGACTTGCGGCGCGAGCGAACTACGATGCCGGTGTATAGTTGTGTGCTCGCTCATCGTACTTGGGAGCTGCACCTTATTGGCATCACGGAGCGCTGGTCATGCAGGATTTTGTCTACAATGGCCTTGGTACCCGCGTCGTCTTCGGCGCGGGTACCAAGGCCGGGTCAAGAATGAGATGGAGCTGGCGGGTTGCCGGCGGGCGCTGGTTCTCTCGACACCGGTGCAAGGCGCTTCTGTGCGCGATGCCGTCAGTTCGCTCGGCGATCTTGTGGTTGGGCTTTTTGCCGAAGCCGCGATGCACACTCCGGTCGAGGTTACCGCGAACGCGGTCCATCTGTTCGACGAGGTAGAGGCGGACTGCACGATTGCGATCGGCGGCGGTTCGACAACCGGTCTCGGCAAGGCAATCGCGCTGCGGCGGAACGTGACGCAATTCGTCATCCCGACGACCTATGCCGGCTCCGAGATGACGCCGATCCTCGGCGAGACGAAAGATGGCGCCAAGACGACGCAGCGCACCCTGAAAGTGCTCCCTCAAGTCGTCATCTACGACGTCGATCTGACCCTCACATTGCCCACCAGCTTGTCAGTGACGTCGGGGATGAACGCCATCGCGCACGCCGTCGAGGCGCTCTATGCGAAGGACCGCAACCCGATCATTTCCCTTATGGCGCAAGAGTCGATGCGCGCGCTTGGGCGTGCTTTGCCGCTCATCGTCTCCGACCCCCTGGACCGGGAAGCCCGATCCGAGGCGCTCTATGGCGCGTGGCTCGCCGGCATCTGCCTTGGGTCCGTCGGTATGGCGCTGCATCACAAGCTGTGCCACGTCCTCGGCGGTTCATTCGACCTGCCGCACGCCGAAACACACACCGTCGTGCTTCCGCACGCCATGGCTCACAACGCGGCCGCAGTTCCCGAAACGGCGGCTGCGGTTGTGCAGGCGCTTGGCGGGACGAACGCAGCACTCAGCCTGTTTGAACTGGCCGGTCGGCTGGGCGCTCCGCGCAGCCTGCACGCGCTCGGCATGCCGGAAGCCGGCATCGACCAGGCTGCCGATCTCGCGGTCCAGAATCCCTACTGGAATCCGCGACCGATCGAGCGAAATGCCGTGCGCGATCTGATTGCCCGGGCCTGGGCTGGCGCTCCCCCGAAAGAACTCGAATAGGCACGCGCGGAATTCGCGCACATGGATGTGAGGACCCGATGAGGAATTTCAACGAGGTAACGATCACCGAAGCTGTGATCCATCGCCTCAAAGACACGCCAAATCTCCGTCTCAAGGAGGTCAGCACCTCGCTCGTGCGCCATTTGCACGACTTCGTGCGGGATGTTCGCCTGAGTGAGGCCGAGTGGACGTTTGCAATCAATTTCCTCACGCGCACAGGACAGAAGTGTGACGGCAATCGGCAGGAGTTCATTCTGCTGTCCGACACGCTCGGCATTTCGATGCTGGTCGACGCGATCAATCATGCGTCGCCTGGGAGCACTGAGAGCACGGTACTCGGACCGTTCTACGTTCGGAACCCGCCGGAGTATCCACTCGGCGCTGACATCAGCGGGCCGCTGACAGGCGAGCCGCTGTATGCGCATGGCCGCGTCTTGTCCTCCGATGGCAAGCCGCTGGCAAACGCGATCGTGGACGTGTGGCATTCGGACAATGACGGTTACTACGACGTGCAGCACGTCGAGGAGGTCGGCGGCCTGGCGGGACGGGCGCGTTTGCGCACGGACCAGGACGGCTCATATCGCTTCTGGTCGATCAAGCCGGCCGCCTACCCCATTCCTCATGACGGGCCGGTCGGGGAGATGCTCGAAGCTCAGGCGCGTCATCCTTGGCGTCCGGCTCATGTGCACTTCATGATCGAAGCGGCGGGTCATGAAAAGCTCACGACTCATGTTTTCGTCGATGGCGACAAGTACCTCGATTCCGACGCCGTCTTCGGCGTCAAGGACTCGCTAATTGGAAACTACATAAAGCACGCTTCCGGCTCTGCGCCGGACGGAACGGAGATGAACAAACCGTTCTTCACATTGCACTACGATTTCAAGTTGCAACGGCGACTATAGGCATTCTCTTAAGGCGTCGCCTGTCTGTTTTCGACGGCAGTCCCCAATCGCGCGATTGCCAGTTCGGTGAACACGGCCGGCGCGACGTCGCGTGCTTGAGGAGGCGGGCGTTCCGCAAGGAAGAGATCGCCGGTCATGAGACAGCTGCGATTCGCACTCACCTGACCATTGGCAGACCAAGGACCTCCCGGGCTTGGTTTGGCGAGGCAATGTCGAGATTGAGATCTTTGGCGATGCGGACGGTACGCTCGACCAACATTTCGTTCGTGGCGAGCACGCCCTTGCGGTAATAGTTGTTGTCCTCAAGCCCAACACGCACGTGACCCCCGAGCGTCAAAGCGTGCGTCGTTCCCGGCAGTTGCGCAGGGCCGATTGCGGACAGACACCAGATTGACTGCGAAGGCAGAAGCCCAACCATCGCCTCCAGCACGTCATGGCCATACGGCATTGCTCCTTGAAAGTTGCGGTCGGCTCCCAGCACGATATTGATGTAGTAGGGCGGCTTGTCGTGCCCCTTTGCGATAAGCCGGGTGACGTCCTGAATGATGTGCGCCGGATTGAACACTTCCCATTCTGGCTTGATCTTGCGTTCCTGAAAGCGCTTGGCCATCAGTTCGCAATGGGATGGTGTCGTGATGACGAGGATCTCACGCTCGCCGAATACGTCGACCGCTGTGAACCCGTCGAACGTCGCCATTTCGGCGCCCGCATCGAGGCCCTTCAGGCGCTCTTGGAAGTTGCTTTCGAGCATCCCGTCCGGACGCTCCAGCAGCATGTCGCCGGACGAGCCTCCGCCCGTTGAGTTGTTCAGAATGATGTTGCAGCGGTCACGAATGAGGCCATTGATGCGCCGATAGATGTCTGCGTTGCACGTGGCTTCGTCATCCGGGCGGCGCGCGTGGACCGCCGCGATCGCCGCGCCGGCCTTGAAACTCTTGTGCACAGAGTCGGCGATCTCGTCCGGCTGCGTCGGCAGATTCGGATTCGCCGCCTTGGACGCCATTCCGCCGGTCGGGGCCACAGTGATAATGACGCTATTGTTCACTCGGCTTCTCCATGATGCTGTTCATGCTTCGCGGTATGCGTCGTCGACTAGCGCGACCGCACGAGTCCACCCAGCGGAGGCCGCTGCGATCTTCACTGGCAGGCAGACGACCGTGAAGTTGTCGGCCGGCAGCTTGTCGAGGTTGGCCAGCTTCTCCAGGTGGCAGTAGCCGACATCGCGGCCGGCCTTGTGGCCCTCCCAGATGATTGAGGGGTCACGGGTCTGTTCGAATCGCCTGCGCGTTGCGGAGAATGGCGCGTCCCAACTCCATCCATCGGTGCCGGCGACACGTACACCCTGCTCCAGCAAATAGAGCGTCGCTTCACGGCCCATTCCGCATCCGCGGTCGAGATAGTCGGGCTCTCCAAATACCGCTCCGGCGGAGGTATTGATCAACACGATCTCGAGCGGCTTGAGCTTGTGCCCGATGTGGTCGAGGGCGCGCTCCACGTCGCGCGCCGAGCAGACATGGCCGTCAGGCAAGTGCCTGAGGTCCAGCTTGACACCAGGCTGGATGCACCATTCGAGCGGAACTTCGTCGATGGTGATCGCTCGTCGGCCTCCGTCCATGGTGGAATGAAAGTGCCAAGGGGCGTCGAGATGTGTTCCGCTGTGCGTGGTCAGGGTGATGTGCTCGATCGCAGCTCCCTGCGCATCCGGAAGGTCAACGGCTCTCAATCCTGGAAAAAGCTCCTCGAACTCCGCCGCGCCGGCTGCGTGATCGGAATACTCGATACGAGGACGCATCCTCGGGGGATCAGATGGGATATTGTTTTTCAGCGGCACAGAGAGATCGATAATCTTCTGCGACATGACGTTGCGCATTGCCGTACCCATTCTGTCCGCGCCTGAACGTTCGAAACGACGAGCCGTTGGCAGCAGGACATTAGCCGCGCACGGCTTTCGGTGATACCGAGGAGGATGGGGCAGCGTTAGACACGAGTCGTTCGCCGGCCAAGGCATCAAGTCTGTATTCGTTGTTTCACGTCGCAATTCGCAAATAAAGCCGACCGGACCGCATGGCGGGCGTCCTCGAAACATCGTCAAGTTATCGTCGCGTACGATGCGCAGGCGGCGATGGCAACCGCGATCGCTCGCATTAACTGGCTCGGAGCGTCAGGCGGGCGTTCCGCGGCGCGCTTGCGCAACGAATGTGAGCTCAACGAAAGTCAGCCAGCGATTGAACGGAGTACGGTGAACAGCCCAGCGCCCGATCACCGTAAGACTCTCCGTGCTACAAAAGACGTGTTACTCTTACACGCAGGTCGTTGAACGGATCGCTTATGGATTTGCGTTTGCTCGAACACTTCCTGCGGGTCGCCGATGTGGGGAGCATCAACCGTGCGGCCAAGGAGCTAGGCCTGTCCCAACCGGCCCTGAGCAGGTCGCTGTCGCAACTTGAGCATGATCTTGGGCAACAGCTTGTCGTGCGCTGTCGCACCGGCATCACGATTACAGAGGCTGGTTCGATCCTGGCCTCACGGGCGGACTCGCTGTTGCGCGAAGCGTCCTCGATCCGTGAAGAGCTGGCAACCGATGCCGCAGGACGTATCGTGATGGGAATGCCGTCCGCGTTGCGTCATCTCGTGACGCTGCCGGCTCTGCGGACGATGCGCAGCAAATCACCTGGGACGGCTCTGCGAGTCCACGAAGGTTTGAATGTCTTTCTTCGTGACCTGATCAAGCAAGGGATGCTGGACGTTGCCGTGATTGCCGTCGAGCAGGTGCCCGAAGCAGAGTTTGTGCCCGAGACCCAAGTCCGGGAGCCGATGGTGCTGGTGAGAAGCGACAAGTTGCCGGCTTCTCCGGATCTGGCCCGTATCGAGGATGTCGTAGAATACCCACTGGCTCTTCCCGGTCGCCCAAACGTCGTGCGTAAAATGGTCGGTCGCGCGATCCGATCGCAAAACCTGGCCGCCAAAATTCCGCTGGAGCCTGAGAACCTCGGACTCTGTCTGGAGTTTGTCCGATACGGGCTCGTCGGACAGACAGTAACGCTTCGGTCGGCGCTGGTCGAAAGAGATCTCGCCGGAATGCGAGTCGCGGCGATCGAAAATTGGGAAGTCCACTGGGCGGTGGTGGTACATCGCCAGCGACAGCACATCACGCCCGTTCGCCGTCTTGCGACCATCATCGGAAAAACGCTGACCGACGCAGTGAGTGGTGGCGGGTGGCCGGGGGCGTCCATCGTCAAGTGATTTGAAGGCAGCCATCGAGTTCCAGAGGAGGCCGCAGATGCGGCCTCAAGTGTGGCGCTACCGCGATTGTACGTCAGGAGAGCGCGTCGGCGATGGTTCGAGCGGCGATGCGCAAGGCTTCACGGAACGTTGCCTCGCGATCCGGAGTGAAGCGCACGGTGGGCACCGCCACATTGAGCGCGCCGAGGAACACTCCGTCGTGCCACACAGCAGTTGCGACGGCGCTGATGCCCGGCGTGAACTCCTCTCGCGAATAGGCAAAGCCCGAGGATTTCACCGATTGGATCTCTTGCTTCAGGCGATTCCTTGAGCGCACCGTATGCGCGGTTATCGGTGTGAGCGCGACACGATCGAGGTATTGCTTCATCTCCTCGGTGTTGAACTCTGCAAGGACGATCTTGCCGGCGGACACGGCGTAGAGCGATGCGCGCATGCCGGCCTTCATGGTGTAGGAGAGCGCTTGCGTGCTGATCGCCGAGGCCACGACCTCGACTGCGTCCCCTGCGCGAACGTAGAACCCGCATGTCTCATTCAGCTCGGCGCTAAGCTGCTGCAAGAACGGCAAAACGCGAACGGCGAGGGGCGGTCGCGGAGCCGTTTTCGCAAGCCGCGCGAGTTTGGGGCCGAGCCGATAACCGTGGGTCTGCGAGTCGCGCTCGAGAAAGTGCCGCGACAGCAGATTGTTCAGCAGGTGGAACAGGCTGCTTCGGGGGATCTCAAGCTCTGCAAGAAGGTGTGAAAACGAAGGCGGATTCCGTGCCGACGCGACGTGCTCGAGGATATCGAGCCCGCGGTCGAGCGACTTGACAGAGGGGGCTGCGTCTCGTTTCATAATTAGAACAAGTTCAGATATGTGAACTTACTGCCAATCTCGCCGGATCGCAAGCGTCACGCGGATTGGGTGCGGCACGTTCACCGGCCGCGACAGGATGCGCTCAGGATGCCGAAGGTGCTGCCGGACAAGTGCTCGGTACTGATCGTCGGCGGGGGGCCGTGCGGTCTTATGCTTGCCAATGAGCTCGGCCGCCGCGGCGTGTCGGCTGTTCTGGTCGATCAGAAGCCCGACACGGCGTTCAACCCGCAGGCCAACGCCACGCAAGCGCGGACGATGGAGCATTTCCGTCGGCTGGGCTTTGCGGACGAGATCAGATCGCTCGGCCTGCCGCCGAATTTCCCGACCGACATTGCCTATTTCACCCGATACGCGCGCCATGAGCTGGCCCGTTTCAAGCTGCCGTCCTCACGCGAGGCAACCGAACGCATTCGGAGGCTTTCAGGCTCCTGGAGTGCGGCAGAGCTGCCGCATCGCGTGTCGCAGAAGCTCGTGGAGCGGGTGCTGCGGCGCCACGCCGAGCTGCTGACGGGCATCTCGGTCCACTATGGCTGGCGTCTGGTCCGATTCACCGACAATGGGGATGGCGTCGAGGCGGAGATCGAGTGCGTGAGCGACGGCACGACGCAGACGATTCGCGCAGCGTACCTGGTCGGGGCGGACGGCCCGCGTAGCACGGTGCGGCAGGCCCTCGGCTTCGGGTACTTCGGCCAGGAGGGGGCGGTTCGCGATTTTTTCGGTGGCCGTATGTACGCGATTTATTTGCGTGCGCCACACTTCTATCGCGCAGTGCCGCACGGACCCGCCTGGATGAACGTGACGTTCAATCGTGAACGACGGGCGTTCATGGCAGCGGTCGACGGCTGTGGAGAGTTTGCGTTCCACACGCAGCTACGTTCCCAGGAGCAGGAGGACGACATTACGCAGAGCGGAGCGGCATCCCTCTTTCAGGCCGCTGTTGGTGCTCCAATTGACGTGGAGATCCTGTCGCGCGGTACGTGGACGGCAGGATACGCGCTCGTAGCAGAACAATTTCAGCGTGGGCGGGTCTTTATCGCCGGAGATGCCGCGCACTTGTTCACACCGGCCGGCGGCCTTGGCTACAACACGGCGATCGAAGATGCCGTCAACCTTGGCTGGAAACTCGCCGCAGCTGTTCGCGGGGGAGCGGGGCCAGGCCTTTTAGCAAGTTATGAGGCAGAGCGTCAGCCGATCGCCGAGCGTAACACGCGCTTTGCAAGACTATTCGCAGACTCGCTGGGACTGTTTGCGCCCGTTCCCGAGATTGAGGACGAAACACTGGCGGGCGAGCAGGCCCGCCGCGATGCAGGGGCTTATCTCGGAGCTCACGGCAAAGCCGAGTTCGATATTCCCGGAATTACCTTTGGCGGGCGCTACGACGGTTCGCCGACCATTGTCGGCGACGGGACATCGCCGCCTCCCGATGAGGCCAACGCGTATGTTCCGTCCGCGTGCCCGGGCGGACGCGCGCCGCATCTTTGGCTATCGGATGCTCACTCTCTCTACGACTTGTTCGGGTTCGAGTGGACGCTGCTGCGGTTGTCGCGAAGCGACGAAGGGCTGCCGCTTGCGGATGCGGCGTTTGCCGCCGGGATGAAGCTGAAAGTTCTCGACCTCCCATCCGGGGATCTCCGCGACTTGTACGAGGCCGATCTCGTTCTAATCAGGCCCGATCAGATCGTCGCGTGGCGTGGCAACACGACCGACGCGCCCGAGAAAATCGTCGCTCAGGTTCTCGGTTTCGGTCCGGCTCCGTCAAACATCGCGGGCCGCGTCGGCGCGTCTGCGTATGCCGCGAATGTCGCTCCAGCCGGGGGCGGACCCAGCTGAAGGCTGAAGAGGGAAGGTCTGTCTTGATCGCACAGCGATCAAAGCTTCATCGGAAATGAGCGTACCGGCGCCGCCCGCTGCATCGCTATGGTTCTGCGACCGGGCGGCCGCCAGACAAGATAAAGTCCACGCACAATTGGGTCGCTGCAAACGGGAGGACCTTTGAATGAATGCGAAGCAGAGTGCTTCGAGCGCCGACCGTTTCCGGCACATAGCAACCGCTGCAACTCTGCTTGCGCCTATTTGTCTCGCGGTCTCGCTCTTCGGACCGAACCCGGCTGCACTCGCGCAGGCGGGCTATCCGACCCGCACCATCAAGATTATCGTGCCGCTACCTGCGGGCCCGGTCGCTGACGTGGTGCCGAGGCTGATCGCCGAAAAGCTCTCGGCGCAATGGTCACAGCCGGTCATCGTCGAGAATCGACCAGGTGCCGCACTTAACCTCGGAGCTGACGCAGCCGCACGGGCTGAACCCGACGGATACACGCTGCTTGCCACGCCGCCCGGGCCGCTCGTGGTCAGCCAGCACTATTATCGCAGTCTCCCCTTCGATCCGGCGGCCTTCGTACCGATATCGATCATGGTCAAGGTCCCGGCGGTTTTGGTCGTCAACCCAAAGCTTCCCGTCGCGAACCTGCCGCAACTGATCGCCTACGCCAAAGAGAATCCCGACAAACTTACTTACGGGTCGCCCGGTGTTGGAAACACGCCTCAGCTCGCCATGGTCAAGTTGATGGCCACCGCCGGAATTCGCCTGACCCACGTGCCGTACCAAGGACTCGCCCCCGCATCGCGCGATCTGGTGGCAGGTCATATCGATGTAATGATCGACAACCTCGGCAACGTTGCCGAACAGATCAAAGCGGGACGCCTCAAGCTGCTTGCCGTCACGACCGACGCCCGCATTCCCGAGCTTCCCGATGTTGCCACGGTCGCCGAAGTTCTGCCGGGCGTGACCCACACCGACTGGTTCGCAGTTGTCGCACCGCCGAAGACGCCCGCCGCGCTCGTCGCAAAGATCTCCTTGGGGATCTCTGATGCGTTGAAGCAACCCGACATCGCGGGCCGCCTCAAGGACCTCTCACTCATTCCTGTTGGCAGTTCGCCCGAAGAGGCGGCGACCTTCATGAAACGCGAAAGCGAAAGCTGGCGTCAGGTCATCTCCACATCGGGACTGAAGTCGGACTAGGCCACCAATGGTGATTGGACGCTCGTGTCGGATATTCGGCTGCGAGGTCAACGTTCAGCCCGGATCCAACCTCAATGCGCCGTCCGTCCTTTGGCTTCGGCACAAATTTCGGTGTGAATGTCTAGCAGCTTTCTGACGGTTTCGGGCGTCCGGGCGCGGGCCATGCCGCATTCTGTGGCGATGCCGAAAGGCGGGGCGTGACGAGCCGCTGCGATGCGTTTGCGCGCACCCTCGACACCGTCAGCCGCACTGACGACGCCGAGATACAGCTCAGTTCCTTCGCGCAGCGCCAATTGGCGAAACGGCAGATGGAACGCGTCGTCGTCGCGCTCGCGCGGCACCGGCATGTGAATGTAGGCCAAATGATGCGGGCTCGCTTGGGCGAGCGCATTGGCAAACTCGACCATGGCACCGGCGTCTTTCGGCTCCACGAAATGACGACCATCGAAATCGCCGTAGCAAAGGTGCAGTCCGAGTTCCACGTCGCCCGGTACGGCGCTGCACAGACGGACCATCCGCGCGAGAATCTTATCGCGTGGCTCGTCACCATAGGGCACGGCTTTGGTCGGCTGGCCGTCCCAGATGACCATCTCGTTGCAAACGTCCCATTGGATGCACAGGTCGTCATGCGGAATATGTCGGCAGATGCGTGCGACCTCTTCCAGCATTGCCTTCTCGTATGCCGCTTCGACGAGCGCAATTGAGTTGGGCTGAACGACAGAACTCACCACCGCGAACGGCGTCGGCAGGCACACCTGGAAGCGAATACCTTTTCCGATAAGCCCCTTGTCGCGTGCAGCGACGAAATCGAGATAGGAAGCTCGCGCCTCGCGCGAGTAGTTCAGCTCGCCAAAGCGCACGTCCTCGGGCTGCACGCCGTCCGCCAGGCATAACAACGGAAATCGGTTGGTCGGGCGGATGGCACCGGAGGGGTCGGGCCGCAGGAACGGCTGCGCCCGCAGCAGTGGATACTGCCACGAGATCCAGATCTTGCGGCCGCCAACCTCGCCGTCGGGAATGCGGCGCAAGTACGCACCGAGCGCCGGACCCACGGTCGCGAACACGTCATCGACGGAGTCGAGGCCGATGCTGCCGACGAGGTGCGCAGCCTTGCGAAGCTTGGTGTCGCTCATGTCTTCTCACTCCCTGGGTCGATTTTTGTCTGCGATGCCGAGAAGCGTCGCGCAGTCAGACGTAGTCGGACGCCGCCATATGGATCTGCAGCAATTCTGGGATAGTCTTCGGGTCGCGACGCCCGAGGCCGCATTCGGTGCCGACCGCGAAGTCCCGAACGTACTTTTTCGCGGTGTCAATGCGCCTGCGCGTGCCCTCGATACCATCGGTGTAGTGCACAAGGCCGAGGCACAGCTCCGTCTCGGGCGAAAGTTCTAGCTGGCGCAGCGGCGCGAAATAGCTGTCGTCGAAACGTTCACGCGGCACCGGCATGTGAAGAAGATCGATGGTATGTGCGAGCTTGCGCCGCAGCGCGTTCGCCATGTCGACCATGTCGCTCATGTCGGTCGGCTCGACGGAGTGCCGATGGTTGGCGTCGCCGTAGCAAAAGTGCAGCAGCAGTTGGACGTCGGCTGGCACGTGATCGGCTAACCCAGCCGTGATTGAGGAAAAACGCTCGACCATCTCCTGCTTGGTCCGTCCGTAGGGCGTCGGTTGGCCACGCTCGAGCCGGGCAAACACCGCCGAAGCGATATCGAACTGAATGGCGAGATCGTCGTGCGGAATAGACTTAAGAATGATATCGAGCTCTCGCAGGAGCGCGGTGTTATAGATCGGATCGATCAGCGTCTGCTCATGTTCGACGACGAACAGCCAGAGCACCGAATGCGCCGGCACGAGATCGACCTGAAAGCGTGTACCCGGGGCGACCTTCCCGGCGTCGCGCTGGCGGCAGAAGTCGTCGTAAGATTTCAACGCGACGTCTGCATAACCGAGATTCCCGAAGGTAGCATCCTCCGGGCGCATGCCCGGTCGGAGGCGATAGCGTCGAAACTTCGCGGAGCCTGAATGGATGCCGAAGACTTCGTCTGACTCCTGAAACGCCGGATTGTCCCGGAACAATGTCACGAGATGTGTGATCCAATCACTGCGCTCGCCGACTTCGCCGTCGGGGATCTGGCGAATGCGCGCACCGAAAGCAGTCCCGACGGTCTCGAACACCTCAGCAGTGCTGGGGAGGGGAACGCTTCCAACCAGATAGATATTGCGCGCCACCAAACATCCTCCCGTTAACTGTCTTATCCGACGGGCTAACCGGGATATGCGCTGCTTGTCGCAAGGCACCGACACGCTCGTCGTCAGTCGGGAAGAAGTCTGACAACGACCGGGAATATTCGTCAAATAATAGAATATCGACTTATCATAACGTAATCAGATCGAAGAGAGTTATGTTCACCGTAGGCGGTGTGCCACTTCCCGCAGGATCGCGATGAAGCGCTCCGCGAGCGGGGACAATGGCCAGCTTCGCTGACGCATGATCGCGATGGTGCGGTTGACGGACAGGTTGCGCAGCTGGATTCCACGCAGGACGCCGGCGCGGGCCTCCAGCGCGATGGCGGACGCGGGCAGCAGGGCGACGCAGTCATTGTGCTGAACCAGCGCCTTCAACGCCATCAGGCTGCTACAGGACCAATAGCTTTTTGGAAACGGAATGCTCGAGTTCAGGAAGACAGCTTCCACATGCTGCCGAATGATGCCACCTTCGGTCGGCATCACCCATTGCGCTTCTGCGAGTTGCTCGATCGACATGACCCTGCGCGACCAGAACGGGCTTGCCGCTCCGACCACGGCGCGCATGGGAAATTCGACCAGCTTCTCCTGCATGATGTCCGGAAGCTCGCTGGCGGCGCCCATGGAACCGAGCATCAAATCGATCTCGCCGGCCCGCAGATTGTCGAGAAGCTGCTCGTCGCCCCCCTCGACGATCGATATGGACACGCGCGATGCCGGTCGCGCGAGACGGGACACGGCCTGCGGCACCAGCTCCAGCAGCGCCACGGGCGTGCCGCCGATGGTGAGCGGCCCGTGCAATCCGCGCTTCTCGAGTTCGATTTCCTTAAGCGCCTGATCGAGAACCGAATCGAGGGCCCGGGCATGCCGAATAAGCAGGTGCCCGTATCTGTTCAGGGTGGCGCCATGCCGTCCCCGGTCCAGCAGGCGCACGCCGAGCTGTTTCTCGAGCAGGGCGATCTTGTTCGATAGCGCTGGCTGGGAGATCTTCTCGGCCTTCGCGGCGCCGTTGAACGTTCCGTGCTCGGCGATAGCGAGCAGGTAGTGGACGTTGCGCGGATCGAGTTTCATATGAAATTCTTATAGAATAGCCACATTCTATTATTGGACGTGAGCGTCGCCCGTTGTCAATCTGATCACCGCGGACTTAACGTGGCGCCGGCGCGAATGATGCGCCGATCGATGTGCAGACGCCCGGGGGTCCGCCGAGGCGGGCGGCCAAACAAACGGCCGAAGTCATGCTGCGCGCGTGACCGGCGGGCAAGGGAGGAAGCGATGCGCATCCTGAGGTCGATCCTTGCGGCGGTTGCCGTGCTGTGTCTGTCCGCCGCGGCGCAGGCTGAGCCGGTCAAGATCCGCCTCGCCTATGTCGTACCCGTTTCCAACTGGGGACCGATGCTGGCGATCAAAAAGGACCTCGCCAAGCATTGGGGCAAGTCATATACGCTCGAAGCCGTTCGCTTCGGCGGTACGCCGCCGATGATCACGGCACTGGCCAACAACGAGCTTGAGATCGCCAATCTTGCGTATTCGACCCTTGGGCTCGCCATTCAAAACGCTGGCCTGAGCGACTTGCGTATCATCGCCGACGAGTTCCAGGACGGCGCACCGGGTTACTTTAGCAATCAATACTGGGTGCGCAAGGACAGCGGTATCAACAAGATCGAGGACCTCAAGGGCAAGGTCCTCGCGACCAACTCCGTGGGCAGTGGCATCGACATCGCGATGAAGGCCGCGCTCAAGAAGCACGGGCTTCAGGACAAGCGCGACTACACCGTCATCGAAGCGCCGTTCCCGACGATGGGCGCTCTCTTGAAAGACAAGAAGGCCGATCTGGTCTCGGCCGTGATGCCATTTGCCTTGAGCCCGGTGCTCAAGGAGCATGGCAAGGTCCTGTTCGACCAGACCGAAGGGCTCGGCCGCTCGCAGTTCGTCTTCTGGGTGGCGCGGAAGAGCTTCATCGACAAGCACCGCGCCGCGCTGGTCGACTTCATGGAGGACATGGTGCGGATCGAGCGTTGGTATCTCGACCCGAAAAATCACGCCGAGGCCGCCAAGATCGCGTCCGACCTCCTTAAGGTGCCGGCGGAGCAGTTCGCATGGCTGTTCACAAAACAAGACTACTATCGCGACCCGGATGGCCGGCCGGACCTGAAGGCCCTGCAGTCGAACGTGGATGCGGTGGCCGAGATGGGTTTCTTCAAGGGCTTGAAGGTCGCAGACTTCGTCGACCTGACGGTCGTTGACGAGGCGGTGAAGCGGTTGAAGTAAGGCTCCCGCCAATTGCGGAGATGACGAGCGGCGGGCCATCCGTCGCTCGTGACGTGACCACCCCCGAGCGATGAATTCCGACATGAACGAGCGAGACGCGCAGATCGTCGTCGAGAACATTAGCCATCTCTACCGCCCGCCGGTGGGCCGCGAGGTGCTCGCGCTCAAGGACGTGTCGATCAGTGTTCGAAAACAGGAATTCATTGCACTCCTCGGACCATCGGGTTGCGGAAAGTCCACGCTGCTTTACATGATTGGTGGTTTCCTTCCGATTGAATGCGGCAGCATCCGTATCGATGGCAAGCCGGCCGGCGGGCCTGGCCCCGATCGCGGCATCGTGTTCCAGCATTTTGCGCTGTTTCCGTGGAAGACGGTGCGCGCGAATGTGCTCTACGGGCTCGAGCGCAAGGGCCTGCCGCGCGATGAGCGGCAAGAGCGCGCGCAACACTATATTGACATGGTGGGTCTGAGCGGATTCGAGGACAGCTATCCCTCGCAGCTCTCGGGCGGCATGAAACAGCGTGCCGCGATCGCGCGCACGCTCGCGATCGACCCGAACGTCCTCCTGATGGATGAGCCGTTCGGCGCGCTCGATGCACAGACACGCAGTCTCATGCAGGCCGAACTGCTCGGCATCTGGCAGCGCACGCAGAAGACCGTGATCTTCGTCACCCACGACGTGCAGGAGGCGGTGTTCCTGGCCGGGCGTGTCGCCGTGATGTCGGCGCGGCCGGGTACCATCAAGACCATCGTGGATACGAGCATCGACAAATCCGACCCGCGCGTCTTCAAAACCAAAGCCTTCGTCGACAAGGTCGATGAGCTCTGGACGGTCGTCCGCGAGGAGGCAATCAAGGCGGAAGGCCGGAAAGCGTGAGGTCGACACTTATCCGCTATACGCCCTTGCTGTTGCTCGCGGTCGCCTGGGAGCTGACAGCGCGGCTCGAGCTTGTTTCGTCCTCAGCGCTGCCGCCACTGACCACCGTCATCTCGGCTTGGTTAGACCTGCTGATGTCAGGCGAGTTGATCGCCAATGGAGCGGTCTCGCTCTATCGCGGCGCCGCTGGCTTTTGTCTCGCGTGCCTGGTCGGAACGGTGCTCGGCATCGCCATGGCGTGGTGGCGGCCGGTCCATGTTTTTCTCAGTCCGCTGGTGGAAGCGTTCTATCCCATGCCGAAGTCCGCTCTCATCCCGGTTACCGTCATCTGGCTTGGCTTCGGCGATGGGTCCAAGATTCTCCTGATCTTTCTCGGTTGCATGCTGCCGGTCACGATCGGAGCCTTCAACGGCGCGCGATCGAGCGATCAAGTTCTGGTGTGGTCGGCGCGCAGCATGGGGGCGGGGAGGCTGCGCGTCCTGCTTGACGTCGTGCTTCCAAGCGCTTTGCCCGAGCTTCTCAACGGCGTGCGCACGGCGCTCGCGCTTTCGTTTATCCTTCTGGTGACGTCCGAGCTGATCGTGGCCCGCGAAGGTCTCGGTAACCTGATCGGTTATCTTGGCGCCAACGGTTCATATGCGCCGATGTATGCCGTCGTGCTGACGGTGGCGTTTCTTGGCTTTGCCGCCGATCGCCTCTTTCAGCTTTACATGAACCGGCAGTTGGCGTGGCGCGCATGAGCGAGGCACGCGATATGTCCGATGTTCAGGCCGCGCGCCTGGGCGCGGGATCAGTCTTGCGGCGCACGGCTCGTGCTTTCGGCTGGGGCCTCGCACACATGCTGGGCATCCTTATGCTGCTGATTGGCTGGGAGGTGTTCGCCCGCACCGGCGCGGTGACGATGTTCATCCTGCCGCCATTCAGTGCAGTGCTCGAACGGGTCTGGGCGGACGCCGTTGGCGGCGATCTTTGGCTGAATACCGCGTTGACGATCTATCGTGCTTTTGCTGGCTTTGCGATCGGCGGCATCGTTGGCTTGTTGATTGGCGTTGCCATCTGGCGCAACCGCGTCGCGCGCTGGTTTTTCGACCCCATCATTTCAGTCGGGTTCCCGATGCCGAAGGTGGCGTTCTTGCCAGTCATTATCCTGTGGTTCGGTGTTTTTGATACGTCCAAGATCACCATGGTGGCCATCGAGGTGCTCTTTCCGGTCGTGACCGCGACTGTGCTTGGCTTTCAGGGCGTGGGTCACGAACTGATTTGGTCGGCACGCAGCATGGGAGCGAAGGAGCGCGAGGTGCTTTGGCAGGTGATGCTGCCCGGCGCGCTGCCGCAGATATTCACCGGCTTCCAGGTCGCGCTGCCGATCGCTCTTATTGTCGCGATCTTCGCCGAGATGGCGATGGGCGGCTACGGGCTCGGTGGCGCGATGATGCAAGCCTCACGCTATGCCGATTCCCGCGGGGTCTTCGCCGGCATTGTGGAGATCGCGGCGATTGGATACTGCGTGGTCAAGCTGATGTCGTACGTCCGGTACCGTCTGCTCATTTGGCATCCAGAAGCGCTGGCTCCGTCGACCATCTAGATCACGTTACCCAACCGAACGCTTGACCTGGCCCATCGCGGACATCGCAATCACTCAAACCGAAGTCCGCTTAGCAGGCTAGAGCGGACGGGTTGCTTCGAGCTTCCTCGTGCCCGCTTCTGACCCAAAGCGGCCATTCGCGCTCTGCTCACGAAGTGGACATTTCGGCATTGACCACCATAACTTTGTCGCTCCAATCGACCCCGGAGGGATACATGTCACCCACGATTGTCTCGTCTG
>Ga0075366_10000196_pt1 | contig 26575 bp, 27 predicted proteins | sample EndMethybrTD3031_FD_72351 | JGI IMG/M metagenome (GOLD analysis project Ga0075366, IMG submission 72351) | Populus endosphere microbial communities from Tennessee, USA - Endosphere MetaG P. TD hybrid TD303-1 | ecosystem: Host-associated > Plants > Roots > Endosphere | place: USA: Tennessee...
AACGTTATTAGATTTATGACAAGCGAACATTAAATGACTATACCCCACTGTGTTTTGAGCTCAACGAGAGCGCAATGGCCTTGCCGTATGTGACTCAAGTAACAGACACTCTGTACACGATAGAACTATATTAAACTCGTAAGTACGGAGTTGTACGATGAGTGAACGCAAACGCGCAAAAGAACTCTGGGACGAAAAGATGCGAGACCACAAAGGCTCGACCAGCGAAGCCGATTACCTGTACGCTACAGGAAAATACGATAAACCCCTCCCTGGCTCGCTTGACGTAGGAGACGAAGGTAAGCCATCGTTTTTTAATGGTCGTAAAAAGAAAAATACAGCGAGCGCGTTAGCAGCTATCGCCTTAATCGGTGGATATCCTGCCGGCAATAACCTAGGCCAAGAAATCGAGGGCTCAGCCTCTGGTAGTGAAATGGCACAAACAGAAATTGCTTCCATTGGGAGTGCGGCACTTTTTGATGAAACCGAAATACGAACGACTCAAACGAATTTTGAGGATATCTCGGTAAGATTGCTCGTTCCAAACCAGACGATTGTGGTGCACTACACCGACTTGTCATAGAACATCCTAGGGCCTAGTTTGATCCTGGGGCAGATGAGATGGTGTGCACGATATTATAAAAGAAATGCATGACAGATCTCCGCAGACACTAAGCGAAACTAAGTGTTCCACATTGATGCTCATTGGTTTGAGCTGTGAAACACTTTCATATCTGTAATTCAATTTGGTGCGCGAAAGAGGACTAGTGCACTTCGTGCTTTTCCGCTCCGGCATGCTCGGTGCTAGCACCTGCGCGTGTCCTCGCTCCACAACCCTCCCGTTCGCTTCGCTCTCTAGCGAGGTTCGGCGTCCTCCATCGCAAAGACCATATAAAAAGACCGGCGTAAAACCGGTCTTTTTATATGGTGCGCGAAAGAGGACTTGAACCTCCACGCCCTTGCGGGCACTAGTACCTGAAACTAGCGCGTCTACCAATTCCGCCACTCGCGCTCAGATCTAACAGAGGCAATTGTACTGCAAACCACTATAAAGGGCAAGCAGCTCGCTACAGGGCTAACCGTTAGTGCTATACTAATCCTATACAATTCCGATAAGGAGATATATGAACCCTAACCAAGCTTACTATTCGTCAAATAACGGTGGTCCAAACCGTGGCCGGCGTCTATTGTTTATATTCGGTGGCATTTTCGTCGTTTTGTTACTTATTGGTGCAGTTATTGTTTCGTTAAGTCCGGACAAGAAGAAGGATAATGCATCAAGTGGTGCTACCGGATCAACATCTAAGGACGATGGATCCGGAGAGACAATTTCGCTAGCAAACCTTGGAACATTTGAGTTTGTATCACCTTCGAATATGAAGGGGTACGTTAAGGGTTCTAACTTTGAGGATAAGATCTCAGACTATACTTCACTCAACAATGCTTGTGGGCTGCAATTCGGAGTAGTTGGCGGTACACTCTTGCCCGGAGATTCTATCGAAGAAGTTGCTGCGGCGGTTTTGGGTACTACGGCCGACACTGGTTCGGTAACCAAGGACCCCGTAGACAAGGGCAAGTTAACGCTCGAGAACAACAAGACGAACGACAAGTATACTATGCCGACTATTGAAGTTGGCTACGTGCGTAACAATGTAAATTACTTGGCACGCTTTAGCATGGTGACTATTAAGGGCAACAACCGGGCATATGTGCGTACCTACTGTTCAAACGAGAACGGATCTGTATCGAGCTCTGATTACCAGAAAATAAACAACAAAGCCAAAGAAATCAAAGTAACCACCGATGTCGAGCAATAGACTAGCTTGGGTGCGTCTCGGATCAATCATTGTGTGCTATGATACTGCTAGAGCTAATCAAGAAACAGGGGATTTGAATAAGTAATGAGTAAGGTTGCGCATTATTTACAGGAACATTTAATGGGTGAGGTTATGACTTCACCAGACGCACGCCGCTACTTCGCTACTGATGCCAGTGTTCTTTCACTTACGCCAGCTTTGATTGTGTATCCACGCAACGAAAATGATGTTCGCAAAACAGCTCGTTTTACGTGGCAGTTGGCTGAACGGGGTCGAGTAATCCCCATTACGGCACGAGGCGCTGGTACTGATCTAAGCGGCGCGGCCTTAGGCAGTGGTATTATGCTGGCCTTTCCGGCACACATGCACCGTATTTTAGAACTCGATAGCAAGAGTGGTGTTGTATCAGTGGAGCCCGGCATAAATTATGCCAAGTTACAGCAGACACTTAACACTCACGATAGGTTTTTGCCACCGTACCCAGCCTCTGTTGAGTACTCGACGATTGGTGGCGCTGTAGCTAACAACAGTAGTGGCGAAAAGTCATTCAAGTATGGCGACACACGTGATTACGTACGCAGCTTACGAGTGGTATTAGCTAACGGTGAAGTAATCGAGACCGGCCGCTTAAGTAAGCGCGAATTAGGCAAAAAGCTTGGTCTAGCTACATTTGAGGGCGAAATTTATCGCGCCGTAGATACATTGCTCGAAGAAAACAGTGAGCTCATTGAGAAGATTCAAATGGGTGTGACTAAGAATTCAGCCGGCTACTTCCTAGAGGACATTAAGCGCAAGGATGGTTCTTTTGACTTGACTCCGCTTATTGTTGGTTCGCAGGGCACGCTAGGTATCGTTACCGAAACTACGCTTGAGACTGAGGCATACATTCCTAACACAATTCTTATGGCCGCTTACTTTAACGACTTGGAATCAGCCCAGACGGCAGTACTTGAGCTTCGTGATTTGCCAGACATGCCAAGTGCTATCGAGATGGTAGACGACCAGCTTTTGACCGTTGTCGATAAGTTGAACCCTAACCAGCTCAAGGACGTCATTACTAAGCCGTTTCCTCGCGTGGTGATGCTGATTGAATTTGATAGTGCTAGTGAGCGTATGCAAAAGCGTCTTATTAAGAAGACTCAGAAGATTCTAGAGAAGCTAGGCGCTACATTCCAGGTCGAGACTGACCCAGCGAAGCAAGAAGAGCTTTGGAAGATTCGTCACGCTTCTGCAGCAGTTGTGGCACATACCGAAGGTAACATCAAAGCATTGCCAATTATCGAAGATGGTATTGTGCCACCAGAACGCTTCAAGGAATACCTGGAAGGCCTATACGCTATTTTTGAACGTGCACATTTACAGGCCGCAGTTTGGGGCCATGCGGGCGACGCACACTTGCACGTGCAGCCATTCCTGGACCTGAGTCAAGTAGGTGACCGCCAGAAAGTCTTTAAGGTTATGGATGAATACTATAACTTGGTGCTTAGTTTGGGCGGTAGTATTGCCGGTGAACATGGTGAAGGCCGCTTGCGCGCACCATACTTATCTCAGCAATACGGCGTCGAAGTATATAGCCTTTTCCAGAAGATTAAGTCGATCTTTGATCCATATGGAACACTCAATCCTGGAGTAAAGGTTAATGTTACTATCGACAATGTAAAGCAGCTGCTTCGCCCTGGTTATTCACTCGAACACTTATACGATCACATGCCTCGTTCATAGGCAGCGGTTACTCTTGAAAATTTTGCCCAAATCACGTAGAATAACAGAGTTATTTCGTACGCGGACGTGGCGGAATTGGTAGACGCGCTACCTTGAGGTGGTAGTGGGGCAACTCGTGGAGGTTCAAGTCCTCTCGTCCGCACCAAACTAAAAGACCGGATCTTGTGTCCGGTCTTTTAGTTTGGTTTGAATGAAAAGAACTTGAACCGGTGGGTCGAGCACTGCCGGTGGCAGTGCGAGGAGTCTATGCTTGGCCGAGCGAAGTGAGTGAAACGAACTATGAGCGAGCATAGCGGGACAAGTCCTCTCGTCCGCACCTCAAACAAATAATGTACAATAAGCTTATGATCAAGCCATTCGCAGAATACCGTCCAATAGCAACAATTGAGAGCAGGGGTGGTACTGCGTATGAGGTACATCGTGGCTATGACGAGCGCGTCGTCGATCAACTGATCGAAAAATCCAAAGAGCCTGACATTAGGCAACAATGTCATCGCGATGCCGATAGCCGCTTTGTGAGCAGGGAATCTTTCGAGGGATGGGTTACTAAGAATGGCGGACGCTTCCTATATCCCTTAATTGACGTAAAGACAGAGGAACTTGGTGGAATTATTTGGCTTGGTGCCGAGCCATTTACGGGTGAAGGATATGAATCCTCAACCAAACTTACGCTAGGCAAGCTTATGACCGATACCTATGCAGTCCGTACGTATGAGAGCGCTCAAGAGTTTGATTCTAGCGGCAAGCGGACGTCAACGGGATTAGCCAAACCTTTTACGCGAATAGCAATTACAGACTATGTGGGTATGCGACTCAGTGAAGGGCCAGATAATCTACCTGACTTTACTGGAATTCATCTGGAAACAGATAGAGATAATGTTAGGGCGAGGCAAACCTACGAAAATCTAAACGGCCCCGCATTAGGATTTGTCGTAGTTGGCGAAAGCATCAGTGAGAACCGTGTAGCTATGGCGCTGCCACTTCCCGACATAAATGCCGTACTCGGCGTGCGGATTGCCGCATAAACGCGGATCGTTTTTTATCCTAAATAATCTTGTCAAATAAGGAGTTATACGGTACAATAACGGAGTTATTTCCTCACGGGATTACAAAATTCAAGTGAGGGCGATTAGCTCAGCTGGCTAGAGCGCTTCGTTTACACCGAAGATGTCGGGGGTTCGAATCCCTCATCGCCCACCAAGAAAAAAGACCCAATCCCTGGGTCTTTTTTCTTGTTTTATCTACGGTCCGTAATGCATCGGACTGTCCCGAAGCGCCTCTACGTACTTCTCCCATTCACCATATACAACAATGACACTCGGATCACGCGCCCACTCTACGACAGAGAGGAATTGCTGTGGTGTAATCTGAGCCACCACGTATAACGTATGGAATCGTGGTAGCTCGCAGACGGTTTGCTGCGGAGTAATAAACAGTACATCGGCTAGTGGATGGGTAATTTTGCTCGTAAAGTGAAGCCCCCTCATGCGGTCTATCTCGCGTTGCAGTCCGAGCTTTTTGCCATGATCTAATGTGCTAGATCGTTGCCTTTCGACTTCGCGTAGAATGCGCATCCAGCGTTTGCGAACCACAGGCAACATAGACGTAGGGCTATCAGCAACAACCACGACAGCACCGACAGCAGAGCGCTGCGGTAAATGGCGAGTTAGATCTAGGCTGATTTGTTCTGTGCTCGTAGCGGGACGAGTGTCGATATACTTTACTGGCGAGTGGCCGGCATTCACGACAAGGCCTCGGCGATGTGGATTATTTGTTTTTGTTGGCGCTGGCCAGACTCAAATTTGGTCCATTCCAGTATCCATCGGGTTCGGTCATGCAAATGAATGTTGCAAGCAAATGCTTGCTTGCCGTCAGCGTAATGTGAAACGGCGGTTACCTCAGTTAGCGGTATTTTCTGAAAGCAGACAATGCAACATGTGTGTTGGTTTTGCGTTGTCTGCGAAACTACAAGAACTGCCATTAGGTGTTTCCTTACTTCCCCCTGAAAAATAAAAAAAGGACAGCCATTAGATTGGCTGTCTACACCTACAATAGGGTTTTACCCCAGATTGTAATAACAATGGCTGCCCATTTTTCGGGTACAATTATACCGTATTGTAAGTGTAGACGCTAACAGTATAGCACTGCAAGCATTTTATACAATATTATTTTGGTAACAGGGGTCAATCAATACGTTTTAAACGCCACTCCCACGTAGGGCCGCTGATGGCTTCCTTCAAAACAAGGGGTGTTGAAGCGGTATTGGTGCCTGAAGAAATAAGCGCAGTTCCTACTTGCGTACCAGCTGGTAGGGATCGTCCAATGTGTGCCAATTCGATACGTGGAGTCACGGTGGACCCGCGCCAAGCAACTAGGGACACATCTTTGCGGGCAACTACGTCGGCTTTAGCTAGCCACGGCGTAGTAAGGCTAGCAAACGTTTCGCCAGCTTTGATAGGTGTCTTTACGCTAAAGTAAGGCTTTGCGGAATCAAGCAGCGGCGATGCTGCATCCAGGGCTCCTTTGAGGTTTGGTTCGCCCATAATTGCACCGACTAGCATTATGTCCTGACCATTGCCAGCGTCGTACTTTGCAGCAAATAGGAAACAGCCACCAGCTTGATCGGTTAGGCCAGTTTTGATGCCGATAATATTGTCATACCCTAGGCGGGCGTTGGCGCTATAGATAACGCCATGCACGGGAATAGCTGCCGATTTTTGGGCCACGATTTCGGCAATTACTGGTTTGGACATGGCAATTTCACCTAAGCGTACTAAGTCTTCTGGCGTGCTAGTGCTGTTGGGCGAAAAGCCGCTAGCATCTGTTGCGGCCTTGGTGTTATGCAGGTCTAGGCGTTTAAGCATGCCATTGGCGTACGACAAGTAATTATCCATTGAGCCGAATGCCCAAATTGCCATACTGTCTGCCATGTTATTGGCGGAGGGAAGTAATATTGCCTGTAGGGCCTGGTATTCGGTTATTTTTTCACCAACTTCAACCTTTACGTATGATCCACCTTCGCCAAAGTACTTATTGAATAGTGCAACATCAGCCTCTGTCATGGTAATGCTGGGACCTTTTTGGCCAGCTTTTAGAGGGTGTTTTTCGAGTATTGCTAGAACCGTAATTATTTTGGCAATGCTAGCTGTAGGTCGAGGTTGTTGTGAGCCGTGCGTGGCAAGCACCCCAAAGCCTTGCGCTCCTATTGCAGCAACACCAGTGCTGGGCCAATCAAGCTTCACGGTATCGACTTGATTGCTCATAGCAACAACGGAAGCATCGGCTGGCGGAAGCGGCCGAACTAAGTTATATAGACTGCCAATCATCACCACGATAATAACGAACATAAAGAGCCTGTGGCCGATACGTTTCTTAGGTGGCTGGTACTGCTGGTTCCTTCGCATGCTATACATATTATAATACGAACACCAAGATCTGTTTATGCTTGTTTATATGCGCTATACTAATAGGGTAAACCTAAGGAGTTCTTAAAAGATTATGACACCTGCAATTATCGCTATTGTTGTCGTTGTACTGCTCGTTCTGATTGTTGTTGGCATGTACAATGGCCTTGTTCGCACTAAAATCCGCGTCGAGGAAGCCTGGAGCGACATTACTGTTCAGCTAAAGCGTCGCTATGACCTTATTCCGAACCTTGTAAATGCTGTAAAAGGCTATGCTAAACACGAGAGTGACGTATTTACAAAGGTTACTGAAGCCCGTGCTAATGCCTTGAACGCCCAGGGTGTTCAGGAAACAGCTAAGGCTGAGAATCAGTTCGAAGGTGCTCTAAAGAGCTTGTTCGCTGTTGCCGAGAGCTACCCACAGCTTCGTGCTAGCGAAAACTTCCAGCAGCTTCAGGCGGAACTTACTGATACTGAAGATAAGATTATGGCTTCACGCCGCTTCTACAACGGATCAGCACGCGACCTAAACATCAAGATTGACACCTTCCCAAGCAATGTTATTGCCAAGATGTTCGGTTTCAAAAAGCGCGAATTCTTTGAAGTTGATGACGTTGCTTCTGTAGAAAAGCCGGTTAACGTTTCGTTTTAAGGGAGATTTCAGGTAGTTCTTTTATACTAGTAGTTAATTGAGTTACCTGGAGATTACATATGTATTCTGAAATTGCCGCCAATAAACGCAAGACCTGGCTGATTATGGCCGTGTTTGCTTTAGTAATTGGTGCCTTAGGCTGGATTGCCAGCGGACTATACGGCCGTCCTTACTTTACTTACTTGGCCCTGATCGTAGGCGGCGTATACGCACTTATTCAGTATTTTGCTGCCGCCAAGATTGCTTTGGCTGTTAACGGTGCGAAGGAAATCTCCAAAAAAGATAACCCTCGTCTGTACCGCACGGTAGAGAATCTGAGTATTGCTACCGGTATGCCTATGCCTAAGGTGTATGTTATTGAGGATCCGGCTCCTAATGCCTTCGCTAGCGGCCGTGACCCTAAGCACTCAGTAGTAGCCGCTACTACTGGTCTTTTGAATATCATGGATGACACCGAACTTGAAGCAGTTATTGCGCACGAGATGGGCCACGTAAAGAATTACGACATCCGTGTGATGATGATCGTTTTTGGATTAGTGAGCGCCATTGGCTTTATCGCTGATATGCTCATGTATTCGATGTGGTTCCGTGATGACGAAGAGAGTCCAAGCCCAATATTCATGGTACTGGCAATAGTGGCGGCCATTATTGCTCCTATTGTGGCTATGCTAGTGCAGCTCGCAGTGTCTCGTCGGCGCGAGTACCTAGCAGATAGTACGGGCGCGCTTACCACTCGCTACCCCGAGGGTCTAGCTCGTGCCCTCGAAAAGATTCGCGATCATGGTTCGTCGATGCGTCGCCAGAATTCGGCCACTGCACATTTGTTTTTCGCTAACCCACTAAAGGGTGGTGGTGTTGCTAAACTATTTAGTACACACCCACCAATCGAAGATCGAATTGCCCGGCTAAGGCAGATGGAAACGCATCTTTAAACGAAAGTAAACTAGTATGCCCAAAACTCCGACACAAAGTAAAAAAGAAGTAAAAGAACCACGCCAACTAAAAGCAGGCAATTATAAATCTTTTAAACTCCAAAAGAAAATTAAACCTGTAAGCAACAAGCTACGTTTGCCGAACTCATTCAAACTGATGCGCGGCACATTTGGCTTGATGCGCAAAAACTGGAAAGTTTTCTTGGGGATTGTATTGATTTACGGTGCGCTCAATTTGCTATTGGTGCAAAGCTTTAACGCCGTAGATGTAAACCAGACTAAGACTAATCTGGATAGCCTAAACACAGGTCGTTTTGGTAGCATCGTCTCAAGTTTGATGCTCTTTATATATATGTCTAGTTCATCTGGCAACATCAACAATACAACCGCTGGTGCGTATCAACTTGTGCTTACGATCATAACCAGCTTGGCTCTCATCTGGACGTTTAGGCAAGCGTATGCCCAAAAACCAATTCGTATTCGTGATGGTTTTTACTGGGGCATGTATCCGCTAGTGCCATTTATTCTGGTTATAGCAGTGGCTATATTCCAACTTTTGCCTATTGTGGTGGGCGGTTACTTGTATAACCTAGTGACTACCGGTATTGTCTCTACCGGTATTGAGATGACTTTGTGGGCAATTTTGCTGGCTCTCCTGGCGTTAGCTTCGCTATACATGCTAACTGCTACGCTATTTGCGCTGTACATTGTATGTTTGCCAAATGTTGAGCCAATGCAGGCAATTAAGTCGGCACGAGAGCTTGTTCAGTATCGTCGTTGGACGATCATGCGTAAGATTTTGTTCCTACCCGTGTTCTTGTTTGTGTCTGCTACGATTTTGATCGTGCCACTAATCTTTGTCGCGCCGGTTATTGCCAGTGTGACGTTCCTACTGACGAGCATGGTGGGCTTGCCGGTCATACACGGTTACATGTATCGATTGTATAGGGAGTTATTGTGACGAAACTGAGTAAGGAAAAAGCAGCGGAGCGTATCGCTAAACTTCGAGAACAGATTAACACCTACAGATATCACTACCACGTGCTCGACGAATCTATCATGAGCGAGCCTGCCGCTGATAGCTTGAAGCACGAGCTGTCCGAACTTGAGGGGCAATATCCTGAGCTAATCACTGCGGACAGCCCAACGCAGCGCGTTGCTGGTCAGGCGTTGCCTGGCTTTACTAAGGTACAACACCGTACCCGTATGATCAGTCTGAACGATGTCTTCAATCGCGAAGAGGTTGCCGCTTGGATTGAGCGTACTGAAAAACTTGCTCCAGGTCGCACTTTGGAATTTTTTGCTGATATCAAAATGGATGGTTTGGCGTGTTCGATCATCTACGAAGATGGCGTGTTTACTCAGGCTGTAACGCGTGGTGACGGTTTTACCGGTGAAGATGTAACCACTAATGTCGCAACTATCGATAGCGTGCCCTTCCATCTGCGCAAGGAGCCCAAGTTTACCAATTTACTTAAGGGTCGAACCGAAATTCGTGGCGAAATCATTATGTACAAGAACGACTTTGCCAAGCTCAATAAGCAGCGTGAGGCACAGGGCCTAGAATTATTTAAAAATCCACGCAACCTGGCAGCGGGTACTATTCGTCAGCTTGATCCAAAGTTGGCTGCCGACAGGCCGCTTCGATTCCGTGCCTATGACATTATTCGTGACGACGCTAGCGAAGTCCCTACTAATGACTATGCTTACAAGGCGATTCGAGCTCTGGGTATACCAGCTAATCCACAGGCTAAGGTCTTCAAGAGTATTAATGAAGTCATGGCATTTGCCGAAGAATGGGACACAAAGCGGCACGATCTGCCATTTAATACCGACGGCCTTGTCGTAAAGTTAAATGACCGTGCGCTATATGCCCAGTTAGGAATCGTTGGTAAAGCCCCCCGAGGCGCAATCGCCTACAAATATGCCGCCGAAGAAGCAACTACGGTGGTTAAAGATATCGTACTAAGTATTGGTCGTACTGGCGCAGCTACGCCTGTCGCTGTATTTGATCCTGTGGCAGTGGCTGGTACTACCGTGCAACACGCTAGTCTGCATAATGCCGACGAAATTGCCCGTAAAGATATCCGGGTAGGCGATACGGTTATCATTTTTAAGGCCGGCGATATTATCCCTCAGGTTTTGCAAGTGCTGACTGACTTGCGCCCTAAAGACACCAAGGCATTTGATATGGAGGCTGAACTCAAGCGTCAGTATCCCGAACTGGAGTTTGAACGCCCAGAAGGTGAAGTTGTCTACCGAGTGAAGGGTGCTACTGGACCTTTGTTGCTCAAGCGAGCGTTGGCGCATTTTGCTAGCAAGGGCGCCTTAGATATCGATGGTATGGGTGAGAAGAACGTTGCGGCCTTAGTAGACGCTGGTCTTGTGAAGGATATGGCTGATATGTACACCTTAACTAAAGAACAGGTTATGTCACTCGAGCGTTTTGCTGAGATATCAGCCAGTAATTTAGTCGAAGCAGTGGCTGCCGTAAAGAAGCCGCCACTTGCGCGCTTTACTTTTGGTTTGGGTATTCGCCATGTTGGCTCACAGACTGCAATTGACCTGGCTGAGCATTTTGGTTCGTTAGAGGCATTGAGCAAAGCTACGCTAGACGAATTATTGCAGGTAGAGGGAATTGGCGAGACTGTCGCTGAGTCCATCTTGGCTTGGTTCGCTGACGAAGATAACCAGAGGCTGTTGGAGAAATTCAAGGAAGTCGGCGTTGAGCCACACTTTGAATCGCACGCCAAAGGGCCGCTTCATGGCAAGAGCTTCGTGGTGACCGGCACACTAGAGACGATGGGGCGCGATGATGCTGGCGAGAAAATCCGCAGTCTAGGTGGTACATTCCAGTCCAGCATTGGGAAGGATACGTCTTTTTTGGTAGTAGGCAAAAATGTTGGCGCCAGCAAACTCAAGAAGGCTGAAAAGTTAGGGACAAAGCAAATAACCGAGCAAGAATTACTTAACATGTTAAGGGGATAGCATGATCGACGAACTAACTACATCTATTAAGAACTATGAAACTGAATGGAAGAAGTTAGTCGGCGACAGAGCTAACAAGGAGTTCTTTGAGTCATTGCGGGCTACTGCAGCTGGTTGGAAGACTGTCGACCAGACTGACTTTGATACGCGGTTTGCTGAGCTTCGTGACCTAAGTGACAATGTGCATTTGGGCTGGGTCAACAATCGCTGGCTAGCGACTTTTCATCTTAAAGAATCCACCTTACCCATGGGGATTACACTCGTTAAACTTATGCAGCGCCGACCTGGCTCAAATGATGCCACAGGCTTAGATCATCTGGATTTTATCTTTAAGCCTGGAGCAACTACTCCCAAAGAGGTATTAGAGCAAGAACCAAGCCTCAAATGGAACGAAGAAACAAACGGTGATTTCTGTAAATGGATATCCATCTGGTTTACTGGCGGCGAGGCAAAGATTCGCAGTGATACGGTATTAGATGTGTGCGCAGCCGAAATGAAAGCACTAGAAAAAGAGATAATGAAGTGAAAGATTTTGTACTAATAACGGGCAACCAACACAAGGCTGATTATTTAAAGATGTGGTTGGGGAGCCCAGTAGAGCACCACAAGGTAGACCTAGATGAGCTACAGTCGCTCGATGTAAAAGAGATCGTCGACCATAAAGTGCATCAGGCCTACGACATCTTAAAGCGTCCGGTGCTCGTAGAGGACACTAGCTATAGGATGTATGGACTTGGCCATTTGCCAGGCCCACTGATTAAGTGGTTCCTGCAAGATTTGGGCTCCGAGGGCTTGTGCAAATTAGCGAGTGGACTTGATACACAGAATGCTCAAGTATCGGTTACCTACGCTTACTTTGACGGCAGCGAAGTGCACTACTTTACGCATGCAGTGGAGGGCAAGGTAGCTCCTGAGCCTCGTGGCGATTACGGCTTTGGCTGGAATGCGACATTCATTCCAGAAGGTAGTAGCAAAACCTATGCCGAAATGACCGACGACGAAATCCGGCCATTCAGTATGCGCGCCCAAGCTATCGAGAAACTACGCGAATTCTTAGTTGCTTAGCTTGACCAGAAGTGTGTGTGATTATATGATCTATTGATGAAAATTAGACGAAGCATTGAGTGTCTTAAGAATACATCCCGCATTGAGCGCCGTCGTGCCGTCGCTAATACCATTGCCGGTTTAGGCATGGTCGGTGGGGCATGGATCGGCTTTAGCGCCATCTCCGACGCGAGCGAATATAACGACTATTCTTCATATGTATGTCCCACCTCCGAAGAAGCACCGAGTGCCGGAATTACAGAGCCTTTCGAGTGCACCCCGCCATCCACTACAAATACTTTCCCTGAGAATTTTGCAGCCATGGGTGCTGCAGTCGTAACAATTATGGCAGGCGACATACTGCGAAAGTGGGCTAATGCCCCTGGCCCCGATCCTTATCTGCAGCCTTATGTGCCCCCTGTCCACGAAGGCTTTGCGCCACAGACAAGAGATGGTGTGTATACTGTAACCAACTATATCCCAGGCGAGCGTTAAATTGACTTGTAGCATAAGCACTTTTATGTAAATATAGAGTTAATCGTGCGTCCAAGCGGCGCGTGAAACAAAAAGTTTTTACAAAAACAAAACTCCCACCCGCCGCTGGGTGGGCGCGCACGAAAAGGAATCATCCCAGCAAAGGGGTGGTTCTTTTTATGTAGGCAATAAGCTACAATATAAGTAAAGAAATCCTAAGGTGAGGGTAAATCGCCATGATTAAGTACTACTACAAGAGCTTGCGTAGCCAACAAGTTCAGGAGTTATCTGAGTATAAACGAGGGTGTTGGGTGTACGTTGAAGCACCTAACCCCGAAGAGACGCAGATGCTCATCGACAAGTTCAATCTAGAGCCTGGCCACATCGAAGACGCACTCGACGAAGATGAAATGCCTCGTCTAGAAAAAGAAGACAACCAAAGCTACATTTTTGTGCGTTATGCTTACAAGAATGCCGAAGCCGAGCTGGTCACCGTACCGCTCCTTTTTGTGTTTAGTGATGACATTGTGATTACTATCTCTCTCGTACACCTGCCATGTCTGGAATCGTTCTTGAGCGGCAAGATTGACTTTGCTACAACGCAGCGCGCCAAGTTGGTGCTCCAGATCCTGCACCAGATTGTCGAGCAATACGATGCCTTCATTAATAGCACCAGTAAGCAGATTAAGTTGATTCGTTCACGTTTGCGTGGTCACGAGATCAGTAACCAAGATTTCATTGACTTTGTGGTGATCGAGGACGAGCTCAACGAGTTCTTGGCCGCCCTGATGCCGACTAACGCTACGTTGCGTCGTTTGCTTCGTGGCCGCTATATTCCGCTGTTTGAGGAAGACCAAGATATCATCGAAGACTTGCTGCTGAACAACGAACAGTCTATTGAGGCTTGTAACTCGAACATCAAGTCCATTGTGAACATTCGCGAAGCGTACTCATCAATTAGCTCAAACAACCTAAACCGCACCATGAAGCGCCTGACGGTTGTAACAGTGCTAGTAATGCTCCCGAGTATGTTCTACGGTATGTACGGTATGAACATCGATTTGCCATATCAGCATGAGCCTTGGGCCTTTAATGTTCTCAACGTCTTGATCCTGGCATTTATCGGTTCAGTGTACTTCTTTGCCAAGCGCCGTCGCTACTTCTAGCGGCTTTCTTTTTGTCCGCTAATCTGTTAAAATTGGTTTGGTCCAAACAGCCAAACTACCGGTGTCAATTGCTTCTATCCGGTAGGCCGGAGTCTCGTACGGAGACTCCAAGCTTGGGGCTGTATCTCAGTTGGCGCAGCTTGCTGCAAATGTCAGAAATGGCGCTTGCACTCTAGCCAACAGAGAGCACCCCATAGCAAGCTGGGGCTGTAGCTCAGTTGGCTAGAGCGCTTCCATGGCATGGAAGAGGTCCAGGGTTCGAGTCCCTGTAGCTCCACCAAACAAAGAACCGGATTTCGTGTCCGGTTTTTTGTTTGGTTAAGTTGGCAATGCACTCGAACCCAGAGGGTCGAAACATGCCAGTGGCATGTTGAGGTATCCTTGCTTGGCCGCCATGGAGCGTCTTGCGCGACTAGGCGCAAAAGAAGGAGTCCCTGTAGCTCCACCACGAGAGCAACGCGACTACTTCTTGTGGGCCATGCCCTAAAAGACTAGAATAAGGGCAATGAATTCGCTAATTCCTAAAGTACTGAATGATTGGACAGAAGATGCTATTACTACTCTTCTTAAGGCGGGGTATAAAGAGAGTGACCTTTTCGATTTCAAGGAGATGCTTCCTCATAAGTCGGATAAGGCCGGAAAGTTTCGCCTTGTATCGGCTTGTGGAGCATTCGCCAATAGCTTTACCGGTGGATTCCTAATTTTTGGAGTCAAAGATGATGCTTCTTTAGCACCAGAGAATAGAGTTGTCGGGCTTGAACCTACATTAGATTTCCCCGAGCACTTTGGAAATTTTGCTTCAGCAGTTGAGCCATCTGTTGAATGGGAATTTCGCAACCCTCCAATTGGTTTGGGTAATGGTCGAGTGCTACATGTTGTGTATATCCCGCCAAGTTGGCGAGCTCCACACGCTGTGAAGAGCGAGCAGGGCGCGTTCATCTTTCCAAAGCGCACCAATAAAGGAGACGAGCAGATGTCCTATAATGAAGTGCAGCTTATGTTCCTAGGATATTACGAAAAGCGACTAAAATTAAAGTTGATGATGTCAGAGCTGGAGCAGATCCAGAATACTGGCACCTCTCTGATAGTGCCCCTAACTCAAAGGAGCACTCATTTTGGAGTAGGTAGCTTTGAACTAAATATCCTCGAAGGTGTACTTACGGATTCGTACTCAGTCCTTGTGGCATATCCAGATCTCCTACGTGACCTAAACTCATTGCGTAGTATGGCGCGAAATGTGAATGGGCGCATAGACTCATTTAGGCCGAAAGAGGCCTTGCCAATGAATAACAAATCAGAAATCGTAAAGGCTCACAACGATGCGATAGCACCGATATGCGAACAAATCGTTACAACAGCCAAGACAGCCATAACTGAGATTACGAAAATTACTACTAATATTTAGCATATGAGGTGCTGAAGGTGCTGCTCACCTGACTAAAATTTGCGCCTTAACAGAATATAGCTGCAAATTTCCAGACAATGACCATCGGCATTGCGAGCAGCAGGAGCGTGTAAGCCTGTCTCAGTAGTATAGGCAGCTGGCCCAACTTTAAGTGTAGCCACGCTACAGAAGTTATATAAAGCCCAGCCAGTATAACTATTATTGATACATTCAGGGGCCACAATCGTGCTAGATAGACAAAATAGGTTGCGCTAAGTATTGATGCTGCGACGGCCGTCAACTGTACTGTACGTTCGCCATAGCGCACTACGGGCGTACGTTTACCGCTTACTGTGTCTCCTACAATGTCCTTGTAGTCCTTGGCAAGGGTTACAGGAAGGGTGAGCATGGCCTGTAGTAAAGGTAATTGCCATAGCCATTGATTGTGCGTGGGAATATTTTGCACTAGACCTAAGAGAATGGGTAGGCCTCCATAACAGATGGAAAGTATGATTGGGCTTACCCACCCACGCGCCTGTAATTTTAGCTTAGGATGGGAATATGCTGCCAACAAAACTATGTACACCGCGACTATACCCAGCGAGTAAGGACGTCGTAGTGTTAGCCCGAGTCCAAGTGCCACCAAGGAATTCAAGCCCATGAATATCTGCAGTGTTTTTACACTTACGGGTGTAAAAACGAGAGGGTTGTCTTTGCGGAGGTTAAGTCTGTCGGTCTTAACGTCGTGAATGTTGTTGTAGGTCGCTGCCACTGCGTATAAACATATAAATAAGAAGAAGCACGCCGCAATTTGGAGAGGACTACTCTTGGTTAAATAAGCACTGCCAGCAGCAAGTAATGCCGGATATAGGGCGTTCTGGGGACGAGCTAGCTGGGCGAGTGTTTTACCGAGCTTTACTGGATCGGACATAGCTAGTCAGTGGCAGGGTTACGCAGCGATTCGGCAAACATGGCGCCTATGAAGCTGGCAGCCACAATGCTGCCCCAAAGGAGTATTTGTACGAGTATGCCCAGGATATGTAACGCTTTTTTAGTCTGGGCACTTGTATTGATGATTGGTCGAATAATATATACGTTAGCCATGGCGCAAAGGTTGACTACAGACAGGCCAAAAATTACTGCCGCTGCGCTCATAAAGGTTAGGCCGCCATCTGCGGCATAGGAGCCATAGTGTGCTTGACCCAAGACATCCCCAACAACAACACCAGCAAGCGGAAGAGCAAAAGCAGCGGCAACAAGTGTACGCTGTGCCATTAGTTTTTTGCCGGCATGTTGCTGCAAAAAGCGTAGCTGCAACACATATACCACCGCGACGGCTACTAAAGCAGCAAGGCTGGCCCAGCCCGCGTATATACCTACATTGCTATCAATAGACTGACTGATTGCGCCTAGCAGAATAGGAATAAACGGTAGCAATTGAAATGCTATCGGAAACTGTGGTGTTCGGGTTTTGGGCATGTGCATATTATAGCAGTGCAAGTGTATTATGCATTGCTTTGAGGGGTGACGAGATGTTTGACATACTCAAGTACGTGTACCATATCGGCAAGCGACACGATGTCATAGCCAGCCTTAAAGCTCTGTTCCCTGTACTCATCAACGGATTTTCCTTGGAGATTCTGGTGGCTGCCGACACGTAGGCGGATTACATTGCGTTCTTGGCCCGTTACGGGATCAACGTCTTCGATCATATTGGCGTCCTGTAGGGAATCGCCCATCAAGATGACGTTAGGCCTCAATGCCAGCACTCCAGCTAGGTGCTCATGGCTTTTTTCGGCTTTGTTGTGATTGTGTACCACATTTTCCCAAGAAGTAATCGGACCACTCTTGTCGGCATCAGGGTCGGCGGTTTTTACATCAGTAGAGATTATGTGTGTAGGGCGAATATTATTGAACCTAGCAACGTCTTCAATGACGAATTTAAGCCCAGCAGAAACAATCGCGAATGGCATCTGCTTTTCCTCTGAAAATTCGACGTATTCTTGGACATGCTCGCGAAATTTAATCTTTACCAAGGCACGGCCGCGCATTTTGTCCATGCGAACCTTGTCGGCTCTATACAGCTTTAGATTTTCGTCCCACCAAGTATCTGCTTCTTCTGGAGTTAACGTGCCGTCTTTTTCTTTTGCTCCGTAGTATTCGTACATTGCTTGATCTTTGACGCGTGACTCTGCGGTCAAGAAGGGGGTGCCTACATCCCAGCTGCTTAGATCCTTCCGGCCATTTTCGGTAAGGGTGTAGTCAAAATCAGCAACGGTCATTGCTTTATCTGGGCCACCACGTATAAAAAGCGCCTCTTTGGCGCGCAATATCTCTGGCTCTTTGCCCTCATCGGCTTGTGTCCAGAAGTGGTTGTGAGAGGGGTAGTGAAGTAAGTCTACACTCATAATAAAAACGTAAGGGATAACTTTACAACTAATTACCCCAGTTGTAAAGATGCTTAATGACTTTTATTGCGCCAGATACTTATCGTACATTATAATATGTTTTCCGGGTCTCGTCCTGTGAAAGAGTTAAAAAGGAACTGGTAGAATCTAATTATGGAAAATGCAAGCAACAGCTCAACCAACAAATTTTCAGGCATTTGGCGTAGCGACTACACCTATCACAGCACTGATCGCGACGAGGATCTCCTCAGCCAGCACTATGTACGTATGTTCCCTAAGGGTAACGAACTTATCGTAGAGAGCGTTCCCGAAGTCAACGAGTCGTACATGCTCGCTCGTTTTTCTATTGATAACAACGTAGCCACTGGTAGCTGGCAAGAAGTTACTGATCCAAAGGGTGACTACAAAGGCACTATTTACCATGGTGCCGCCCAGCTTATTATTGCCGATGACGCAAAAAGCCTTGAAGGCCAATGGGTTGGCTTCGGTAAGAACATGGAAGTCAAAACTGGTCCTTGGAAGTTCGTCTATGTTGGCGAAGACGTGTCATCTATCGATACTGAACCAAAGATCGTTACTCAGTAGCGTATAATTACTATACAAACTCCGCTAAGGCACCACCGTTAACGCGAGTGGTGTTTTAGTTTATATTGACGCTACCCGGGGCTAGGCCGGATAATGCAAGCATATGCATAATTCAGCGATTGTTGCGTCACATTTGACCGTTACTCGTGAAACTGTCCGTGCACTTCAAGATGTGAACTTTAGTATTGAGCCAGGAAAAATAACCGGGCTTATCGGTCCGAGCGGCTCTGGCAAGACCACGCTTATTAGGGCGATCATTGGTGCTCAGGAACTTACTAGTGGCAGCTTGGAAATTTTGGGTCTCCCGGCCGGTAGTAGTGAGCTCCGTAAACAGATTGGTTACGTTACGCAGTCTCCGGCTGTATACATGGACCTTACGGTTCTAGAAAATTTGCGTTATTTTGCCTCTATTATTAATGCTCCAGCTAGCGCTATTGATCGCGTCCTTAAGGAAGTTGATCTACAGCCGCAGGCCAATCAAGTAGTGCAGCAGTTATCGGGTGGTCAGTTGGCACGTGTGTCTTTGGCTGTCGCACTTCTGGGCGATGCACAGCTACTGGTACTGGACGAGCCAACGGTTGGGCTTGATCCATTGCTGCGGCGGGATCTCTGGCGACTATTTGCTGATTTAGCAGGGCAGGGCCGTACATTATTGATTTCAAGCCATGTTATGGATGAGGCCGAGTTGTGCACTGATCTGTTGCTACTCCGCGAGGGTAGGGTGTTGAGCCATGGGTCAAAACAGTCTCTACTATCCAAGACGCATACTAAGTCGGTTCAGGAGGCATTTTTGGCACTAGTACAGGGAGGCACACATGCAGCTTAGGTTAACACTAGCGACTGCAGCACGCGTGCTTAAGCAGCTTGAACATGATAAACGTACACTTGGATTATTATTTGTCGTGCCATGTGTGCTTTTGGGGCTGTTGGCCTGGATTTATGGGGATTCACCGACATTTGATTTTATCGGCGCACCTTTACTCGGGATTTTTCCTTTCTTGATGATGTTTATCATTACGTCTGTTACGACACTTCGAGAACGCTCTTCGGGAACTCTGGAGCGATTGTTGGCGATGCCGATTGGTAGATTGGACATCTTGGGCGGCTATGCGCTAGCCTTTGGCTTGATTGCTATCGTACAGTCGGCCATCGTGAGCACGCTCGCGGTCTATGGGCTCGGCCTCGATATTGCCGGCCCGCAGTGGTTTCTGATGCTCATTGCTTTGGTCGACGCATTACTGGGTACTGCTTTAGGCTTGTGTGCAAGCGCGCTGGCACGAACCGAGTTTCAGGCAGTGCAGTTTATGCCAGCCTTTGTACTGCCCCAAGCGCTCTTGTGCGGTCTTTTGATGCCACTTGAACAGCTCCCGCGCGTGTTGGAGGTGATTGCACGTGTTTTGCCGCTTACCTATGCTGTTGATGCTATGCAGCTAGTTACAAGAGAAGCTAGTCCGTCGTCACAAGCCTATGGTGACGTTTTGATTGTATTGGCATTCGCCCTGGCTGCTGTATTTTTGGGCGCGGTCACACTTCGCCGCCGCACCAAATAGCTAATGCTGCTACAATAGCAGCATGCCTTTAACCAAACGAATTTTCTCCGCGATAACTAATCGACCATATTGGTACATGTACGTAGCCGGCCTAGTGCTACTCGTCTTTTCTTGCTTCTTGTGGTGGAACAAAGTCTACCTAAGCCCTGAGCGCGCATTTTGGGGGATGATCAATAACAGCCTGTCCACGGAAGGGGCTACTATCGAGACTTCTCAGTCAGCAGATCAGAGTCAACTCAAACAGATCGTCCAAATGCAGTTAGGTGACACCTATAAGGCACATTCCTTGACGACTTTGACGCAAGGCAATACCGAAGTTAAGACCGAAATTATTGGAACCAAGGATGCTGACTATACCCGTTATCGCAGTATCAAGACTGACCAGAAAAATGCCCAGGGTAAGGCGCTCGACGTCTCGAAGGTAGTAAACGTATGGTCCAAGAGCGATGACTCGCAGCAGACTGATACGCAAGCATCAGGACACCAATTACTAGCCCAGGCAGTTTTGGGTATAGGCTTGCCCGTTGGCAGCGTGCCGGTGCCAATTGGCGACGTCGGCGCTGGCAATCGCCAGGACCTAGTGCGTCAGATCAAAAACCAGAATGTATACCAGACTTCATTTGCCGCCAAAGACGTTACCAAAACAAAACAGGACGGTCGCACGGTATACACCTACAAAGTAAAAATCCAGACTATTTTATATGTGCGTTTGATGAAGGAATTTGCTAAGGATCTTGGACTGCACGAGTTAGACAGTGTTGATCCTAACACCTACCAAACAACCGAACCTCTGAACGTTAAGCTTACGGTTGACCCAGTCTCCAGGCAGCTAGTTGCTATTGATACAGGTCAAGGTTACAAGCAATCATATGCTGGATATGGCCTATCTTTGAAAGCAGATGTGCCCAAGCATGCCATCTCTGCCGAAGAGCTACAGAAGCGTTTATCTGAGCTATAGTTCTCCCTTTGACTTGGCAAAAGAAACTGCTTATGTATAATCGAAGGTAGTTTCACAAAACATAAGCTGGAAAATGTTATATGGACCCACAGAAAAATGTAAACCCTGCAGCTCCTGCAGCCTCTGACGAGGAAAAGGATTTGAATTCACAGGCTGGTGCGCCTGAGCAAGATGTTACAAACGTAAGCTCTGCCGACAATGCTACGCCTCAGGGTGTTGGTGATGTGGGTCTGGGTAGTGAACCGGTGACTCCAAGTACGAGTCCTACGGCTCCAACCGTAACACCAGATGCAACTGATCCTTTAGGTGCAGCAGCACCTACAGATCCTGTAACTGGCAATGCTCCAGCTGAAGGTCCTGCGGACCAACCCTCTATTGCTAGCGAGGCTCCAGCGTCAGACACGAGCTCTGCTCCATCTGACACAACTGGGCTTACGCCAGATCCTAGTACCCCTCCAGTTGATGCGGCTCCAAGCCCACTCCCGGGTAGTACTGACCAGCCTGCTTCATTCGAACAGGGTGTTCCTGCTACTGCTCCTGCGGCAGTCCCTCATGGTGGCGACAAAAAGACAGTGTTTATATTGCTCGGTGTAGCTGTAGTGTTGATTGCAGCAATTGCAGCTCTATACCTAATGTAATCAATGATGCACGCCTAGGAAGCCTTCCGTTGATATCTTCTCGGGAGGCTTTTGGCGTATAATGGATCCAGGTAAACACTGGAATTTATACACATGATCCGAAGTCTTCTTAGTCTCTACTCCTGGCAGTATCCCAGCGCGCTTATATACATGTTGCAAAGCGGCGAATATCGCTTATCAGCGTATGTCGGCTGGTATTGGCGTACCTCAGATTTTTCACGTATTGTCCGGGGCAAGGCGCTGGTTTTTGATGCACGCGCTCGCCGGTTGCTCAGGCTCATTCGTTTAGGCATGGCGCTACAAGTTGGGGCGGGTCTTTTCTTTATATTGCAGTGGGTGCAGGGCAATATGGTGGGCGGCTGGCAGTTTGGACTTGCGGCAATTTTGGCATACCCGATAGTCTGGGCGCACTTGCTGGTTATTGGTATTGCGCTGGGCTGGTTACTTCGTCCCAAGGCTCTGGGTAGGGCGATTGTATGTAGTATCTTGGAGGCACAGGTAAAGCGCCTTAGAAACCGCAACAGCTTCAGTGTAGTTGGAGTTGTGGGTAGTGTCGGTAAAACTTCTACTAAAATGGCGATAGCCCAAGTATTGCGGGCGTCTAGGCGTGTGCAATGGCAGGAAGGGAATTACAACGACCGAGTCACAGTGCCACTTATCTTTTTTGGCCATAATCAACCCAATATCTTAAACGTGGCAGCCTGGCTTAGGATTTTTATAGCAAACGAACGTATCATCGCTAAGCCCTACCCTTACCAGGTGGTAGTGGCTGAATTGGGTACGGATGGTCCTGGTTTTATTAAGGAATTCGCCTACATCAAGCCAGACTTAGTAGTGGTTACGGCTATCGCCCCTGAGCACATGGAGTATTTCGGCACGTTAGATGCGGTCGCTCGTGAAGAATTAGCAGCACTTAACTTCTCACGACAAGCTCTGGTGAATGTTGATGACACTCCTGCTGAGTACTTGCACGATCGAAATTACTTGCCTTATAGCATCAAGGGCAAGGCAACATATCACATGAACGAACGCCGCGAAAAAGGTATGCACGGCCAACTAGTTACCTTCCAGCTTAGCGATACATCATTTACTACGCAGATACCATTATTGGGTGACCAAGGTGCCAAGATTGCATTAGCTGCAGCTGCAGCAGCTCATATTCTAGGCATTCCTGACCAAGATATTAAGGCTGGCGTGGCTACCATCGCTGCCTTCGCTGGTCGTATGCAGCTACTGCACGGCATCAAGGATGCAACAATCATAGATGACACCTATAACTCAAGCCCTATTGCTACCAAGGCAGCTTTGGATGTTTTGTATTCAGGCGACGCACCGCAACGTATCGCTATTTTGGGCAGCATGAATGAGCTTGGTGAGTATGGCCCTGAAGCACACCGCGAAGTAGGTGAGCACTGCGATCCAAGCAAGCTCGACCTAGTGGTCACTATCGGCCACGACGCCGAAAAATACCTTGCGCCGGTTGCCAAGGCAAGGGGCTGCAAGGTAAAGACGTACCTAAGCCCATACAAAGCAGGAAGTTACGTAAAGAAACAGCTAATAGAAGGCGCAGTGGTGCTGGCTAAGGGATCACAGAATCGTGTCTTTGCCGAAGAGTCTCTAAAAACACTTTTAGCAGACAAGAGTGATGAAGCTAAGCTAGTCCGCCAGTCTAAGTACTGGATGTCAGTTAAGGCTAGGCAATTTAAGCCCTAGCTAGTGCGGCGCGTACAAACCGATCCATGAGGTCGGCCATAGGCACGCCTGCGGCAGCAGCAGCTTTGGGATATAGGCTTTGGTCGGTCATGCCAGGTAGCGTATTGGTCTCAAGGATTACTATCTCACCATTATCTTGCACAATCATATCGGTTCGAGATAAGTCTCGGCAGCCAGTAAGCTGATGCGCTTTAAGTGCAAGTTCTTGGGCACGTGCATGTGTGGCTTCATCTAGGTGGGTTGGTGGACAGATCTCTTGGGTTTTACCATTATATTTATTCTCGTAGTCAAACTCACCTTCGCTAGGAGGAATGATCTCAACAGCGGGTAGTGGCATATTGTCGAGTACGCCCACAGTGATTTCTAGGCCTTCGATAAGTGCCTCAAGGAGCATCTGAGGGTGCTTTTGAAGGCTTGCTTCGATGTTGGCTTTTGGCGCGTTGGCAACATCACGAACGATAAAAGTGTCGATACTAGATCCGCCGTCAATTGGCTTAAGTACAAATGGCTTGGTGACGAGTGGTGACTGCCAGATGCTTTGCAGTGTAACAATTTCGGAATCAGCAGTAGATAAGTTCGCTGCTTGAAGAGCTTTTTTGTAGGCGGCCTTGTCAAAGCAAAGCTTAGAGGCTCTAACATCTGAGCCTACGTAAGGTATCTTTGCTGCTTCTAGTGCTGCTTGAATTGCTCCATCCTCTCCGCCTAGGCCATGCAATGCAGGGAAGGCTACGTCAGCGGCTGGCAGGTTATCGGTGCCGTCTTGTGGATCATGCGTAACAACTGCATACCCCTTGGATTCTAAGGCAGCAGCCACTGCTTTGCCTGAAAGAAAGGAGACTTCTCGTTCGCTTGATATGCCGCCTGAAAGGATAAGTACTGTAGTCATATGCACAGTATACTGTACGTTTGCTGATGCCTTACTGGATTTACGGGCAAATTTCTGACACAATCTATCTACTATGGGAGAGGTGCGACGTCATTTTAGGTGGCTGGCAAACCCACAGCTGTTTGTTGGATTTGCTGTGGCTTGTTTGTGCTTGGGTGCGATCAATAACATTGTGCGCGCTGCTTCTAACTCTGACATCGATAATGTGCATCCTAAGCATGTTAAAGGTGTGCATATACAGCAAAATGCACTGCCTAATTGTGCTGTAGTGGCCTGTATCGCATTGAGCTTTGATGACGGTCCTGACCAGCAGGTCACACCGAGGGTTTTGGATATTTTGAATCAGGAGCACGTGAATGCTACCTTCTTTATTGTCGGCCAGCGTGTGGCCGGACAAGAGGCTATTTTGCGTCGCGCCTATGCAGAGGGTAATGAAATTGGCAACCACAGCTGGAATCACCCGGATCTTACTAAACTCAGCCCAGCTGAGGTAGACAACCAGATTCGTATGACACAGACGGCCATTACTAACGCGGGCGTGCCCGCTCCGCGATTATTCCGCCCACCATATGGCGCGGTAAATGAGGTGGTCAAAAGTCATGCTCGAATGGCAATTATTCGTTGGGATATCGACCCCGCGGATTGGGAGGCATTAGATGCGGTTAAGATACAAGAGGGTGTGTTGGCGCAGGCTAAGCCGGGCGGCATTATCTTGATGCATGATATCTATCCTACGTCCGCCGATGCATTGCGTCCGGCTATTGATACACTGAAGGCACGAGGTTACCAGTTCGTAACGGTCAGTCAGTTGATGCACTTGGCTCCTGGTGACCAAGGCCAGTACTTCGGTGCTCCAAGATAAATGTGTTATAATTTCTTTATTATGAGTAGCAGCAACCAGCTTAGCCTCAACCTTCTCCTCGCCCTGTAGGGCGCATATATTTCTATTTCCAGTTATAATCAATCAAGAAGAAAGACCAACGCACGAGGAGTGTTACAAGTGAAGCGTTACAATCCAAAAGAAATCGAACCAAAGTGGCAGCAGGCCTGGGTCGACAGCAAGATCTATGAAGCTAGCGATAGCACTGACAAACCAAAGAAGTACATCCTAGAATATTTTCCATACCCTAGTGGAGCAGCCATGCACGTTGGACATGTGCGCAACTATGCAATTGGCGATGCTATGGCTCGTTTTGCACGCATGCGCGGCTACAACGTTATGCACCCAATGGGCTGGGATGCCTTTGGTTTACCTGCTGAGAACTTTGCCATCAAAACGGGCATTAGTCCGCAGCAAGCAATCGAGCAGAACACCACCAAGTTCAAAAACCAGCTGACCCAGATGGGCTTTAGCTACGACTGGTCTCGTGAATTCGCAAGTTCGGACCCAGAATATTACCGCTGGACGCAGTGGTTCTTCTTGATGCTCTTCAAGCGTGGTTTGGCCTACCAGAAGGAAAGCTTGCAGTGGTGGTGTCCGGTCGACAAGACCGTGCTTGCCAATGAACAAGTTGAGTCTGGTTTGTGCTGGCGCTGTGGCAATCAAGTAGAGAAGAAAGCACTCAAGCAGTGGTTCTTTAAGATTACTGAATATGCTGATCGTTTGGTAAAAGATCTTGATGATGTTGATTGGTCTGATGCCCTAAAGAGCATGCAGCGTAACTGGATTGGTCGCAGCAAGGGTGCCGAAATTGACTTCAAAATCCAAGATAGCGACAAGCAGCTAACGGTCTTTACGACTCGACCTGATACGTTGTACGGCGCGACCTTTATGGTTGTTGCCCCTGAGCACCCAATGGTCAAGGAGATTACCTCTGATGACCAGAAACAAGTTATCGACAACTATATTAAGCAAGCTCAGGCAAAGAGTGATGTTGAACGCCAAGAGACTAACCGCGAGAAAACAGGTGTTTTTACAGGTGCATACGCAATCAATCCTGCGACTAATCAGCCTATCCAGATATGGATCGCTGACTATGTCCTATATGGCTACGGCACAGGCGCTATTATGGCCGTTCCGGCTCATGACGAGCGTGACTGGGCATTTGCCAAGAAGTTTGACTTGCCGATTGTGCGCGTTGTAAAGAACGATGTCCCCGATGGTGAGTGCAGCCATGGCGAAGGCACAATGATGAATTCTGGTGAATATGATGGCCAAGAAGCTAGTGACGTTCGTGAGAAATTGGTAGCGGATCTAGAGAAGCAGGGATTAGGTAAAGAACGCGTTAACTACAAGATTCGCGACTGGCTGATT
>Ga0075366_10000197_pt1 | contig 26552 bp, 15 predicted proteins | sample EndMethybrTD3031_FD_72351 | JGI IMG/M metagenome (GOLD analysis project Ga0075366, IMG submission 72351) | Populus endosphere microbial communities from Tennessee, USA - Endosphere MetaG P. TD hybrid TD303-1 | ecosystem: Host-associated > Plants > Roots > Endosphere | place: USA: Tennessee...
ATATAGTCCGTTAACCAATAACTGTCAATATCACAATATTAACAGTAAAAATAAACATAATTATTGTCATTATGCATTCAAATAACAGCTCTTTAGCCGACGATAATCGTGGGCCGCTTTCCAGCCTGGAAGACTGGGACGCCGATATACTTAAGCGCTACCCCGATCCATCGAGTATTAACGAGGATAAAAAAGTAGAAGAGTTCCGTAATTACCAGGAAACTGAAAAAGATGGTGTAAAGGAATTTTACCGCCTTAACCATACCTTCCAAACTTACGATTACGTAATGGCTAAAAAAGCGAATTTCTTGAAGTTTGATAAAAAAGAAATGCCCATTTGGGACGCGTTCGACTTTTTAAACCAACTAGTAGATGATTCGGACCCGGATACCGACCTTGACCAGATGCAGCATTTGCTGCAAACATCGGAAGCGATAAGGAACGATGGGCATCCTGACTGGATGGTGCTGGTGGGTCTGATACATGACATGGGTAAGGTATTATGCCTTTTTGGCGAACCGCAATGGGCGGTAGTGGGCGATACTTTCCCGGTAGGCTGCGCCTTCTCTGACAAGATCGTTTACCCTGAGTTTTTTGAGCTTAACCCCGATCATACCAACCCGAAGTATAACACCGAACTGGGGGTTTACACCCGTAACTGCGGTTTGGATAACGTCCACATGTCATGGGGGCACGATGAGTATGTTTACCACATGATGAAAGATTATATCCCCGAACCGGGCTTATATATGCTGCGCTACCATTCTTTTTACGCGCAGCACCGCGAAAATGCTTACAATCACTTAATGAACGAGCACGATCACGAGATGTTTAAATGGGTAAATCTGTTTAACCCTTACGATCTGTACTCCAAAAACCCCAACCAAAAAAGCTGGGAAGAATTAAAACCTTACTACGAGGCCCTGCTGGCAAAATACCTGCCTGTTAACCTTAAGTTTTAAAATCCGTATACCAACAACCAACCAACTTAATATGAACCAAATTTACTAAATTATGAGATCAAGCCTTAATTTCAACAAGAGCACGTGGATACGTTTGCTGCTCTTACTATGCCTTATTAACCTATCTGTTACATCCTTTGCACAAACCGACGGCCGGGTTACCGGTTTGGTGGTCGACAATAAAGGGGCATCAATCCCTGGTGCTACAGTAGTGGTAAAAGGCACTACAAAATCAGCATCGGCAGGCGCCGATGGAAAATTCAGCGTGGCGGCAAAAGCCGGCGACGTGCTGGTATTTACTTCTGTAGGTTATACAACAAAGGAAGTTGCCGTTACCGCAGAAAAGTATTATAAAGTTACACTGGCCGAAGCCAATACTGCCATTAATGAAGTAGTAGTGGTAGGTTATGGTACCACCACCCGAAAAACTTTGTCAAGTTCTATAACTTCCGTCAAAGCGGAAGATCTAAACAAAGGCGCTATTGCTGATGTAGGCCAATTGCTGCAAGGTAAAGTTGCGGGGTTAAACATCACCGCCAGCGGCGACCCCAACAAACAGGCCGCAGTAATTTTACGTGGTGCATCTACAGTAAACAGCCCGGGTGCACCTTATTACGTTATCGACGGGATACCTGGCGCCGACATTAATGCTATTGCTCCAAGTGACATCGCTACTATCGATGTGTTAAAAGATGCCGCCGCTACCGCCATTTATGGTAACAGGGCTGCCAGCGGTGTAATTATGATCACTACCAAACGTGGTAAAAAAGGCGCTACCCAGGCAACCTATAGCGGTTACTTTGGCACCGAAAAGGTGAGCAACGCGTTAGATCTGATGAATGCCGATCAGTTACGCTCGTTCGTGGCAGCCAATAACAGCGCCTTTTCGCCAAACGACGATAAAGGGGCCAATACCGATTGGATGAAAGCCATTGAACGTTCAACAGCGTATTCGCACAATCACAACTTATCGTTAAGTGGTGGTACCGAACACAGTACTTACAGTGCCAGCTTAAACTACTTTAAAAAACAAGGTATCCTTACAGAAAGTTCGCTTGAGCGTGTAATCGGCCGTTTAAACCTGGAGCAGTATGCTTTAAACGATAACCTGAAATTCAGCCTTAACGTTTCAAACTCATCAAGCAACTCTATTAACGAGCCTTTACAAAACATCGTTTTATTACAGGCAGCCAAGCATTCGCCGGTATCGCCGTTGTACAATACAGATGGCAGCTATTTCGAAAACTTAAACAACACTGGTTATTTTAACCCGCTGGCCATAGTAGGTAACGCACAGGACGAAACAAAATTGAATATATTGTTAGGTAGTTTTAACACTCAGTTAAAATTGCCATTCAACTTTACTTATAATGTTAACCTGTCGTACCAAAGAACAACTTCGGCACATGGCGAGTATTATGGCAGCTATTTTAGCAAATACCCAACATCGAACTTTTACAATAACCCCGATCCCGCTATTGGTGTAGCGCATACACTTATTGGTTCGCTGTTCGGATCTAACGGCTCGGCTATAAGGTCTAACTTAGAAAACACCAACAAAACACTGGAAACATTCCTTAGCTGGAAGAAGCAGCTTGGCGATCATAACATTGAGGCAGTGCTGGGCTATGCTTATCAGGACTTTACCGTTGGTGATGGCTTCAAAGCATCAAGTACCAATTTCCCTACCGACTATACTGGTTATTCAAACCTTAGCTTAGGTAACCCTTATGCGATTGCAAACTATCGCATAAATGTAGGTGACGACCTTACTTATAGTAAGGCTGTGATGATATCTGATTTTGCAAGGTTAAACTATAGCTATAAAGATAAATATTTGCTACAGGGTTCTATCCGCCGCGATGGTAGTTCTATCTTCGGTGCTAATAATCATTGGGGTTACTTCCCATCAATAGGCTTGGCCTGGCGCGTTACGCAAGAAGATTTTATGAAGAACCAAACCCTGTTCAACGACCTGAAGTTACGTGTCAGCTATGGACAAACTGGTAACTCATCCGGTCTATTCGCCTATACTGGCCAGTTATATTACAGGGCTGTGGGTACATATTACAATAACGGCGTACAGGCTTCCGCTTATGCCCCCGGACAAGGTATAAACCCTGATTTAAAGTGGGAAATAACGGCCACAAAAAACATTGGGATAGATTTCTCCATCCTGAACAACAAACTTTCAGGCTCGGTAGATGTATATGATAAAAACACAACGGGTATGCTTTTCGGATACACTGTATCGCAAGCACTTGTTCCGGGTGGATATATAAATGCCAACGGTGGTAGCATTAACAATAAGGGTATAGAAGTTACCTTGAATGCTTCGCCTGTAAACACAAAAACCGTCACCTGGTCAACAAGTGTAAGTATGGCTTATAATAAAAACAAAATAACCGGCTTAAAGAGCCCTTATGCCAATGCCGACTCAACACGCTATTCTGATCCGGAAGGCCCGGGGCAAACCAATGCTACCCTTCAATTGCTTAAGGTTGGTTACCCTATAGGTCAGTTTTTTACTTTGAAATATGCTGGTAAGGACGCCAGCGGCAACTCATTGTTCTACAAACGTGATGGCAGTACTACAAACGCACCCGGTATTGGCACTGATTATTTTTATGCTGGCGACGCGCAACCTAAGGTTATTATAGGCTGGAACAACACTTTCAGGTATAAAAACCTTGATCTGAATGTATTTATCCGTGGTACTTTTGGTAACAAAATATTTAACGCCACCCGTGCCGATCTTTCATATACAGCGGGTGCCATTACGAGTAATATCCTAAACAGTGCGGCCAACGATAAAATAGCAGACTCCCGCAACTCTTATTATTCAGACCGCTATATTGAGAATGGATCGTATGCCCGTTTAGATAACGCCACGCTGGGTTACAATTTTAAAGCCCCTTTTAAAAATGTCAGCAATATCAGGGTATATACCTCGGCCAATAATTTGTTTACAATAACCGGGTATAAAGGCATCGACCCTGAAATTAACCAGGGCGGTGTAGCGCCGGGGATAGATTATAATAACTTCTACCCTAAAACACGCACCTTCTTATTCGGTGTTAACGTATCATTTTAAAAAGAAATTAAAGACATGAAAAAGATATTTTTTGGAATAGCAAGCCTGTTTGTACTGGCTTTTATATTCTCTTCCTGCCACAAAATTGAAACGCCGCCAACGGCTGAACTTACACCCGATGTTTATCCGCTAAACGCGGCGCAACTTGCTTCAGCATCCGGCCCAATATACATTAGCCTGAGAAGCGATTATCAAGGTTATTGGTTTTTACAAAGCTGCTCAACAGACGAAGCTGTACTCCCTATTTTTGCTACAGACTGGATAGATGGCAATAAGTATATGGAACTGCACAGGCATACCTGGACCAAAGACAATGCCTGGGTAGCTGGCGAATGGGGCTACATGACCAACATGATAGGTACCGCTAACCAAACCATTTCGGTTATTAAATCATCGGCCCCTGAAGGTGCTGCAAAAAACACCAGCCTGGCCGAATTGAAAACCATGCGCGCGCTGGCCTATTTCATGATGCTGGATTGCTATGGTAACGTGCCGCTTGATACCCTTTATGGCGCTACCGATTTAAAAACAAACTCGCCACGGGCTAAAGTGTTTACCTATATAGAAAGCGAGCTTAAAGCGTCGATACCATATTTAAAAACGACAACCGGGACAGCTACTTATGGCTTACCTACGCAGTATTTAGCTTATTCTATATTAGCAAAAATGTATTTAAACGCGGCTGTTTATACAGGCACCGCACGTTATGATGACTGTATAGCCGCTTGCGACAAGATCATTGGTTCGGGATTATATGCCATTGAACCCGCCAGCACCTATTTGCAGATGTTTTACCCCACCAACGGGCCGGGGCAAAAGGAATTTATTTTTGCAATTCCGTTTGATGCTTCAACCTCTAATGGCTATTGGTTCCCGGCAAGGTATGACCTGAACCGTAACCAGGGTATCCGTTACCTGTATTCAGGATCAACTGCCGGTGGTATTACCGATCCTATTATGAACCAAAGCAGTGGCAGCGGCCTTAATAACGTAAAACCAAGCGGCCCACGTATGACTACTACCGAGTTTTACGCCTACTTTAACGACCCTAACGACGTACGTAACAAGCAATGGTTAACCGGTCTGCAATACTGGCCTGATGGGCAGCCTATTATGGTAAATACTACCAACCTGGGTTACAACCAGTTTTATACCGGCGGCAGCCCTGCAGCATCGTTCACCTACCAGTTAAACCTTACCCCGCTGGGTACTTCACGCCTTGGCGCAACATCTTATGACCTTGGTAAGGATGAACTTGCCTGGAACACTGGTTACCGTAACATTAAATATTTACCTGATTATACCAACACGATTAGCCGTAACCAAAATAACGATGTACCGATATTCCGCTATTCAGATATCGTGATGATGAAAGCTGAGGCTATTTTCAGGGGGGGCGCGCCAACTTTGGGTGCTACCGCGTTATCGCTGATCAACTCTGTTCGTTCAAACCGTACCACTTCGGCCCCGTTAACATCTCTTGTGCTTGACGATATTTATGCCGAACGTTGCCGTGAGTTTACCTGGGAAGCATGGCACCGTAACGATATGATCAGGTTTGGTAAATTTGAAACAAGCTATGGCTTAGGCAAAACCAATACCGATACCTATCGCCGTATCTTCCCTATACCAAGCACTGCAATGGCTACCAATCCAAACCTGGTACAAAACCCGGGTTATTAATTGGGTTTAATAATACAAATAAAACCTCCGGTGAAACTTTTTCGCCGGAGGTTTTTATTAACCTGCCTATTTTATTTGGATGTATCTTAGCTTATTATGATGTCCGCTTCATTAACAACTTCTACAGATATTCCTGTAAAAAAGCACCCAAGGCTGCTATCGCTTGATGCCCTGCGTGGCTTTGATATGTTTTGGATTGTCAGCGGCGAAGAAATATTTCACGGTATTGCCGGCGTAGTACAAAACAAATACAGTTTAACACGCAACCCGGTTAACTGGCAAATAGCTACTGATGAGCGGTTGTCGGTACCCGAACGCATACTGGTTGGCATTAGTAACCAACTGCACCATTCACCCTGGAACGGCTTTACGTTTTATGATCTTATCTTCCCGCTTTTTATATTTATTGCAGGTATTTCCATGGCATTTTCTTATGGGAACCGCCAGGGGCAATCGAAAGCACAAGCTAAAGCAATTGAATGGTCGCGCTACCTGCAACTATTTAAACGTACCTGTCTGTTAATATTATTAGGTATGGTAGTAAACGGCCTGTTAAAGTTCCAGGGGTACGATCAAACCCGCTTTGCCAGCGTATTGGGCCGCATTGGGCTTGCTTGTTTTTTTGCAGCCATTATTTACCTCAACACCTCATTACGCTGGCAGATCGTATGGTTTGGGGTGATTTTATTGGGCTATTGGATGTTATTAGCCTGGGTACCTGTGCCCCATTATGGCGCGGGTGTGCTAAGCCCTGCCGGAAACCTTGCGTCTTATATAGACCAGCACTTTTTGCCCGGTAAACTACACCGAAAGGTTTACGACCCCGAGGGTTTGCTATCTACCATACCCGCTATTGCTACGGCTATGATGGGTTTATTTACCGGCCGCTTTTTACAATGGGATGCCGGACATAAACTATCGCCGGTTAAAAAAATGCTGATCATGTTTGCTGTGGGCATTTTGTTAATAGCAATTGGTTTAATATGGGATATTAGTTTCCCCATTAATAAAAATTTGTGGACCAGCTCGTTCACCATTTATGCCGGCGGATGGAGCTTGCTATTGTTCGCTGCCTTTTATGGTATTATTGATGTTGCCGGATATAAAAAATGGTGCCAGCCATTGGTTTGGATTGGGACTAATTCCATACTTATTTACGTAGCCGCGCATGGATTGATCAATTTTGAACATACCTCGCAATATTTATTTGGCGGTATTATTAATAAAACACCGCTGCCATGGCAGCATCCATGGATATGGATGGGCGTGCTATTGATACAACTGGTATTGCTGCGGTTTTTATATCGTAAAAAATTATTTTTAAAACTTTAGGCCCTGAAATTTCACAGGCCAGTTAATCATTATTAGATAAAATATATATCATCTTGAAAAACGTTTTACTTACGCTTGGTATCCTACTATTAGCATTTAGTGCAAAGGCACAGTTATCGCCGCAGGCCGCAAAACAGCTAATAAAACGCATAATCCCGCAGTATGCCAATGCTTTTGAAGTAGAAGCCATTACGCAGGCAAAACACCCCGATACTTTTGAGTTAGAAAGCCGTGGTCATAAAATTATATTGAGGGGTAATAATGGCGTAGCCATTGCTTCAGCCCTTTATTATTACCTAACCGAATATTGCCATTGCCAGGTTACCTGGAACGGCACAAACCTTAAATTACCGCGCATACTACCTAAAGTAAAAGCAAAAATAAGGAAGGAAAGCCCTTATCAGTACCGATATTACCTTAACTACTGCACATTTAATTACAGCATGAGCTGGTGGGACTGGGCACGTTGGGAAAAAGAGATTGACTGGATGGCCCTGCATGGCATAAACATGCCGCTGGCTATAACCGGCGAAGAATATACCTGGTACACCGTATATAAAGAGCTTGGGTTTACAGATGAAGACTTGAAGGGCTTTTTTACAGGCCCATCGTATTTTGCGTGGTTTTGGATGGGGAATATGGATGGCTGGGGAGGGCCTTTGCCTTTACAGTGGATGAAGGAACACTTTGAACTTCAAAAGAAAATAGTACAACGGGAAAGAGCGCTGGGTATGAAACCTGTATTGCCTGCATTTACCGGCCACGTGCCTTCGGTTTTTAAAACCAAGTTCCCGCAGGCAAAGCTTAAACCTACTAACTGGAAGAATGGCTTTGCCGATACCTATATCCTCGATTCGGCAGACCCGATGTTTGCCCGTATAGGGAAGCTGTTCCTGCAAAAACAAACAGCCTTATTGGGAACCGATCATTTATACTCAGCTGATACTTTTAATGAAAATGAGCCCCCGTCTGACGCGCCTGAATACCTTGAAAAACTGAGCGCCCAGGTGTATGAGGGGATGCGCCAGGCTGATACTGCCGCCGTGTGGGTAATGCAGGGCTGGCTATTTTACAGCGACCGTAAATTTTGGAAGGATGAGCAAACCCGGGCTTTACTGAAAGCAATACCGGATAATAAAATGATCTTATTAGACCTTGCCACCGAAATTGAACCGGTATGGAAACGTACCGATGCTTTTTATGGCAAGCCCTGGATATGGAACATGTTAAACAACTTTGGGGCTAACACCAACCTGTTTGGCCGGATGGATGTGGCGGCGCATGCTCCGGCTGAAGCTTACCATGACCCGGCAAGCGGCAACATGAAAGGTATTGGTTTAACCATGGAAGGCATTGAACAAAACCCGGTGCTATATGAGCTACTAACCGATAATACCTGGCGCAACCAACCCATAAATGTAGACACCTGGTTACCACAATATGTACAAAACCGCTATGGTAAAAAAAATGCGAAGGCCTTAGAGGCATGGGATATATTAAGGAAAACGGTTTATAGCGTTCAGCCCACCAAGTACATTCGCGATGGCGCTGAATCAATCATCCAGGGCAGGCCTACTACCGATAGTTTAACCCGCTGGGCCCGCACAACGTTAAACTACCGGGCTACAGATCTGTTGCCAGCCTGGCAAGCGATGATAAATGCAACCGGCGATCTATCCGCAAGTGATGGTTTTAGGTTTGACCTGGTTGATGTAACCCGGCAGGTATTGGCTAATTATGCCTTGCCATTACAACGCGAGGTTGTATTGGCTTATCAGCAAAAAAACAAGGCTCGCTTTAAACAATACAGTGGCGAATTTATTGAGCTGATACAAGACATGGATAAACTGCTTACTACACGGAAAGAGTTTTTACTTGGCCGATGGGTTTCCGATGCGCGGCGCTGGGGCCGGACGCCAAACGAGAAAGCCCTGTATGAAATGAACGCCAAAGACCTGATTACTCTTTGGGGGGACAAAGATTGCCCGTTGAACGAATATGCCTGTAAGCAATGGAGCGGCCTGTTTAACGATTTTTATAAACCGCGCTGGCAGCAGTTTTTTACCGCGATGGAATTAGACCTGGCAGGCAAAAAGAAGCTGGACAAAGATGCCTTTGCCCGGCAAATTAAAAACTGGGAGTGGGCATGGGTGAATACCCGGAAAGATTATGCCACAGAGCCCATTGGCGATCCGGTGGTAAACGCCAAGTTGCTTTACCGGAAATACTGGATGAAAACAAATAAGCTGCTTGGCGGTTATTGACAACGTGTTTTAGATATACAGTGAATAGGTGAAACAAAAATTAAATCGTATGAAAATAATTTTTGTAATACGAAACTCTGTGGTACCTTTAACCGTATAAACCGTTTAATGGAATGATTTTGTATCCTTGATAAAGGATATTTATATTCCCTTTAATCTCCAAGATGGACCATCTTTCCGCATCGTTACAAAATATTATTGCTGTTTCTTCATTGCCTGTGGCTATTGTAGATACCGACATGCGGTATCTTGCCGTTTCAGAAAAATGGATCACATTTTATGGGCTTGAGAATGTTCCGCTGATCGGCAGATCGCATTATGAGGTATTTCCCGAAATTGATGAGCGCTGGAAAAAGATCCACATTGAATGCCTTAATGGAAAGGATCAGAAATGTGAAAATGACCGCTTTGAACGGGCCGACGGCAGTGTAATGTGGCTGCAATGGGAAGTGCGACATTGGCTAAATGATAAAGGGGAAATTGGCGGGATGATGATGTCCAGCGAAGATGTGAGTTACAAGACCCGCATATTTATGAATGAAAAGCGTTTCCAGCTTTTTATGGACGAGCTTCCGGGCTTATGCTGGATCACCGATCATAAGAATGTTCTTAAATATGCGAACAAATGCTTTTATGATACTTTTCATTTAACAGATGCTGTAGCTGGGAAAAGCAGCAAAGAAATATTCGGCCAGGATATAGCCAGGCACTTTCAGGAGAACAATGAACTGGTTTTAAACTCTGGGATAGGGAAGAATTTTCACCAAACCCTGAGAGACGACCAGGGGCACCCGCAAGTTTTTAAAACCTATAAATTCCCCTTTACCGATGCTGAAGGGAACATGGTTGGTGCTGTAGCATTTAACATTACCCGTAGCAAGCTTTTGGAAGAAGAGCTGTTTCAAAGTGAAACACAGTTTAAGTTAGCCTTTGAACATTCCCTGATCGGTATGGCCCTGATTACGCCTGACGGTAAATGGAAAAGAGTAAATAAGAGCCTTTGCCAGATGCTTGGCTATTCTGAGAAGGAGATGAAAAAACTGACGGTTCAGTCGATCACTCACGCAGACGACCTGGCCAGTACCATCACTACACTAAACGATCTGGTCACCGGAAAAATAGAAAAATTAAAATACGAAAAACGATACCTTCATAAAGACGGCAAAACCATTTGGGTGGTAATTGCAGCAACCATGCTTTATGATAGTTCGGGTAATCCGCTTTATTATGTTTCACAAATAGAAGACATCACCAAAAGGAAAGAGATTGAAAATGACCTGGTGCTTAGCGAGAAAAAATACCGGACCATTTTTGAGAATGTGCAGGACGTGTTTTATCAAACCGACCAAAATGGTTTAGTCACCGAGATCAGCCCTTCTATCGAAAAATATTCGGGTTACCTGCGTAGTGAAATTATAGGGCAGCCGGTTTCAAACTTCTATTTTTATGTTCAGGACCGCGAACGGATTATTGAAAGCCTGCGTACGCAAGGGTTTGTAATTGATTTTGAAGTGCGTTTAAAAACCAAAGACGACCAGCTGCGTTACGCTTCGGTAAACGCCCGGCTTGTTATTGAAAACGGGGTTATTGTGGCTACCGAAGGTAGTATGCGCGACGTAACGACCAGGAAGTTCCACGAGAACGCGCTTAAAGCCTTAAACACACAGCTAACCGCGTCTAACGAGCAAAAAAACAATTTGCTATCTATCATCGGTCACGATCTGAGAAACCCCATATCCGGCAGCTTGCAGTTATTGGATCATACATTAACCGACTTTGAGTCAAGTTCTGCAGATGAGGTGCATGCTTATCTTTCCCTGATGAAGCAGGAATTATCTAACGCGAATAACCTGCTGGAGGATCTGCTTACCTGGGCCAAATCGCAATTCAATGCCGTTAGTTTTAATCCGGTAAAAATTGATGATATAGGCGTTTTGGTGCATAAATGCATGCAGACCGTACAGCCAATGGCCTTAAAGAAAAAGATTGATATTACCGCGCACGTACCGGATGGGCTAAGCCTGACGGCTGATATAGGCATGTTGGAAACCATTATTAGAAACTTGCTTTCAAATGCTGTTAAATTTACAAACAATGGCGGTAAGGTTGTAGTTTCCGCAGCAGCAAATGGCAAAGAAGTCCTCTTTTCTGTTATGGACAACGGCTGTGGCATACCGCGGAATAAGATCGGTGAACTATTCAACAAAAACACCAATTATACCACCTATGGAACCGCCGGTGAAAAAGGCACTGGATTAGGTTTAAACCTTTGCTATGACTTTGCACTAAAGCACGGCGGGAAGCTTTGGATTGACACGAAGGAAAATACCGGCAGTACCTTTTATTTCACTATACCTGTTTCATTAAGCATTTTGAACGCGGACATTTAAACTTGTGGGTCACGATTGATGACGCCAACATAGATATGATGCAGCCTTGCTAATAATTTTTACCATTATTATTTTGTGGTCAATTATGGTTTCGCGCAGAAAACGGGCATATCTGTCTGATGAAATTTTAATACCGGGTTAATTACCTGTATTAAAACATATCTTAAACTATATCCCAATTTGCTGTTTAACTAATTTATTGCCCCTGTTTTAATTTGGCCGTTCTTTTTTGAATATTAATTTAAGATTTCACAACAGGGTAAAGAAAGTAATTATTTGAAATTTATTATTAGCAATGCATTTATATTACCTACATTTAAAATAAGCCTAAACGAATATTCAACCAAAAGAAATATTCCACTTATCAACAGCTTTGCTTATGGCAAAAAACACAAAACCCGGGTCCGGCAAGGGCACTGAAATTAGCGGCAATGTTAGTGACAATATTGTTTTCAGAAAACTAATCGAGAATAGCTACTCGGGTATTCTTTTGCTCAATAAGTCTTTACAAGTCATTTACCAAAGTCCATCGGCTAAACGCATTTGCGGCTGGCCGGACAATATGGCCAAAAACAACTTTGAAAGCCATATTCATCCCGATGATAAAGAAATGGTAACACAAGTTTTGCAGCAAGTGCTGCAAAGTCCCGATAAACCATATACCTGCACTTTTCTCTCATATTATAATAATGACCACTATATACGTTTAGCATATACATTTACAAACCTGCTGCATGATGCGGATGTAAATGCTATAGTCTGCAACTTTATAGACATTACTGACAAAAAAGATTCGGAGGAAATATTACAAAAGACCATACGTGAACTATCCGCATATAAATACGCGCTGGACGAAGCTTCTATCGTAGCCATTACCGACCAAAAGGGGGTTATTTTACACGTAAACGATAATTTTTGCAAGATCTCTAAATTTAGCAGAGAAGAGCTTTTGGGTCAGGACCATCGCATTATCAATTCATCTTATCACGATGCGGCTTTTATCCGCCAAATATGGACAACAATTGCCAATGGTAATATTTGGAAGGGAGAATTAAAGAATAAAGCTAAAGATGGCAGTTATTATTGGGTAGATACCACGATTGTACCTTTTTTAAATGATAACGGGAAACCTTATCAGTATGTCGCAATCCGGTCTGATGTAACCGAGCGAAAACTGAACGAGGAAAAGATCATTGAAAACGCGCGCTTTATTAAAACCATTACCGACCATCTGCCGGCAATGATGGCTTATTGGACAGATAACCTGCATTGCCTTTTTGCCAATAAACCCTACCTGGAATGGTTTGATAAATTACCCGACCAGATGCAGGGTATACACAAATCGGCTTTAATGGATAAAGCCGAATACGAACAGTACCTGCCCTATATTAAAAAAGTGCTGCAAGGCGAGCCCCAAAGTTTTGAGCGTACCTTTATTAAAGAAAACGGGCGGAAAATTTATACCCATACACAGTACTTGCCCGATAAGGACAATGGCGTCACCAGGGGGTTTTATTCACTGATATACGATATTACCGAAATAAAACTTGCAGAGCTGGAGGTTAAAAAACAAACCGAGCAGGTTGAATACCTGTTAGAAAGTATTACCGACGGATTTATTGGCCTGGATAAAAACCTGTGTTATACCTATGCCAATAAGCAGGTTGGCTTAATGCTGGGCCTTGATCCTGAAACATTAATAGGAAAAAATGTATGGGAGGTATTTCCCGAGGCCATAGGCTCGGCAACTTATAATGCCATACAAAAGGCTTTTACCGATAGGGAATTTGTTACCAACGAGGACTACTACCCGCCATTAAATTTATGGCAGGAAAACCGGGTATATCCAACCGGCGAAGGGTTGTCTGTTTTTATAAGAGATATTACCAAACGAAAGCACGAAGAAGAACGATTAAAGCTATTAGAATCGGTAATTATTAATACAACCGATGCGGTATTAATTACCGAAGCCGTGCCGTTAAGCGAGCCGGGGCCGCGCATTATTTACGCCAATGAAGCCTTTAGTAAAATGACCGGCTTTACCACCGAAGAAGTAATTGGTAAAACACCGCGTATTTTACAAGGGCCAAAATCTGACAAGACAGAACTGGACCGCTTAAGCAAGGCCATACGGGAGCAGCAGAATTGTGAAATAACAACCATTAATTATAAAAAAACAGGCGAAGAATTTTGGGTGAATTTTTCGGTAAGCCCGGTATTGGACAATAAAGGAAACTGCACCCACTTCATAGCTATTGAACGCGATATTACGGAGCGAAAGTTATCGGAGCGGCAAATTGCGCAGCTTAACGAAAGGTTCACATTAATATCAAAAGCTACCAACGACGCGTTGTTTGAATGGAACTTCGAAAAGAAAGAAATATGGTGGAGCGAAAGCCATTTCATCCTTTTTGGTTTCGACCCCCGAAAACCGCACCCGGCCCGCGAAGAATGGCTTGCTAAACTAACCGTTGAAAGCCGGGAAGTAGTTGCCCAAATTTTAGATAATATTGAAAATAATGATTTAAATACCTGGCAAAAAGAGATCAGCTACCATAAACCCGACGGCAGCATTGGAACACTGTTAAACAGGGGTTTTGTTATACGCGATGCCTATCACAAACCGGTTAGGATGTTAGGGTCATATCAGGACATTACGCTACAGAAAAAACAGGAACAACAGCGGTTGCTCATGACTGAAGCTATAGCCGAATCGTTAAAGGAACGTAATGTTATCCTGGAAAGCATCGGAGACGCCTTCTTTGCTGTTGATAATAACTGGACAGTGACCTATTGGAATAAAGTAGCTGAAAAAATACTGCGGAAAACCAAGGGGGTAATATTGGGGAAAAGTTTGTGGGAGGTGTTTCCCGAATCCGTTAATTCCGAATCGTATAAAAGCTACCAACAGGCGTTGAAAACTAAACAAGCCATACATTTCGAGGACTTTTATCAACCGTTAGAAAAATGGTATGAGATAAGCGCCTACCCATCCCCCAGCGGCTTGTCTGTATATTTTAAAGATATAACCGAACGTAAAATGTCGGATATCCAATTGAAAGAGCTTAACCTCAATTTACAAAAACAGGCTAAAGAACTGGCTATATCTAATGCCGAACTGGAACAATTTGCCTACGTGGCCTCGCATGACCTGCAGGAACCATTGCGGATGATAACAAGTTTTCTTACACAGATAGAAAAAAAATACGGCGCTATTTTAGATGATAAAGGCAAACAATACATATTTTTTGCCGTAGACGGGGCCAAACGCATGCGTCAAATCATATTAGATCTGCTGGAGTTTTCACGAATAGGACAAGGCGATGAAGGGTATCAAAATGTTAATATTAACACAATAGTACACGATGTGCTTGCCCTGTATCACAAACTGATAGAAGACACCGGGGCCACTGTTGAATTTGCCAGACTGCCGGTTATTAAAACATTAAAAGTACCCATAAGGCAGGTATTCCAAAATCTGATCAGTAACAGTTTGAAATACCAAAAAAAGGATGTTCCGGCTGTTATCACCATTACCTGCGAATCCTTAAAAGCCTATTGGAAATTTGCGGTTAGCGATAATGGTATTGGAATAGACCCTGAATATTTTGAAAAAATATTTATCATATTTCAGCGGCTGCACAATAAAAACGAATTTTCTGGTACCGGTATGGGGCTGGCCGTCACCAAAAAAATTGTTGAGAACCTGGGCGGCGCTATCTGGGTAGAATCTGAGGAAGGGAAAGGGAGCACATTTTATTTTACAATTTTAAAAACAGAAGGCCATGAAGTCGATACACATACTATTAGTTGAAGATAACGAAGGGGATATTTTATTAACCACCGACGCTTTAGAAGAGAGCAAAATAATTAACCGTATTACAGTGATAAAGGATGGTAAAAATGCGATCGCTTTTTTTGAGAACCTGGTGGATAAGGATGAATTGCCCGAATTGATTTTGCTTGATATAAACCTGCCTAAAAAAAGCGGCCAGGATGTGCTTCTTTATATAAAAGGCCATGAACATTTTAAACAGATCCCGGTTATTATACTCACCACGTCATCATCAGAAAAAGACATACTTACGGCGTATAAAAACCATGTAAACTGTTATATAACTAAGCCAATTGATATTGACGATTTTATGAAAGCTATTGCCAAGATCGAAGACTTCTGGATCAATATTGTTTCTATCCCTAAAGAATAACTTATGATAAAAGATAGTACCCCGTATCGTATTTTAGTTATTGAGGATAACCCCGGCGACTTTGTACTGGTAGAAGACTTTTTGTTTGAACAAATAGAATCGCCGGTTATTCAGCGTGCACACACTTATGGCGAAGCGGCAAGCATTTTATGTAATGAAGATTGTAATAAAGAGCCCCGCTTTGATGTGATACTTTTAGACCTTTCTTTACCCGACAATACGGGCGAGCCTTTAATTAAGGATATACTGGCATTTTGCTATCAAAGCCCTCTTATTGTTTTAACAGGATATGCCGATGCCGCTTTTGGCATAAAATCATTATCCTGGGGTGTTTCAGATTATATTTTAAAAGAAGACCTTACATCGGTATCACTGTATAAAAGCATTGTTTATAATATAGAACGAAAAAAGAGCACCAGCGCCCTTGAAGAGTCTGAAAAGAGATATATAGACTTGTTTGACTTAAGCCCATTGCCGATGTGGGTGGTTGATTTAAACACCCTGGAATTTTTAGATGTAAATAAAGCCACAGTTGCTAATTATGGATATAGCCGTGAAGAGTTTTTACGGATGACATTAAAAGATATCAGACCCCCGCAGGAACTTCCAAAACTTTACGAGGGTTTAAAATTAGGCCGGCAAAACCCCGATGCGCCATCGCAAAGAGTAATGGTACATCAAATGAAAAACGGCGACATCCGGAATGTTGACCTGCAGATCTCCCCCATTTTATATAAAAACAGAAAGGTTAGTATTGTAATAGCTACCGATATAACCGAAAGAATTAAATATATCCAGGCGATAGAAGAACAGAATGAAAAACTGAAAGAAATATCATGGATGCAATCTCACATCATCCGTGCGCCGCTTTCGCGGATAATGGGCCTGGTCTCGTTAATGAAAGACCCCAATGCTACCGAATGCGATAAGCAATTGATGTTAGATTTCTTAACGCAATCGGCAGACGAGCTGGATCAGGTGATAAGAAATATCATAGAAAAAAGTAAACGGGCAGACTTTCGGCTACCCGGTGAATAACAGGTTATTTAAACCTGTTAAAACCAAATCGTCATGCCGAATTTATTTCGGCATTCCATCATATAAATAAATTCGGTATGACAATCTGCTTTTTAAAAACGACTTGTCTACTGCAACACCAGCAACCAGCCCCTGCCCTTAGGAACCATGATCTCATCGCCAATGGCAAATTTCTTTGCCAGCTGAAAATTCCTGATCCCCGGTGCTACGATTGCCGCTTTCGCCGGATCTATACCTAAAGCCTTCCAATCTATTGTTAATTTTATAGGCGTATCGCTATCAGCCCAACTGGCTATGGCTATCATAGCCTTACCTTGTTTTTTATAAACCGTAGCAAGCACTTTAGGATTATTAGTTTTTACCGGATTGCTATCAACCCAATAGCCTATCATTTTGGTGCCCTGTATGCCAAAATTGTCCCAGGCTTTCCAAATAGGGCGCGGGTCGGCATTATCGCTCCAGGGCATGCGGTTGGTCATGCCAAATATCATTCCCCGCCACGGGTTACCGCCGCCCTGCAGCATTTCGCCCATCAAGCCAAAGGGGATACCCGAAACTTCGGTCAAAAAGAAATCGGGACTGTTCTTTTCGTAATCAAAATATTCGCCAAACCACAAACGGTTCAGGTATGGAAAATGCTCCATATACAGGTTTGCGCTGTTATTAAAGCCATCGCTTTTATTATACTGATTAGCCGAATGCAGATCAATAATACCCGGGTGCCCGTTTTGGGTCAGCACACGTTTTACCCGTTTCATGGTAATACGATCAAAGGCCACATCATCCAGGTATATCCCGTCAATACCCACATTCTGCACCAGCCAGTTCATGCCCTCTACATAATAATTGTGCCAGCGGCTCATGCCGCTGTTTACAATGGCGGCATCCTTAATTTCGGGCACATACCAGGCGGCTATATAATCATCGCCTAAATGTTCCTGCAACCACGAGTAACCGCCGCCTTTACCGGCAGAATAGATCTCGTGGCCAAGGCTACGCATCGGGAAGGTTTCGTAAGCACTGTTGCTTAATTCGCGTACGGTATTGTATATCTTCACTTTTAACCCTTTTTGATGCGCTTGTGTAATGTAGGCATTCATGGCATCGTGCGCAATAAACGGGTAGTTGATATACGGATTGATAGGCGTAGCATGGTGAATGTTAACCACTGTTGCCCCGGTAGCTTTTATACTATCCAGGTTATTATACTTGTGATAAAAGCGGGTAGCCCACTGAAAATCGGTGTTGAGGGTATGGAATGGCGTAACCAGCAACGTGAAGTTATAATACAGTACATCGCCTTTTTTCATGCTGCGCGAACCCGTGTAGGTTTCTGATAGCATGGTTTTGCCTTTTATAGTAACGATCATGCCGCCCTTACCATTATTCCCCCACGATGTTGGCAGCACCAGCGGTTTTTGCAGGTAAAAATTGGTGTTCAGCGGGCGCACATAATGCTCATCACGTAAGGAATATTGCAGACCGGCGTTTACTTCACCAATCCATGCACCATCCTGGTTTTTAGTTGCCACATCCCATTTCCATTTAACCGTATCAGGGCGCAAGCCGCCTTTTTGCCCAAGTCCCATCAGATATTTCGAGGCATTTTTATCAAAAGGGATATGGAATTTAGTATCATCCAGGTCAACGTCTTTCAGGGCGGTCATTTTCACTGTGTAATTCATGTAGCCGTCAAATTCAAGAGAGCCGGTTACATCCATTTGAATAAAATCGGAGGTGTTTGTGGCCGTCCACTTTACCGTCCCCGGTTCTTTAATGGTGAAATTTAGCCCGGCGTTTTTAAAGGCAATATCTTTATGGGTGGCCGAATTTACAATGTGAAAGTGGATGTTCTCGCCCAAAATATTTTTAGCCGTGTCGGACATCCCGGTCATTTCCTGGTTAAAGAACGACTGGATTTTATCAGGGAAACCACTATTGGCCAATATTACTTTCCTTCCCAGCAGACGGATTGTTTTATCGTCAACCTTTAAGGGCGTATAAGGGGCAATTACATCATTTTTTTGCGCCAGCGTGCTGTTCAACCAGGTTAAGCGGGTTTGCTTTTGTGGCTCGTTCACCCCGCTTTTAACAGCTAATTGAGGCAGCACTTTCAAACTGATCTTAATAATCGTTGCCGGGGCATTATCTGCTTTAACGGTTACTGTGCCTGTATAACCTCCAGCTACAGTTTGCGTTGGGATAGTTACCAAACACCACAAAGCCTGCACATCGCCTTTGTTTACGTTTACGATATTGGTAAGCGGTGTCGCATCGTACTTAGTCCCATCAGTATTCAAACAACTCATAGCCGATGGCGGGATGGCGTGCCCTTTATTATCGCTCAAAGCGCTAAAGGTCAATTTAACATTTTGTAGGTCTTGTTTGGCAGCATACAAACCCAACTGGTAGCTATAATTCTCGCCTCTAAGTGCGGTACCGCTAAAAGTACCCGTCACGCCTTTGGCTATCCAGCGCTGTGGCAAATCGTGTGGCATTTTAATAGGGTGCTCTCGGTCTTCGGTAAATACCCGGTAGCTTTTATCCTGGTTTAGTGCAAGCAGGTTCTGTACTTCACGCGCCGTTGCAATTACTTCCATCGGGTAAAAGCTGTTCATGGCGTTTACCGATTCCAGGTACGATACTAATGACTGATGAGTCTTTCCTGTTTGGGTCAGCCATTCGGGCGATGCCGTGCTTTGCATTTTGTTGTAAACAGCGCTTGGATAGTTTGACCCAGCCTTCACCTTATAGGGCATATAATAAATGTAGTATTTGCCTACGCCCGATGTCGGCTCGAAGTAAACGGTGCCGCTTTCGCGGGAAATGTTTTCGGTTTTTACATTCAGGATGCGTTTGTTGGTTTTAGCGTCAACAACAATTACCGCTTTATCGGTCGGGTTATCGCGGCGACGCCAGTCAATCACCACTTTCGTAACCGGCTCGGCAATTTGCACATTTACCACCGCGCGGTGGTTACCCAGCGAATCCGGGTTCCAGCTATTATGGCCGGATACTTGTTTTTCCTGTGCAAATATCGCGGTAGCTACAAAGCAAAGGCCGACGGTAAAAAGCGATTTGAGTAAACGAGTCATTATCTATTTTTATTGGTTATTGATCAGTTCTTTAAATTTTTCTTCAGATTGTATATAGCGCTCTAACAAAGTTAACTGGTTTTGCGTCCGTGCTAAGTTATGGCCGGGATATTGGGTTGGGTAATAAATATCGCCGTTTAAAAAATCGGTTAAAAACCTTAAGGCTTGCATATATATCATAAACTTACCCGCATAAATAAATAAGTTCTTTTCAACAGCTGTCAGCACATCGCCCATTTCCTGCATGTAGCCTTTATAAATAGCCGCAAAATTAGCTTCACTAATTTGCACAAGATCCAAATCGCGTTCCTCTTCGCTTACCGGCGATAAATAAGTACGCATCATATCCCCCACATCGCTAATAAAGTAGCCGGGCATCACGGTATCCAGGTCTATCACGCACAGGCCCTTATCATGATCATCAAACAACACATTGCTAATCTTGGTGTCATGGTGTATCACGCGCAGCGGAATTTGCCTGCCTTGTACTATTTGGTCATATGTTTCCGCGATAGCTGCATTGGCTTCAACCGCTTTAATTTCTTCAGCCGCCAAGGTTAATCTGTCAGGTGTGGCATTTTGCACCGCGGCATTAAACTGACCGGCCCTTAAGTTAAGATTATGGAAATCGGGCAGGGTGTATTGCAGTTGACCGGCATCAAAATCATTCAGCAACCGTGAGAATTTACCAAACTGCTTAGCGGCTTCAAATGCCTGACCGGGCTGATCTATCGTATCAACAGTGTGCGAATTTTTAATAAACGGTGCCAGGCGGTAGTATTCTTCATCGGCTACAACCAGGTATTCCCCATTAACCGCGGGCAGCGGTGCGGCAAAAAGATAGTCGGGATAGTTAGCTTTAAAGTATTTTTCCAGCAGTCGTAAATTGATGGCAATGGCCTGCGGCGATTTGAATATCGATTTATTAATGCATTGCAAAATGTATGAACCAGTCGCCCCCTTAACTTTCCAGGTATGGTTAATTAAGCCCGACCCAAAGGGCTCGATTGAATAGTCGCCGGGGGTTAGTCCAAACGCGGTTAATATAGCAGGGAGCATAGGTGTAGCGTAAAATTCAAACTTAATAATTCCTTTTAAAGGCGGCTGTATCGGGCGAAACTATTTTTAGGGGTTTGTTAAAGATTATCCCGCCGGATTCCCTAATTTCAATTTATAAACCATTGCTACACTACATTATGGAAAGAAGAGAGTTTATTAAAAACAGCACCATTGCTGCGGCCAGCTTAACTATTTTACCTTCAGGCAGTTTGTTTGCTTCCGCGGATGGTAAGGTGCGGCTAGGCTATATTGGGGTTGGCGCACGCGGCATGAGCCACATTTCGGAAGGCACACTGCGTGATGATGTGGAGATAGTTGCTATTTGCGATACACAGGAACGCTCATTAAAAATTTGCCGCGAGTTTTTAGCTAAGAAAGGCCGCCCGGCAGCTGTTGAATATACCGGTGGCTTGGATGCTTATAAGAAACTACTGGAGCGCAAGGATATCGACGCGGTAATTATCGCTACGCCCTGGCAGTTCCATCACCCGCAGGCTATTGACGCGATGAATGCCGGGAAATATGTGGGTTGCGAAGTAATTGCCGGTTTAACCGTAGAGGAGCATTGGGATATTGTGCGTACATCAGAAAAAACAGGCATGCCTTATATGATGCTGGAGAACGTTTGTTACCGCCGCGATGTAATGGCTGCTTTAAATATGGTGCGCCAGGGCTTATTTGGCGAAATGATACATGTGGAAGGCGGCTACCAGCACAACCTGCGCAATGTATTGTTTAACGATGGGCAACACACTTATGGCGGCGGGGTTGAATTTGGCCCTAATGCCTACAGTGAAGCACAATGGCGCACCCAGTTTAATATTGACCGCGATGGCGACCTGTACCCAACCCATGGCGCAGGCCCCTGTATGCATTACCTGGATATTACCCGGGGCAATCGCTTTACCAGCTTGTCATCGTTTAGTACTAAAGCCCGCGGTTTGGCGGCTTATGTGGAAGAGCTTTCACCGGGGAATAAAAACGCCAAGATCAATTACAAAAATGGCGATGTAACCACTACCATGATCAACTGCGCGAATGGTGAAACAGTGATGCTGAGCCACGACACGCATTTGCCAAGGCCATACTCTTTAGGCTTCCGTGTGCAGGGCACCAAAGGGTTATGGATGGATGTGAATAAAAGCATTTATATAGATCATAAGTCGAAAAAAGATGATGCCTGGGACCCCGCCCAGGAGTGGTTTGATAAATACGACCACCCGCTTTGGAAAAAGTACGAGAAGGATGCTTTGGGCGCGGGGCACGGCGGGATGGACTGGTTTGTGTTTAATGCCTTCATTATATCCGTAAAGCAAAAGAAACAAACACCCATTGATGTGTATGATTCGATGACCATGAGTGTAATTGCACCACTCTCTACCAAATCTTTAAAAGAAGGGAATGCCACGCAGGAGTTTCCCGACTTTACTAAAGGTAAATGGAAAGAACGCAAAAACACTTTCGCTTTAGATGATAGTGGTTTCTAACAATTAATGTAGTTTTATATTAAATAAGCAACCTATATGAGCGATCATCACCACGAGCATCACGTAACCAGTTCAGAAACTATCAGGGATATTGTGATCGGCATGTCCGATGGTTTAACGGTACCCTTCGCGTTAGCCGCGGGCTTAAGCGGCGCCATCAGTTCATCGGGTATTGTGGTAACGGCGGGTATTGCTGAAATTGTCGCAGGATCTATTGCCATGGGCCTGGGTGGTTTTCTGGCTGGGCGTACCGAGGTAGACCATTACAACTCTGAGCTGAAACGGGAATATGAAGAAGTGGAACGGGTGCCTGAACAAGAAAAACTGGAAGTTAGGGAAGTGTTTGCCGAATTTGGTTTATCGGAACCATTACAACACCAAATAGCTGATGAAATGGCCAAAGACAAAAAGAAGTGGGTTGATTTTATGATGCGCTACGAACTTGGCCTTGAAGAACCCCATGCCAACCGTGCTACCAAAAGCGCTGTTACTATCGGGGCCTCGTATATTGTGGGGGGCATTATCCCGCTATCACCCTATGTTTTTATAGATCACGCGCCTACGGCTTTAAACTATTCCTGCATATTAACCATTATCTGCCTGTTTATATTTGGCTATTTTAAAAGTAAAATGACAGGGCAGCCGGCTTTAAGCGGGGCATTAAAAGTGGTAGTAATAGGCGCATTAGCGGCGGGCGCGGCATTTGGGATGGCTAAACTGATCAACGGGAAATAGCAATTATTACTACTCTTTCCCGCCATGGATCATGTCGGATACAATGCCCTGGCTATCCTTGCGTTCGGCCAGGAATACGCCAATCAAGTGTACCGCGATAAAGCCCAGCACAATGTACATGCAAAATCCATGCACCTCTTTAACGCTGTGCCTTATGGCCTTGTAGGGCGCCATTAAATCTTCAAAGGCTAAAAATAGCCCGGTAATAACCATTATAAAAAGCACAATGTAAAATATCGCGTAAATGGCCTTTACCGTAAACTCGTGCCGCGCAATTTCCAGGTTCTTTTTGGTAATGATAAACTGGGTATACGCCAATTTTATTTTGCGGATAAATTTTTGATCGGCTAACTGGAAAAACTCCAATATTAACCGAAACAGTAAAAGTGCAGCCAGACAATAACCAAAATAAATATGAATCTCCCAAACTTTATCTTCAAGCGCGTGGCCAACCGCCCCGGCTTGCTTCGGATTAACCGCCACGCCGCTTTTTTGCAACTCGCCCTGTACAACAGGGGTTACTGTTTCACGGGTAATTAGTGTGGAGTTAATGAGCACTGTAATAAGCGACCCGCAAATAACAATGGTGTTTAACCAATGCCATAAACGCAGCGATGACGAATTTTTTTTAATGCGCTGCGGATGGGCAATATCTTTACGGGTTGGCTCAATAGCTGTCATTAGTATATAGTAAGGGTGATGTGATATGTTTTCCTACTAATATACAATACAAATACCGATAAGTTTGGTGTGTCTAAACTTCTATTTCGCCTTTAAAAACCTGCACGGCTGGTCCTTCCAGGAAAATATTGCTAAAGTTGTCGCCGTCACGGTCAAAGCGAATCTGCATGTTGCCCCCTAAGGCTTTTATCGGGGTAGTAATATGCCCGGTTTGGTTATGATGTTTAGCCATGGCCAGGGCAACCGCCGTAACACCTGTCCCGCAAGCATAGGTTTCGTCTTCTACGCCACGTTCAAAGGTGCGTACAAAGTACCCGCCGTTTTCCATTGGTTCCACAAAATTCACGTTAATGCCTTTAGCTTTATACGTTTCGTTATTCCGAATGGCCGCGCCATCGGTGTAAACGTTTTTGTTTTCCAAACCATCCGCCAATTGTACATAATGTGGCGAGCCTGTGTTTAATACGTAAGCTTCAGCATCCCGGTTAATGGTATCTACATTTATCATTTGCAGGCTTACCCAGTCACCCCCTTCTGAAATTTTGGCATAATGCGGGCCATCAACCGCCAGAAATTCAGTTTCAGATTGTATTACCCCTAAAAATTTGGCAAAGGCTACAATACAACGCCCGCCATTGCCGCACATGCTACTGGGCTGGCCATCGGAGTTGTAATAAACCATTTCAAAATCAAAACCTTCTTTGTTTTGCAGAAACATCATACCATCGCCGCCAACACCAAAACGGCGGTCGCACACACGGGTAATCATTTCCGGATCGTTATGATTTACAACATTTTGGCGATTATCAACCAGCACAAAATCGTTGCCGGCACCTTGGTATTTATAAAATGATAATTTCACAATTCAATATTAAGCAATAATCCGCTTTTGCGGAACATTTGGCTTTACAAACAAGTATAAATGACAGTTAGCTGGTTTTTTAACATTTTTTAACTAAATCTGCGTTAACTAAATGTTGATGGTATAGTCTTATTGGTATTAAATTTGAACGACAAAACTGAAACCGATAAATCTGTAAAAGAAAAGGAATTAAAATATGAAAAAGTTTGGTTTAACTCTGTTAACCGCTTTTGTCGGCGGTGCAATGGCCATAGGGGCCTATAAAGTAATGGAGAACAGGTACAATGATGGCCTGAGCTTCGAAGACAAGCAAAAGGTTTATTTTGCAAACAACCCATTATCATCTAACATTACTTCGTCGGCCGGCGAGGCTGATTTTACGCAGGCTGCAGCGGCAGTGACCCCTGCTGTAGTTTATATCCGTACTACTTACGCGGCTTCACAAAGCGGCAGCTCAATGGAAGACATGTTTGGCCAGTTATTCGGTCAGCGTATACCGCGCGGCAGGATGCAACAACGTGCACCACAGGCTTCAGGTTCGGGGGTGATTATCTCGCCTGATGGCTATATTGTAACCAACAACCACGTTGTTGATAAAGCCGAAAAAATACAGGTAACTACAAACGACCACCGTATTTTGGAAGCTAAAGTTATTGGCCGCGACCCTAATACCGACCTTGCTTTAATTAAAGTAAGTGCCACCAACCTGCCCATTGTAAAATTGGGTAACAGCGATGATGTGCGTGTAGGCGAATGGGTATTAGCCGTAGGTAACCCATTTAACCTGACATCAACCGTTACCGCGGGTATTGTAAGTGCTAAAGGCCGTGGTATTGGTATTATAGGCACACAAAATGATGATGACGATGCAAGCCCGTTCTTCTCGCCATCGCGCAACGCGCCTAAAAAAACCACCAATTCGGGCATCGAATCGTTTATTCAAACCGATGCGGCTATTAACCCCGGTAACAGCGGTGGCGCTTTGGTAAACACCAAGGGCGAATTGATCGGTATTAACTCTGCTATCGCATCGCACACCGGTTCGTACGAAGGTTATGGCTTTGCCATCCCTATTAACCTGGCTAAAAAAGTATTGAATGATATTAAACAATACGGTTCGGTGAAACGTGGTTACCTGGGTGTAACTTATGTTGACCTAAGTAATAGCGACCAGGCCGAAGCTGTAGGTGTGAAAGATAAAACCATTGGTTTATATGTAGATAAGGTAACTAACGGTGGTGGTGCCGAAGCTGCCGGCATTAAATCGGGCGATATTATTACCAAGGTAGATGGCGCGCTGGTAACTGAATCATCAGACTTGACCGAACACGTGGGCCGTATGCAACCTGGCGACAAGGTAAAAATTACCGTTAGTCGCGATAACCAGGAGAAAAACTTTACCGTTACTTTGAAAGGTGATCCCGGAACCATTAATAACGCGTTGGCAGCAACCAACCACCAGGAGTTTTTCGATAAAATGGGCGCTAATTTCCGTCCGCTAACACAGGCGCAAAAAGATCAGCACCATGTTAAATCGGGGGTAATGGTTACCAGCGTAACACAAGGTGGTATGTTTGATGAACTGGGCGTAGCTTCAGGCTCTATCATTACCAGCGTAAATAAATCGCCGGTAAACAGCATTGAGGATATTGACAAGGCGCT